>CEVA01238877.1_pt1 | contig 12529 bp, 9 predicted proteins | sample 361521 | NCBI WGS metagenome assembly CEVA01 (sample SAMEA2622823, study PRJEB7988) | marine metagenome | isolation source: saline water (ENVO:00002010), including | reverse complement strand
GTACGGATCGATGTAGGCGCCACCATCCGCAACCTCGCCCTGCATCAGAACCAAGGGCCTTAACCCGTACGCCCCGGCCCACCCAGCCGCACCGCCCGCAAGAATGCGCTCTAGCACGAAAACCGTGGCGTTTACAGCAACAATCAGGCCGGCAGCGGGCGTTACATACCTCGCTGCCCCACCACTAATAAACATAGCGTTTCACGTGAAACTCTTCGCCGGGCTACTCCTCGTCCAGTAACGCCTTGACCAGCGCGTCAAAGTCTTCGCTGCCTCTGTATGGAAGCTGGATATAGCCCCGCTCATAAGAACCCACAATCCGAACCTTTGTCGCCAGCCGGCGCTGGAGTCTCGTTTTTATATGTTCTAGCTGGATGCTAACTGTCGGCGAGACGCTGGCTGACTCGGGCTTGGGCTTTCGCTTCGCCGCACGCTCGGCGTCCCGGACGCTCAAGCCTTCCTCTAGTATTCGACGCAGTAACTGTTCTCTGGTTGCGGGATCTGGCTGCGCCAGTAGGGCTCGTCCGTGCCCTTCGGTGATCCTGCCGCTCGATATCGCTGCTTGTGCGTCACTTCCTAGAAGAAGCAGGCGAAGCGTGTTCGCGACTGATGGCCGGCTTACGCCTACGGATTCCGCAATTTGCTCTTGGGTCAGGTCAAAGTCGTCGATAAGGGCCTGGTATGCGTGTGCTCGGTCAATGGCGCCCAGCGCGCGCCGCTGGAGGTTCTCGACTAGGGCCAACTCCATCTTCCGCTGCCCTTCAGCGGCAACAACTGTCACCGGCACCTGTTCCAGGCCCGCCTGACGGGCGGCCCGCCACCTGCGCTCGCCGGCAATAAGTTGAAACAGGCCAGGCTTATCTTTTAGGCGGGCAACCAGCAGCGGCTGCAAGATTCCGAAACGGCGTATCGATTCTGCAAGTGTTTCTAGTTCGTCCGGCTCAAAAGTCTTCCGTGGCTGGTTGGGGTTCGGTTCGATGTTCGCTATCGGGACCGAGCGTCTATCGCCGGCGATTTCGCTCAACAGTTCTTCCAAGCCTCGTCCAAGGGCTCTATCTTCCGACATCTACCGCCACCTCCTTTGCAAACGTGGCGTACGCGTCAGCAACACCACTATTCGCTGCATGTTCGAAAATTGTTCTCCTGAAGCCGGGCGCCTCGGCCATCCGGACGCTTCTTGGTATTACGACCCTGCTGACACTCCCACCAAAGTGTCTTCGGAGATCGGCCTCTACCTCTTTCGCAAGCCTGTTTCGCCCATCAAACATCGTTAGAAGATACCGGGTCTTTACAGGCTCAAGGCCATCCCGAACCCGATTGACGGCGGTTATCAGAGATGACAGTCCCTCAAGGGCTAAATATTCTGCTTGAACCGGGACCACTATCTCGTCACAGCTCGCTAAAGCAGAAACTGTAGATCCTCCAAGTGCGGGCGGGCAGTCAAGTACAACAAATCTATACCGTGTGCTGCTCGGTAGAATCTTTTCCCTTAATTCTGTCCTTGTTTTAGGGATATAGGATGAAAGCCGGCTGTTGCCAGGCGCTATGCTCAGATGTTTTCGTCCGGTCAATCTAACCACACGTTGTAGTTCAACGTCATCGATCAGGACGTCGGCTATTCCCGGCGTACCTGCAGTATTCAACAGGTTTCCCGTAGCGTTCGCCTGCGGATCTAGGTCGACCAAGAGAGTGTCGAGTTCTAATACAGCCAAGGCAGCGGCCACGTTTACGGCCGTAGCCGTTTTTCCAACGCCGCCTTTTTGGTTAGCGACTGCGAGAAAGTGACAATCCATGTCTGTACAACAAGCCTCGCACGATCTTGAACATCTGTGAATATGAAGAATAGTAAATAAAACAGTGGTTGCAGTAGCAGGCCTGTTAAAACCGTGGACAAACGAAAAGGAGGCCTACTTTCTCGGTTGGAAAGAGAAGCGTTCGGTCGGCCAAGGCCTGTGGAGAGTGTGGTGGCAGATACCAAGAGGGATGGCAAGAAGTTGTGGGGCCACCTTCAGGAGGAAGCTGGCAGAGTCGGGAAGAACGGTGTTATCCACAGGCAGGATCAGGTTGTAGACAGAAAGGGCAAACCATTGGGAGCGACGGCCGGCTTATGGGTGGGCAGCGACGAAGGCCCTGATGGCGGCAAGGTCAGTTTTCAATCTGTTCTCGATCTTCAGCCGGCCAGCAACCTTCTTGCAGCCGTGGAGGACCGTGGAGTGGTCCCGGCCGCCGAGCAGGCGCCCGATCTCGGGAAGGGTCTCGCGCCCATCGTTGCGGAGCAGATACATTGCAATCTGACGCGCAGCGGCCGTGCGGGCGTCGCGACGCTTCCCTTCCAGGTCCTCGGTAGGAACCTCGAAATGAGTCGCCACAGCGGCAAGGATCTCGCGGGGCTTGGGTGGTCGGTCAGAGGTGGTGCGACCGAGGCCGTCCAGCGCAAGCGCTGCAGTTTCGGGGGACAGGGCCAAGCCCTTCAACTCAGAGTAAATAAGGGTTCGTGTGAGTGCCCCTTCCAACTCGCGGACGTTCCGTCGGACCCTATCAGCCAGAAAGTCAATAACTTCGTCAGGGACGTCCGCGCCACTCACACGGGCATGCGCTTCAAGGAGCGAGCGACGAAGGTCCACATCGGGGGCCTGAATGTCTGCGACGAGCCCAGCTTCGAATCGACTGCGCAGGCGCGCAGCTAAACGGGGAATCTCGCTTGGGGGTTGATCGCTGGTGAGCACGATTTGGTGTCCGGACTCGTAGAGGGCGTTAAATGTGTGAAACAGCTCTTCTTGCGAGGCCTCGGTGCGGGACAAAAATTCAACATCGTCGATAAGCAACGCGTCGACGTTACGGTAACGTTCGCGGAAGCGTCGGCGACGATCGCCACGCTCATCAGTGCGGATCGCGTGCAGAAGTTCGTTGACAAAGGTCTCGCACGGCACGTACCGCACGTTCATTTCAGGGGAGCTGGCCACAAGGGCGTGACCAATGGCATGCAGGAGATGAGTTTTGCCGAGACCTACCCCGCTATAGAAAAACAACGGGTTAAAAGCAGTGCCAGGAGACTCGGTAGCTCGAATGGCTGCCGCATGGGCAAGCCTGTTGGAATCTCCAACAATGAATCGGTCGAAGGTGTATTTAGGGTTGAGGCGGAAGCCCTCGGTTCTCGGTGGTAAGGCAGGGGAGGGCGTGACTGTAACCGGCGAAGCCGGCAGCGGCGCGGCGGCCACCGGCTGGACCACAAAAGTAACCCCCACGTTACCGCCGTGGGCTTGGGCGACGGCTCGAGACACGTGTTCGTGGTACTTGCGCTCAACGGTTTCTTTTGCGAAAACCGTCGGCACGCTTACGACCAGGTTGTTCTCGGCAGCCCGCACAAAGGCTGTGTCCCGAAACCATGCCAAGAAGTCCGCTTTTGGAACCTCTACTTGTAGTGTTCCCAGGGCGGCTTCCCAGGTGCGGTGGTTGAGCAGGGCGGTCTCCGTTTTTGTTTGGTGGGTGGCGTAGGGGTCAAAATCCTAGCAGAGCCGCTCGTTAGGGTCCAAGCGGCCCAAACCTGTTAAACAGGACACTTCCGGTAGGCCGAGATTATTTGTGTGACGTTTGGCGGGCTCCCGGCCTGTCAGGCTGGTTTGGAGGCGCCCCTCCAACAGGCTGTACTTCAAGAAGGCGACCCCGGGGAGGACGGGGCGAATTTACGGTCGGGAAGTTTTTGTCGAATACATGATCAATCGTCACGACCGTTTGGCGGGGTGTTGCCAGGGTGACTAAGCGGCGCCAAACCTGAAGCGGGGTGCGGAGTGTAACGGAGACACTACACAGGTAACGGAACAAGTGCTTGTTGGTGGGTTTTACGTGACAAGTGGGAGGATGTTTTCAATGCTGGCAACGCCAGCCCAGGCGAACCCAAGGTTCTTGATGGCCCGGCCCGGCCATGATGCGAGGATGAATTTGCCTAGGCCAAAGCGACTCGCGCCCGCGACCATGCCGGCGACATCAAAAAACGGGTTGGGAAGTAACGCAAGAATAAAGAGCGTAAGGGTGCCGTGACGTGACATCCAGCGCTGAACCCTATCGTAGCCACGCATACGGCCAGCAGTGGACTTCCCTGTCCAGCCAATGTAGTAGCCGGAGAGCTCGCCGACCGTTTGGCCGCTAGCAGCAATAAGCCCGACGAGCCAAATGTTGTCGAGCGCCTGCGCAAAGGCGCCGACGGTGACTGCGGCTGGAGCCGGCAAAAGAATTGTTGCGCTTGCCACAGTGGTTATCGCAAATACCGCGAGATATCCAGCCCCTTCAAACTGCTCGCGAACAAAGTCGCCGAAGGCTACCGCCAGAATTGCTACGCCAAAGACGGCAACTAAGCCCAGGATTTGTACTGCTCTGGAGAACCATCCAGAAGGGAGGCGGCGGAAACTCTTCATCCGAGCGTCAAGGGGCCCAATGCATAGGGCCATGATCAGTCGGTGACAAAAGAGAAGATGGAAGCATGAGCAAGCGGACAGGAACGGCGAAAAATCGCAGAGAAGCCGTCTCAGGGTACGTCGTACGGGGGAATCATGCGAAGCGGGCCGCATGCACCGATAAACGGAAGGAGAGCGTCCAATGCAAGGGCTTCGAGGGAGGTATTGCTTGGGAGAAACTGCATCACTATTTTAGGAAAACGGCGTTTTACGCAACGTGCGACATGAAGTGATTGACCTGAGGGTTCGTAGAATTAAAAGGACTCGCTGCGAGAGCAAAGCATGACAAGGCCCAGACGATACAGACGGTCAGTGGCGGGAGCCCGCAAAAAGAAAGGCCGCAGCTGGCTCTGGGTCGGATTCCTGGCAGGCGCAGTTGCGGCGCTGGGACTCGTGGTTTCAAGCCTGCTTGTAGCAACCGGCGTTGGCTTAGGAATTGCGATAGGAGTGGCCTCTACCTTTCTATCGGACCTGCCCCCCGTGGAACAGGTGGCCAGTGTTGGTGGCGACCTGTTCCAGACGACGACGATTAGCGATCGACAAGGACGGCGAATAGGAGAGCTCTTGGGCGAGGGCAGGAGAACGGTGGTTGCCCCTGAGCAAATCCCTCAGGTCGTCAAGGTTTCAGCTATAGCAGCGGAGGATGCGACTTTTTACGAGAACCCGGGCGTTGAACTGCGAGCGATAGCTCGAGCGCTTTGGCAAAACGTACGGGGCGGTCAGGTTGTGTCAGGTGCGAGCACTATTACCCAGCAACTTGTTAAGAACGTGCTGTTGAGCCCTGAAGAAACATACGAACGCAAATTACGTGAGGCTGTACTAGCGTGGCAGATCAGCAAACGATTTTCGAAGGACGAAATTCTTGGCCTGTATCTAAACCAGAATTACTACGGGAGTTTGGCGTATGGAGTTGCTGCTGCGGCGCAGACATACTTTGGCAAGACGTTAGAAGGTCTGACCCTGGCCGAAGCGGCCATGCTGGCCGGCGTGCTTCCATCACCGTCGACCGACAACCCACATGTGAATCCGGAGGCTGCTCGTCGAGGACAGCTGCGAGTTTTGGCAGCGATTGAGCGCCACGGTTTAGCCTCAGGCCAAGATATAGCCGATGCCCGCAACGAGCAGGTCGTTATTGTGCCTAAGCGGCAGACCGATTCTCCGGCGCCGCACTTTCTAGAATTTACGGTAAAAGAGTTGCAGCGCCGTTATGGGCCCGAGATTAGCCGCCGTGGTTGGACGGTGATAACAACACTGGATCTGGAGATGCAAGCAAGTGCTCAGAAGGCCATTCGCGATCACTTGCGCACTCTTTCGGATAAGCAGGTGAGCAACGCAGGGCTTATCGCGGTAAGACCCACAACCGGGGAAATCTTGGCCATGGTCGGCAGTGTAGATTTTGACAATGAGGCAATAGATGGTCAGGTCAATGTGACCACGGCTCTCCGTCAGCCAGGCTCAGCGTTCAAGATGTTCACGTACGCAAGCGCGCTAGAGCAGGGCTGGGCCCCAGCAACGATGCTTTTAGATATTCCGACAACAATTCCAATCGTTGGGCAGGAGGCCTATCGCCCCAGAAATTATGACCGGAAATTCCGTGGGCCTGTCAGCGTACGCACGTCGCTGGCTAGTTCGCTCAACGTTCCTGCGGTACGTACGCAGGTGGCGATCGGGATCGACAGAACAATCGACGTGGCTGAGCGCTTGGGCGTGAGTTCTCTGACAGATCGATCACGCATTGGCCCTGCGATGGCGCTGGGTTCTAACGAGGTTCGACTAATCGAGTTAACCGGGGCGTATGCGGCTATAGGAAATAAAGGCCGCCACATTAAGCCTGCGGCCATCCTTTGCATTCGCGATGGACTAGGGCGCATCGTCGATCAACACGGGGATGGTTGTGCTGCCACTGCTGAAAACCGTGAAGTAACACAGTCTTCTGTTGCCTCTGGTCGAGACGCGTTGAGCCCAGAAATTGCTTATTTGATCACCTCCATGCTTTCTGACAACGAAGCCCGGAGACCCGGTTTCGGCCAGTTGCGGGACATGCTGGAGCTTAACGGCCGACCTTCGGCTGTTAAGACGGGAACGACAGAAAACACGAGGGACGCACTTACGGTTGGTTTTACCCCCCAGCTGGCAACCGGGGTTTGGGTCGGAAACTCTGATGGCACCCCGATGCAGGACGTGACAGGGCTGCGAGGAGCTTCGCCGATTTGGAAGGAGTTCATGGAAGCAGCCCATTTGGGCCTACAGGTCCGAACTTGGCCCCGCCCACCAACAATAGTTATTCAGGAAGTTGATCGTATTTCGGGGTTACTTCCGACACCGTTCACCCCGGAGACGATCGAAGAAGAGTTTGTTGCTGGGGCTGAGCCAACGCAAAGAGATCCCGTACATCAGCCTTTCCGGGTGCACATTCCGACGGGGCTTCTAGCTACCCCAGAGGCGCCTATAGAACACGTGGAAGAGCGGGTTTATGTTGTCCTTCCGACGGAAGCAGAAACCTGGCAACGGAATCTGGAGCCGGACGCTCCCCTCCGGCTTCCCCCTGACACGTTTGTTGCGACGACCAAGGCAACAGCAGGGAGTACCGGAGTATTGATTGAACAACCAACGGAAAACGAACCAGTTCGCAGCATTCTTGAGGTGCGCGGTGCTGTGAACGCACCCCAATTTGTATCCTCAGAGCTGCATTTTGGAGTAGGGCTGGTTCCAGCCAATTGGACACGAATTGGCGAACTGACGACCAAGCCGAGTGAGGAAGGATCACTTGGCGCGATCGACACGATTCAACTGGAGGATGGCCCGTACACACTTCGGTTGACAGTCCGATCTGTCACGGGTGGCGAGATTGTGTACCGACGATTTGTCGTCGACAACACAGCACCGCAAGTTGAGGTACGAGGATTAGGTTTAACAGCGAAATTGGCGTCAGGCAAAGTAATGCTCGGCGCGGATGTTACGGACGCAAATGGTGTAGCGGTTGTGAGTTTCGTGGTGGACGGCGAGACGATTGGTGTCGACCGGCGAGCACCATTTGAAGCGGCATGGGCCCCTGAGCCCGGCGAGCATGTTCTGCTCGTTACCGCAGCGGATCGCGCTGGAAACACGTCCGAGACAGCCCCCGTCACGTTTAGGAGCGGCTGACGTTGTACTGGTTGTGGACGACCTTCGATTGAGACGTGGCAGAGCGCATGTAGAATGCGTACGACGTGTTCCTGTCGGCAGCACACGACAGCCTCTGCCTTGGAGTGAAACCATACGGAAGAGTGCGGAGCGTAGAAGCAGTAGCCGGTGGTGCAATGGTGGCCCACGGTGAGAAGCCTGCGCCAATACCGACTGTTCTTGACCTTACTGGTTGTGCCAGTGTTGGTGATAGTGCTGGTGGTAGCCGTGGTTGTGGCGATTTCTGGCTCGGGAGAGGACGGGACGCTGGTTGCTTCTTCAACCGGGGTTGATCGTCAACCAAGCGGTACGACAAACACGACGCCGAGCTCGGCGGATTCTGGGATAAAGCCAGTAGTGACGTTCAAGGTGCCACCGACACAAACTCCGGTTCCTGAGCCAACACCAGCCGTTACTTCGGCTCCTGAGACAGAAGCGACACCGACTGCGTCGCCTATCCCCACGGCCTCTCCAAAGCCCGAGGGTCCGGTTGACTATGAGGTGAAACAGACAGACACCCTATTCACCATTGCTGTGCAGTTTGGTGTGTCTGTGGCAGACCTTGTGGAGTTCAATGACCTGCCGGATGAAAACTTCATCTTCGTAGGGCAGATTCTTGAAGTTCCGACCGATCCTGCCCAGATTATCGAACGGCGTGAGTCCAAGCCAAGCCCCACTACCGGTGTGGTTATCCCGGCCGAAGGGCTCAATATTCGCAATGAGCCCAACATGGAGACCAGCGTAATCGAGTATGTCGCTGGTGGTGGCACCGAGCTTGCGCTCACAGGTGTGAGCAAAGAGGTTGACGGCGTTACTTGGTGGGAAGTTGAGGACGGAAATTGGACGCAGGGCCAGTACCTTGAACTCGGGGTAAAGGCGGCGCCAACACCGGCTGCAACGGAGACAGCAACGCCCACCGAGACACCGGTTGCTTCTGACGGAGAGGTCACACCCACGCCAACCGTCGCTGCAACTGCCACGGTGACGGCCACGCCATCGACGGGAGTGGCTAGTCCCATTGTGGCCACAATAGTTCCGGAAGGTGGCCTTAATGTCCGAAAAACCGCAAGCCAAGCGGGCGAGGTCGCATATGTTGCCGCGACGAACACGACCATAGAACTGTCGGGTGAGACAGCCAACGTAGATGGCGTGATCTGGTGGCAGCTTGTCGACGGCAATTGGGTGCAGGGGCAGTTCCTGAAGTTCGGCTAACGGCGGCACCGCTGCTAGAGCGGCAACAAGCTCCGTTCCATAAAAGAGATTGAGGCCTCCGCGTGGAATTCGTGGCCTCCATCGAACTCGTCGCGCTCTAACCTTTCTGGTGATCCGGCTGCTGCGTAAATTTCCATCAGGTGGGAATAGGCAATCCTGGAGGCTTCAATCGGAAATCCACGATCTGCGCGACCAGCCTCAATCAGGAGCGGACGGGGTGCAATTAGCCCGTGAAGATCAGCAACATCGGCATAACGATAGATGCCGGGCAGAAACTGTGAGCCGCAAAAATTCCCAGTGTTGAGGGCGTAGGCGGTGAACGTCGTTAGGTAGCCGCTGACAACTGCTGCACGAATCCGTTCGTCGAGGGCCGTGAGATACATGGTGCGAGTTCCTCCAAAGGAAAGTCCTGCGCAGCCGATCCGGCCTCCATCGACCTCGGGCCGGTCTGCGAGGACCTCAAGGCTACGGCGATCATCTTGAATGTTGAGCGCAAGCAGATTCATTCCGAACAACGCGGCGCGTAGGAAGTTCACATTGCAGGCATCACGCTGGCCATACCGATGGAAATCGGTGGCGCGCTCTCCGAAGCCGATCGCGTCGGGTGCCAGCACGACGAACCCTCGTTCGGCGTAGCGCCGGGCAAAGCTCCGATAAATGTTCGGCTCGTTGCTGCGGGACACCAGCTGGTCCTTCCCATCACCATGGCCATGGAAGGCCAGTACCCCGGGGGCCGGAGTCTCCGGTGTCGCGGAGGTCGGCACGAGCAGCCACGCCGGCACCGTGACGTTAGGGGACGTCTCGTAGAGGAGCTTGTGTTGGAGGTAAGACCCGCAATCCGTGGTGTCAATGATGGTCGGAGGAGTCGCGGTTACAGGTGGCAAAGCTCCGAGCAGCATTTCGACTTGGTGGATGAGTGCAGCACGCCACGTTGGAAAATCTTGCCCTGGTTGAAAGGCAAGTGACGGCGTATGGCCACGGTCAATGTCCCTAAGGAACCGGTCAAAAGGTTCCAGGACCCTGGATGACACGTCTAAGAACCGCCGTCGAGCCGATCTTTCAGATAAGCAAGTGCTGGCCCAGCTTCAGCGTCGAAATCACTGAACCGTTTCCCGTTGTCTTCGACGCTGATCCGTCGGTCATAGCCAGTGGCCACAATGGCTTCAAGAAACTCGTCAAACCCGGGATCCGTTGGCTGCTCAGGCTTGCCAGCGAGTGGAGGCACGGGCACGTGGATGTGTCGTAGGCGTGGCGCGGCCAGGGCCATGGTTGCCAGCGATTCCTCGTTGTAAAAAACGTGAAACCAGTCCGCGAGGGTCCACACGTGCGGGTGGCCGCTGTCGCAAGCCGCTTCGTAGCCTTCCACAACGGTGTTGATGGTGTCGCACTTCTCCCGCCACAAGGGTTCGATCACGAGATCCATGCGGTGAGCGGCTGCGATGTCCCCGGTCATTCGCAGAAAATCCATGATTTGCCCGGGAACTTGGCCCGGGTCAAACCCCGGCGGTGTGGAGCGGGCTCCGCCACTCCCAAACACCACCAACTCGGTGCCAAGCTCCTGCATGCGGCCCATTGCGGTCGTCACATAGGCACGCAGTGCGGCCTCATCGCGGTCGGGACCTACGACGGGGTGGTGCGGCGGAACAAACACGTTGAGGGCTTCAGCCGGGAGGCCCCCGTCCTCAATCTGTCGGCGAACGGGAGCGTACGTGGTGTCATCCTCGTCAGGCAGAAGGTCGACGACCTTCAGTTCAGCGTAGTCGTAGCCGACGCGCTGAAGCGTCGGCATCTGATCGATCGGACCGCAACAACCGAAGCGCATACACAGGATCCTAAGATAAGGAATGCCCGCATGGTACGTGACGGGCGGACCGGAAGGCAGCGGAGGTATTGCCAGCCAGAAGACAGAGCCTCCGAAGGCCCAGCCCCGGCCCGTTGTCTCAGGAAGCTAACGCTCCCATCCACGGAGCTACGGAGCTTGGGCAAATGCTACGGCCACACAAGGCAGGTGGTTTAGCGTCCTCCCTTTACGCAATAGCCACGTTTTCGAAGACACTCAGCCCACTTTTTTTCCAGGATTTTTGACTTGCTGGAGTCCGTGGTCGGAGGGAACGGTGGATAAAGCTCGGGCATCAATCTGACGCCATGTTTTTTGACCCAGCCGAGACCGGCCTTGTAGCCGACCTTATGTTCCCGAAAACGGTCAGCTCGGTGCTTGGCTGTCTCGCCAACATAGACCGTGCTTTCATGACCAGTAGCACTCTCCCCATCAAGTAGAACGACGTATACGCGCTTCTGTCTTTCACGTTTTGAGCGTTCTGGAGGGTTGAAGTCATCGAAGTGCTCCGAACCCGGTTGGTAGACCATATGGAGGATGGGTAGAACTCTTGTGATTACAAAGACCATATGAGTTCGGACGAGTTACGTGGCGGGATACGTGGACCGGCACAGCGTCGGCCTTATGCGACCGAGGCTTTATCGAAGCAGCGTCGGGTAACCATGCCGACGCTGTGACCTGGTTTGACGGGGCCCTCTCGAAGGATTCACAGTGCGCGCTGGCTTATTACAACCGGGGCCTGTCCTACGCGGCGCTGGGCGTTCACAGTCGGGCTCTGGCAGATCAGCAAACAGCTTTTCTCCTCGATCCAGAACGGCGCCGTGTGCATGAAGAGATAGAAGGTCAGTGACAGAAGCAGCAGGTACCCATTTACCAGTCTTCGCACCTGGCCACAAAGATCTGGCCTCCGATTTTTGGATCAAAATCGCCGTAATACAGGATGCGATCTCCGTCAGGCTTTTTGAGGACGGCGGGATCGTTTGCGAAGTACAAGCCGGTGTAGCTTTCCTTATCAAAATGCAGTCCATCTTTAGATACAGCCCGATACAGGCCTTCCGTGACAGTGCCAGGCCCAGGAAACTTGCCGTAAAAGAGGTAGACCGATCCGTCTGAAGCTCGCACCGCAGACGGGTGCTCAGCGGAGTCGGTTAGCACGGGTGCATCAGGCCCGAGCCGAAACCCCGGATCAACAGACCAGTTCAGCAAGTCTGTGGAGACCGCACTGCCAACGCTCCGTCCCCCCGGTTTTTCTCCTGGAAAGGCGATGGTGGAGTAATACATGCGGTACTGACCGGGCGCGAATTCGATGATGGAGGGGTTGCTGATTGTTTCGAGGCCGGCAGCCGCAGCGGTCAGTCGGTACCCGGCTTCTTGAACAAAGTTCAGGTCATCGTCACTTATAAACGAGGTGATCCCATCGATTTTTGTCGAGTAGAGGCGGAGCCGTCCGTCAGGGAGTCGGAAGGGTTTGGATTGACCGCCCACACCTTCTGGGACACGAACGCCGGCATCTTCGGTGAACGCAATGCCGTCATCCGATGTGGCGCTAACGATGCCAACGCCTTGGGCAAACATAAACAGCCGTACGCGTCCGTCAGCAAGCATGGTCACCCCGGGGTCCGCAATCGGCTGACCCAGTTCGACCCCGTATGCGGGCGGTCGGAACAATAGGCCGAGAGAGGTACACGCGGCCGGGCCGACGGGCTCGTTCTCAACGTTCCCAGGCGGAGGCGGTGGGGCGTTCGGGTCGAGTGGCACTGGCGCATTGGGATTGGCAGGTGGCAAGGGTTGGTTGCCAGCGGGAGGTGGGCCCTGGGGTTGCGGGCCAGCATTCGGATTGGCGGGCGGCAAGGGTTGGTTGCCAGCG
>CEVA01072410.1_pt1 | contig 12543 bp, 9 predicted proteins | sample 361521 | NCBI WGS metagenome assembly CEVA01 (sample SAMEA2622823, study PRJEB7988) | marine metagenome | isolation source: saline water (ENVO:00002010), including | reverse complement strand
TACCTGGCCCATCAGCCGTAACTTCATCTATTTCAATTTCTGGTTTTCAGGCTGACAGCTTTACGTGTCTTGGATTTTTGCCCAGGAAACGATCTGATCGGGAAAATATGTTCGGATCGATTTCCACTCAAAGTTGGCCAGTAATAATTTTTGAAGCTCCACATAGAATCAAATCAACCCTTGAAGATATTCTAGGTATTTTGGGTAACCGTCGGATTATTGTTTGTAGAGAACTAAGCAAACTTCATGAAGAATCTTTTCGGGGTTTTGTCACGGAAGCAATTGACTATTTTGATGTTCCCAGAGGTGAATTCACTATAGTGCTTGAAGGTGGTTCTGGAACAAATTCCAAATCCAAAAATAAATGTATTCAGAATTATCAGGAAATTCTCGATCTTTGCACTTTGATGAGATCTGATGGTGTTAGAGTGAAAGAGGCGGTTTCTTTAATTGTGGACAAGACTGGGATTTCAAGGCAGAAAGTGTATTCTATGTGGCTGGATTCTAACAAATATACTTGAGGCCACGAAGGTTTTTGCAAATTTGATTGTGATAATATCAAGCCAATAAAATTTTCATAATTCGGATAAGTAAGTAATGTCAGAACGAATTTTAGTTGCAGTTGCTTGGCCCTATGCAAACGGCTCTATACATATGGGCCAAGTTGCCGGTGCATATTTACCAGCAGATATTTTCGCTAGGTATCATCGAATGAATGGGGATGAAGTTCTTATGGTGTCGGGGAGCGATTCCCATGGAACTCCAGTCACGTTGGAGGCTGAAAGGAGAAACGTCTCTCCTGAAGATGTATTCAAGGAATATCACGAACAATTTTTGGATAATTGGGATCATCTTGGGATCAGCTTTGATCTTTTTACTTCCACCCATACTGATAACCATATATCTGTTACTCAGGATATCTTTTCCAGTTTGTATAAGAATGGGCATATCAGTAAAGGTATGATGATGCAGCCATTTTGTGAAAGCGACAACCGTTTTCTGGCTGACCGATATGTTCAAGGAAGCTGTCCTCACTGCAGTTTTGATACTGCTAGAGGTGATCAGTGTGACAATTGTGGTCGCACTCTTGACCCACAAGATTTAATGGGAATGATTTGCTTATTATGTGGTAACACTCCGGTGATACGAGAAACTGAACATTTTTTTCTCAACTTAAGTTCTTTTAATGATGAATTACTTGAGTGGATAGGTGATAAAACTTATTGGAGGCCTAATGTACGCAACTTTTCCATTGGATATTTAGAGTCTGGGCTACGAGATCGTGCAATAACCAGGGATATTGAATGGGGTGTGCCAGTGCCTTTGGATGGGTATGAAAGTAAGCGGATATATGTGTGGTTTGAGGCAGTGATAGGATATCTTTCTGCATCTGTTGAATGGGCAAAATCTATAGGTGACGAATCGCGATGGCGCGATTATTGGAGAGGTGACAGTCGTTCGTATTATTTTATGGGTAAGGATAATATTCCATTTCATTCTATAATATGGCCAGCGATGTTAATGGGCAGTGGAGACCTAAACCTTCCCTATGATGTTCCTGCTAATGAATACCTGAATTTAGAAGGACGTCAATTTTCTACCAGTAGAAATTGGGCAGTATGGTTACCTGAATATCTGGATAAATATGACCCTGATCCACTTCGTTACGTTCTCACTGTCAATATGCCAGAGACTAGTGACTCTGATTTCTCTTGGAGAGAGTATGTCAGGGCAAATAATGAAGAACTCGTCTCAACTTACGGGAATTTAGTTCATAGGGTATTAACATTCACATATAAAAATTTTGATGCCAGAGTACCCAAGCCTGGAAATCTTGATGAAATATCTGAAGGATTGATAAGTGAAGCTCGTAGTAGACTGGAACAGGTAGCAGAAAGTATCGCCTTATGTCGTTTCAGGGAGGCTCTTAATACAGTTATGGGTTTGGCTCAAGAATGTAACCGTTATCTTGACAAAAAGGAGCCCTGGAAGACTATAAAGGAAAACAGGAGTGAGGCTGCTACAACTTTGTGGGTTAGCATGACGGTAATAAACGGTCTCAAAACTATGTTTTACCCTTTTCTTCCATTTAGTTCTGAAAAATTACACCTAATGCTTGGATTTCGCGGGTCCCCAATGGATAATGGATGGAATTGGGACCCAGAGATACTTATGTCAGGTCAGAAATTGGGTACCCCTGAGCCATTGTTTCATAAGTTAGATGAGGATCTTGTACAACATGAGGCTAAGAAAATGGATAGGTCTTAAATCTAATTCAGGAGAATTATTTGATGACAACACCTTTGATATCAGTCATTACTCCCTCAATTAACGAAGATTTGTATGAGTTCTTACATGAATAGTACGAAAACCAGTTCCGATTTGCTTGAATACGTTTATGATCCAGTTAGAAACCGTCTGCAATCATCTGTAGAAATGTTATCGGAACTAGTTAGTCAGCAACCAGGCATATTGTCAGAGCTTCTTGACCACGTGCTTGATGCTACCGGAAAATTAATTCGCCCCACTGTAGTGTTACTTGCCTCAAATTTTCATTCCAACGATGATTGTGATGTCGAGACGTTGGCTGCAGCTGTGGAGTTGCTTCACATGGCCACCTTGATTCATGATGATACTGTGGACAGTTCAGAGGTTAGACGAGGAAAGGCTACTGTAAGCAGTCTTTGGGGACCAAAAAGGGCTGTTTTATTAGGGGATTACGTCTTTGCGACATCTGCAAAGTTTGTTTGTGATACTGAGAATGTTAGAGTGATTAGACGCTTCGCTGAGACAGCTATGGAACTTTCTAGTGGGGAATTACGTGAAATTGAGAGTGCTTATAGCAAAGATTTGACCAGGAATCAGTATCTGGATCGTATATATCGTAAGACGGCATCTTTATTCACTACAGCAGCAGAATCAGGAGCGATGGTGGTTGGTTCACCTGAACATGTAATAAAAGCATTAAAAGATTATGGATACAACTTAGGGATGGCATTTCAAATTGTGGATGACGTCCTCGATTTTGATGGAAAACAGGCAGAGGTTGGCAAACCTGTTGGCAACGATTTAACCCAAGGAATCCTTACTATGCCTGCCATACTGGCACTTGAGCAGTATCCGGTAAATAATCCGATATCTGCATTATGTGAAGACCCATCTGATGAAAAAAAATTGAAAACTGCGTTAGAAATGATTCACAACCACTCATTTATACAAGACTCGATTGAGATAGCCAGGGAGTATTCATCCAAAGCCTTAGACAGCATAAGAAATATTGAACTAAATCGTTCTCGTCAATCCCTTGAAGTATTGGCTGAATATGTAGTGGATAGACGATTCTAAAATATTTTATTGCGAAAATATAATCCTAGACATCATGCTAATAGGAATACGAGGACACTGACTGCTACGTATAGAGCAATTAGTAAGGAGCTTTCAATTGTCAGAGCGCTTGTTGGTCTTTGTCTAGGTCTCATTCTAATACCTGCTATGACTATTAAAGTCATCAACACGGCTATTCCTCCACTGAGAGTGTGGATGTTCGATATTCCGTTCCAAAGCGAATCTTGAGAATATGCTATATCATCAAACAGCAAGACAGGGCCCATATTGAAAAGGTTGCTTCCTAGTACGTTGGTGATAGCCAATTCAGGTGCTTTTATCCTTAGTGCGGCGAAAGATGTAGCCAGTTCAGGAAGAGATGTGCTAAAGGCTAGGAACAAGGTACCTACGAAGCTAGCTTCCCATCCCAATTCTTCTGCTAACGTATCACCTGTTTTAGCCAATAAGACAGCAGCAACAACTACTATTGACGCTGAAATTATGTACATTAAAGCTGCTTTTGATGCAGTTGTATTTGCATAATCTAATTCAGGACTGTTCTCAGTATTATTTTCAGGCTCTTCATTGTTGCTACTGCGTCGATAGATTGTGTATGTTGCACATATAAAAACTATAACTACTAGGAATGATACGGGACTCATATTAAGCCCGAAAACTGAAATTGAGCCCGTGTCAACGAAAATTGCGATAGATGCCAATCCAATGGATAGAATAGAGAATAATCCGATTAGACTACCGTTCTTACTGACTGCATTAAGTATTGGTCCATTTCTCCAGTAAAGATCCAGAAGGCCTATAATAAGTAAATTGAAAAGGTTGCTCCCAAAAGCATCTCCGGCAGCCAAGTCGGGAGATCCAAACATGACTATAGAACTTATCCCAGTTCCCATTTCAGGAAGAGATGTAGCAGTTGCTAGTAGTAATATTCCAACTAAAGATCTTCCTAAGCCAGTTTTCTCGGCAATTGTATCCGCTGATTTGGCGAGGAAATGAGATGCTATCAGAATCACCACTGCCACTGCAGCGAGCTGTAGCCATAATAAAGTCAAATGCATACTAAATCTCCAATATTCTGAAGTCTACATGTTGCTACAAGATTTCGAAACATAATATGTAAAAGGAGTTAAGATTTCATGCTCCATAAATTCTACATCCAAGAATATCAAGTGGCTATGACTCTATGGTAGGGTTAGTACTCTAAGTAGGTTGGTACCACCTGATATTCCGATTGGTAATCCAGCCACAAGAATTGCCAAATTGCCTGATTCTACTCCAGACACCTCCGTAGCTTTCGATTCTCCAATAGCAAAAAGTTCATCTACTGTATTCATTTTAGGTACGACAATAGGTGTGACTCCCCATCGAAGTGTTAACTTGCGCTGGGTTGCTTCGCTAGGTGTCAAGGCAATGATTGGAGTAATCGGTCGGTATTTGGATACTCTACTAGCAGTACTTCCCGATTCAGTAAAAGCAACTATTAAACTTGCTTCTAATTGTTTGGCGGTTTGGCACGCATCATAACTGATTGCGTCATCTGTTTTTCTTTCCAGATGCTCTCTTTTTTCAATCAGTATACGTTCGTATGGTATGTGAGTCTCTGCTTCTATGGCAACCTCCGACATTAATGTCACAGCTTCCACAGGGAAATCTCCAACCGACGTTTCCCCGGAGAGCATTATTGCATCTGTTCCATCATAAATTGCGTTAGCTACGTCCGTAACTTCAGCTCTAGTTGGTATAGGAGATGTGACCATAGACTCTAACATTTGGGTCGCGGTTATTACAGGTTTACCACTTAGGTTTGAGCGAGAAATCAGATCCTTTTGTATGACAGGTATCTGGGCTACATTAACTTCTACTCCCATGTCCCCTCTTGCAACCATTATTCCATCGCTAGCATCCAAGATCTCATTAAATTTTCCGATAGCTTCTGATCTTTCTATTTTAGATATGATAAATGGATTCAATCCATGTTTCTTCAGTATTACTCGAGCATTAAAAACTTCTGCGCTGGTAGTTACCATTGATAATGCCACGAAGTCAGCTTTGATTTTTGCTGCGAATTCGAATGCTTTAAATGTAGCCTTGTCAGGATATGGTTGTGACGGTATTTTACCCGGAGTTGCTACCCCGCGTTTTTCTGTTAGAAAGCCGCCTCTAATAACCTCGCATATTACATTTTCGTTTTGGATTTCAAGGACGAGTAGCTCAATACGACCGTCATCTACAGGTACCGAATCTCCTTGATTTAAGTCTTTATGTATACCAGGGGGGGATACGGATACTTCATTACTGGTACCAATAATATCTCGGCTTGTAAGTGTTATGTTTTCGCCAGTCGCCAGTTCAAATGATTTTTTTTCTAGTGGTCCAGTGCGGTATTTCGCACCTGGTATATCTACTAGAATGCCTATGGGGATATTTAGTTCATCTGAAATTTTCCTAACTCTTTTTGCGGCGGAATCATGTTCTGTAAGTGAGCCATGAGACATATTTAATCTAGCGATACTCATGCCATTAGATATCAATCGTTCCAGGGTTTGTTCAGACCAGCTAGCAGGACCAAGTGTGCAAATAATCTTTGTTTTGGGACGTATATCTAGGTCCATTTGTGGTACTCCGTATGATTCTTAACAAGGCCTTGAATGCTATTATGTGATTGTTGACACTCCACGGTCAATATGACTAGAGGCCATACATGTGCCAAATTAGTTATAGTTACGACAGACAATTCCAGAAGAGATTTTGATATAGTTTCATAGAATCTTAGATGAAACCGTTTTGTGTGTTGAGTTACAATGTTCCATCCAAACGTCAATTTGTGGAAGTGTTTTGCAAGGGGAGAAAATCATAGGAAATCTAAAGAAGCTCTACGATATACAGGAACTCGATTTGAGAATCAGTAAATTTGAGAAGCAATTAAGCCAGATACGTGTACTGATCTCAGATGAATCAGAAATAGACCTAGCTAAAGGAAACAGGGATAGATTGATCTCTATTCTTGACGATCTTTCGGCTAGGCGTCGTTCCATGGAGCGAAACGTGTCCGAACTAAATGAGCGTCTTGGGTCAATAGAGAAGAAGTTATACAGTGGTGCGATCACCAACCCAAAAGCTATGGAAGCCGCTGAAGAGGAGAAAGTTTTTATTATTAGTCAGATCAGTGAGGCAGAAGACAGTTTGCTTGAAATAATGGTCGAAGCAGAAGAGATAGAGATATCTAAGACTGAGGCGGTAGAGGAATTAAGTAGTTTGGAAGAATCAAGGCCTGAAGAAATTCGGAAACTCAGGCTTCAAGAAGAGCAATTTGATGTAGATATTCATCAAGTTCGAAGTGAGCGAGATAAGCTTGTTCCAGATATCCCGACTATGGTTATGTCCAAATACGAATCGATTATTCAACGAAAGGGAGGGCATGCTATTTCCAAAGTAGAAGGTGGCATGTGTCAAGGTTGCCGTGTTACTCTCCCGACACTAGAACTTCAGAAAGTTCACAACTCTGATGATACTGTGCAATGTAACAATTGTGGTCGGATATTATATTTAGTTTAAGACGGTGATTTTGTGCGTGCTATAGGTTATTTTAACGTTTCGGTATCAGATCAATCACTCTTGGATTCCATGGAAGGGAAATTCAACGAATACTGTAAGCTTAATATGCATCGTCCTATGGAAACGTTTATATCTGTAGGCGAAGACTTAGGTCGAATTTCTCAAGAGTTCCAAAATCTTATTGAGTACATAAACCTTACAGATGGAGGGTTCTTGGTTGTAATACCAGATTCTTCTCACATAGCCAACGATTTGGAGAATGTGGCAAGAGCAGTTATTGAATTAGAAAAATTAGACTGCAAGTTGATTTGCTGGGATGAGGAATTCCCTGACCCGATACAGAATGCTTTTCAGACACTCGGAGTAAAAGGCGTGTCGCGCACGAGAAGTCGTAGTATACGTGAAGCCATGCGAGCTAGAGTTTCAGAGGGCAAGGCAATGGGGCGGCCTCCATATGGTTATAGAGTAGGGTTGCAGGGCATTTTAGAAGTTAATTCTGAGGAAGCTTTGGTAGTGGAGCTAATATATCGTTTATACACCAAAGATAAATTAGGATTTCGGCTTATTGCTCAACATCTTAATGAACGAGGTATAAATACGAGGCGTGATAGGAGTTGGGCAGTAATAGCTATACGAGATATTCTTAGAAACCCTGTCTATACCGGTACTTATTCTCGTCTTGGTATGCGCAAAGCAAAAATACATCAAGCAATAATACCCTCTGAAACTTTCAGGTTAGCCCAAGATATTGTTAAATCTCGCAGACCAATAGGTAGAATATCTAAATATGAACCTTTCCTATTGAAAGGATTGTTGTACTGTGCTTACTGCGATAATAAAATGATTGGAGTTACCAGAAGGCAGTCATGGAAAGGTAAGGATGGCCGACGAAATAGACGTTCATACCGGTACTACCAATGTCAGTCTAGGAATAACCTGAGTACATGTGGGTATCACACTTGGCGAACATCTAAACTGGAGGCAGCCGTTATAGATCGAGTCAAATATATTATTGAGAGCAACGACAATGGTCTAGACAGTGAAAGATATTCGGGTTCCACGTTAGATAATGAATCTGTAAAGTATGATCAACGTGTTATAAATGCGGAGCGTCAGTTTCTTCAATCACTCAAGAGGGTAGCTCGCGGCGATGTGAGGTCAACAATTCTTGGTGAGTATTTGAGAGAATTGGATTCTTCCCGAGAAGCTCAAGTGAATAGAGGTTCCAGCAATGACACAGACACAACAGTACAATTAGATAACTGGGAATCTCTAGATTTTGATTCGAGAAGGAAGTTTCTACTTAATCATATTGTTAGGATAAACGTACAGGATGACAGTATAAATTTTGTTGTTTAGCTGTTAGTCATAAATCAGGATTGATTTCGTAGAGAGTGACGTCGGATATGATTCCGAAGTACAATTTAGCGGTGCAAGGCGGCCAGGCGACCGCTGCTTCGACGGAATATTCGAAGTAGAGGAAAGTCCGAGCTCCACCGGGTAGGATGCCTGCTAACGGCAGGGCGGGGTGACCCGACGGAAAGTGCCACAGAAATATACCGTCTCGAACTATTTGAGATAAGGGTGAAATGGTGAGGTAAGAGCTCACCGCTTCGGTGGTGACATCGGAGGCAAGGTAAACCCCATCTGGAGCAAGGCCTAGTAAGGGGTTATAGTACTCGGTCTGACTAAAGTTAGACTCTCCTCAGTTTTTTCCTGTGGAGGGCTGCCCCTGGGTTGGCTGCTTGACCACGATGGCAACATCGTGGCTAGATAGATGGTCGTCGACTAATTTAGTATTTGGATGAAGCCTCGAAATATTTGGGTGTAAACAAATTTTACATTAGTAACAGAACTCGGCTTATCGGCCGCCTTGTGCAGTAAGTATTAATAGGTGATTTTGGAATAGACATCATTTTGTACTGCATTGACACATTTTGTTGTCAGGCTTAGAATGCTCCCACTTTACTTTTGGACCCTTGGCAGGATGTTGATGTCATGATTAGGTGATCAAAGAGCAGGTTGTATTTATGGGGGGCATACATTATGGACACTAGTGGATGGATAAGTAAGATACGAAGTAAGGTTGGAGTTGACGGCATGATACTTGTAGTGATTATCCTTATAGGGGTTGTGGTTGCAGCTAGCATGTGTACAAAAGAGGATGATGAATCAAGTGATAACGCCGCTTCTTCCGTTGTTATAGCAGGATCTATTCATCAGATTGTTTAGATCACTTGATGTGTGAGGTTTAGGCTATATCGATTTAGCGATTTTGATCTGTTTCGAATCGAATAAGTTTGGGTTGATTTTGACATAGGAGCGTAGCTCAGTTTGGGAGAGCAGCGGTCTCCAAAACCGCAGGTCGCAGGTTCGAGTCCTGTCGCTCCTGCCACGCCCTGCACCGCATGTTGTAGGTGTTCGTGGGTGATTGGCATGTACCTTTATCCATTGATATAACCCCCTGACTTAGCGTTTTGAATCCCATTTTGACCCCCATTTTTAATACCACGGTCTATACAGCAGCTTGCCCTCTATCCTTTCCTGTAGGCTTATTCCAGCCAGATATGATATTTCTGAAGAAGGCCGGGAAATTTTTGGTCTCGATGAATTAGATTCACAAAAAATAGGTTCTGCCTCACCACTGTCTGAGGCTCCATTCCTATTTAAAAATGACGAAGTTGTTGAGGATATACCTAAACTTTAATGATTTTTCTGCCCAAGGACATGTTAGTCTAATTTTGGACTAACCATGACTTGTAGTTTGTTGAGGGCGGTTAGCTTAGGGGTTTAGAGGGCTGCGTTGACATCGCAGAGGTCATTGGTTCGAATCCATTACCGCCCACCATCTCTTTTTATTTAGTAATTCCACTTCACTAACTTGCGTACCTAAAGCTTCTTTTTGCAAGCCAAACAATGATGAATATTGATGTGGCGGCTAAAGCCATTGACGGGCCAGAAGGGAAATCTAAGTAATAAGACAAATACAGCCCACTTATTGAAGCAATAACTCCAAAAGCACTACCTGTAATCATTGCAGCAGAGAAAGTTTTCGTTGTTAATTTAGATGCGGCTGCAGGAGTAATTAGCATACTCAAAACCAAAATTATTCCTACTGATTGTATTGATGAGATGATAGATAAAGACAAAACTACTAAAAAAATATTATCGAATAGTCTTACATTTAAACCTGATATTTTAGCTCCCTTGGGATCAAACGAGATAAACAAAAACTGTTTATACAAGAATAGTGTTGTGATGACAATAACTGTAGACAAAATCAAAGTAGCCCAAACATCAAAACTTGACACAGCTAGAATTTGCCCTAATAACAAATCTTCTACGCTGAGCAAAATATGATCATATATCGACAATATAATAAAACCTAAAGCAAACAATGATGAAAATATGATGCCAATTGCTGTATCTTCTCCTATTTTTGATCTGTTAATCAGGTATCCAAGTACCAAAGCAATAACTATTGCTGTAGGTATAGCTGCTATAAAGATACTGGCACCTATCAATAATCCAAAAGCAAGTCCCGGTAAACTGGCATGAGCCATTGCATCGCCCATAAACCCTAAATTCCTATTGATAACATATGAGCCCAACAGAGGTAGAATCACCCCCACTGAAACTGCAACAATCAAAGATCGAATCATAAAACTGTAGGAGAATGGTTCGTATATATATTCAATCCACATCGTTGTGTCCGTGCTTACCTAAGGTATGGTCTTTAAACATTGAACTGTGAGAACCATATAGCTCTATCATAATTTCTTTAGTCAAAACCTTCCCTGGATCTCCATACGCGCAGCAATGTCGGTTCAAGCACAAAATCTCATCAAATCTTTCACTTATAGTATTCAAATCATGGGTTGCCATTAAAATTGTCTTCCCATCATTTTTTAAATTCCTCAAAACATCTACCAATGTTTCTTGAGATCCAATATCTACACCACTAAACGCCTCATCTAATAGTAAAATGTTTGCGCCTTGTGCGAGGGTTTTAGCTAAAAAAACTCTTTGCCTTTGCCCTTCTGATAGGTCTTCTAAACGATCATCAATTCTGTCTAGTAATGCTACTTTGCCTAACGATTGCTCGATTATTTCTTGATTATGTTTAGATGTGAAAGAAAAAAAAGATGTGTTCTTGGTAATCCCCATCTGGACAACTTGCCTAACAGTTACATGAAACTTCCAATTGAATTCTTCCCTTTGCGGGACGTACCCAATGAGTCCTTTTGCTTTCTTAGGATCCACCCCATTTATTTTTATTGAACCATGAGCAATTGGAACTAAACCCAAAATAGCATTAAATAAGGTTGTCTTACCGCCTCCATTAGGACCGACAACACCAACTAAATTGCCTTCATTAATTGAGAAGCTAACGTCATCTAGAATCAACTCATTGCCTAGTTGAACGCAACATCCTTTTGAGACTATAGGGCAGGGGTTATTTTGGGAAGTTCTCATCATAATCTGTAACTATACAGGAAATCATATGTTTTGGAGGCAAACATATGATTTCCTGTTGGAGGGTTTAGAGGTCACTTATTGTGAGCAACAAATAAGTGTTACTTCTCATGCATATCTTCATCACCATGATCATCGTCGTGACCGTACTTGATTAAATTTTCCACAATTAAATTCACATTGGTATTTAGGAAATCAATGTAAGACTGATTCTCTTGCAAAGTTTCAACCCATAACCCTGAAACCAAAGACACACCAGTTTCTTGAGCAATAATTTCAGAAGATTTAGTCGGACTCTCAGTCTCAAGGAATATTACTTTTATTTTATGTTCTTTAACTTCTTCAATCACGCTGAGTAATTGTTTAGGTGTGACATCATCTTCGCTAGTGATGCTTGGGATAATAGTAACTAGAATTTTCAAACCGTATCTAGATTCTAAATAACCTAAAGATTCATGAGTAGTAATCATTTGCCTATTATTAGAAGGAACTGTTTGAATTAAAGCCTCTATTTTTTCATCTAAAGCTGTCAATTCAGCGATATAACTAGTTGCCGTTGATTCATAAGCATCTTTATTATCGGGATCTAGTTTTATCAATTCATTTTTGATTTCACCGACTGCTAAAGCAACTCTAGTTGGATCAAACCAAAAATGAGGGTCATATATGCCATGGTCATGACCAACGTGTTCGCCTTCATTACCATGTTCGTTGTGATCATCATGCATGTCTTCATCATCGTGATCGTCATGCATATCTTCATTACCATGTTCGTCGTGGTCATCTTCTGTAAATTCTATAGGATTGATTCTGGCGGCTAATTCAACAAGTAATTCCTGTGATTGTACCGAATTTTGAAGTAATTTAAGAAGATTGACGGACTCATATTTTAAACCGGTGTAAAAAACCAAATCCGCTTCTTCAATTTTCTTAACGTCTTGGGGTGATGGTTCAAAAGAATGAGGGTCGACTGCATATGACATTAATATATTAACTTCAATACTGTCATCAGCAACCTGTTTAACTAATTCCCCAATCATCGGTGTAGTCGCCAGGACAACTAACTTGCTTTTAGACTCGTCGACTGAAGAGTCAACGGAAGATTTCTCTACTGTTGTGCTAGAGGTCCCGTCACCATTGCTGCATGCAACTAGCAAAAGCAACATCGTG
>CEVA01010149.1_pt1 | contig 12543 bp, 12 predicted proteins | sample 361521 | NCBI WGS metagenome assembly CEVA01 (sample SAMEA2622823, study PRJEB7988) | marine metagenome | isolation source: saline water (ENVO:00002010), including | reverse complement strand
CCGTATACGTTGCAAAACCCCATTCGTCTCTGATGATTTACTGTCAGTCATTCGGGGACTTGAAGGTCTGTCAGTCTCTTTGGGAACCATCCCGTGCCTTCTGTAAGCCCACGGCGGTGGGGAATGTTATGAGGCTGAGGAATCGAAAATCCTATGATGCATAGAAAAGTAGCTTGCAGTTGACTGGAAGACATTCCTTTTTTCATGCTCCAGCATATGGTGTATTAACGATGCTAAAGGCAGGGATAAGAGGGCGCCGAAAGAATTAAAGAGTATTCAATAATTATTGAAATGACTTGTGAATATAGATTCTTGATATACCAATTGCTGCAGAAAAAATGTAGTTGTAATTCACTAGGTGATCATGAATGCACCCATGTAGAGGAGCCTCGCGGTCCTCGATGCAAATGACAGAAGGTGTGTGTCTTAGGAGATCAATGCTTGTCAAGACATCTAGGTCCATGCCTTCGCAGTCGATTGATAAAAGATCGAAGGTATCAAAGTTGTTTTCCTGAATTAACGTATCAAGTTTCTTAGTTTCTAACCTTTTTGTAACAATGAATTCATTATTTCGTTGCAGGTCTTCCTTTTCGTTCGCATTGCACAATTTATTCATTGCTGGGTAAGTCTTGTGCTCAGCTAGGTATAAATCCTGTTCGTGATTGCTGATTCCTATGTTTATAAAAAGGTCTTTGGGTCTATATTTTGTCCATTCTTTTTTAAAGCTGTGGTTTGGCTCAATTGCTATTCCTGTCCAACCGCGTTGATAAAGTAGATATGTATTGCTGTATTGTATAGGGTCATAACTTCCTATATCCAAATACTTGCCGGTATTCTTCGTTGGTCCAAAAAGGTAGGAAAGATATATATCTTCTCCCATTTGAGAGTAGGATGCGGTAAATGATTTTAAGGATTTCCAGTTCATTGGTAACCCCCGTTTTTTCCCAGCATTTATAAAATTTAATGACATAAGTGAAGCGACTGTCCTAGTTATAGTCTAAGAAGATACTGGATTCTGTCTGGAGGGGTCATTCAAGAACTCTTCATCAGATATATAAAAGCACTCACGACAATCATTAGAAGTATATTTTACCAAACTCTTTATAGAGGTTTATCCTAGTTCTGATATAATACTTAATTTGATTATTGAATAACATCCTAAAATAGCACCTCAAATTATGTAGAAATTTTGTTGGCGCATCAAACTCGGCTATTTCCGAGCAACTTTTGACTATAGTTTCCGGTGCATTCGTGTCTGAAAACCATTTCTCCCAAGTGTTCCTTGCCCTTTCTCCTAGTTCCTTCCATTCATTCTCTCTTTCCTTTAGTAGCGTCGGTATCTTCTGAATATCCTTTTCCAATATCCTTACAGAAAATTCATTCCAATTCGGGCCTTTCGGGGCTGTCCATGCATCAGAAATAATTACTGGCGCTCGACCAAGTTTCATAGATTCAAAAAGTCGGATGCTCGAACAATTATAACCTCTTGGGCAAAGAACAAATTTACTATTCAGGATTGAGGAAATATATGACTTTATGAGGTTTTCTTTCTCAGTCTCATCGTCATAGTTCGCCCAAGCCGCAGAAACTTTACCTGAAACATCCACTATTAGTGAATTCTTTCGATGTAGCTTCAGCATTGAAGATCTAGTTGTTGAAGTATCAATTGATCCCACAAATGAAAATAGGTACTTTGGATTAGTAGCCTCTTCACCACTCTTTATATGTTCTGGTGTAAGATAGAAGCCTCCGCGATATAGCTTTTCATTATACTCCTTGCTGTCAATGGATGCGTACAGACCTCTAACGAATTTAATCGATTTGCCTTCGGGGCTGAAAACAAAGCACTTTCTTCTGAATTTCTTATACAGCTTGCTTTTTCTTACAAATTCCAGATGAGGACCCATATCCCCAATGAAAACTATAAGGTCACTGGATTCTGGGTTATCACATAGTCTGAATACATCGCCATCATATTTCTTCGCTGACTCACTTATTCGATCAAAAAATATATTTCTCCAAGGTTGCGTATCGGCAGTTGGATGATCCGGTTTAGTGAAGTGTACTTTCATTCCCTTTTTTTGCAGGTTTCTCGTGATATTGAGAAAAGCTTTTCCGAATCATTTTCTTCCGACAGGAATTGTCCCATTGTATCGCGACACTTTTTGGCCAATAATAGTCGCTTGTCGGGAGAGAGCAAAGTACGCAGACCTTCAGCGAAGGATTCCGGAGTGTCGGCTATGATCAAGTCCTTGCCGGATACCACGGGTAGTCCCTCCACGCCATCACTAGTAGATACGGTTGGCAACCCTGAGCCAAGAAGTGTGACTGTTTTTACCCGGACACCGTTTCCACCGAATACCGGGATCGCGGCGCACTGCGCATGACTTAAATGCTCATGCAAATCTTCAACGAAACCAGTATATTCCAATGAGAGGTCGCCAGGCGGTACGATCGCGCTGTCGCAGTGGCTGTATCTCCCTATGAATTTGAAGTGGAAGGCTGCCTGCTCCTGTGGAGCAAGTAACGGCAGAACTTTTTCCGTAAGCCAATTTATTGCGTCAACGTTCCGAGGGAAGGTCATGTCCCCTAGAAAAATAGCGGTTATACGACCATCCTGCCGTGTCGATTTTTCAATCTTTTCAATCGGTGTGCTCTTTGGCGTGTGACATGGTTTGGTTGGAAAGTAGACGACTTCCCCCTTTGGTTCCAAAGCCAAGAGGTTTTTGCGACTTTCTTTTGTGCCAGTAATTACGACGTTCGATCGTAGGGTCGTCCATCGGTCGAAGGACCTTGCCAGATACTTGTGCCAACGCAGTTTGATCCAAGAGGTAAAGGTTGGATTGGCAGCTCTCTCAGGGAGTCCCATGTTCAGTACGAAGTGTCGGCAAAAAACGACAGGCAGGTCTATTGGGATTTGCTTTAGATACATCCCTGCATAATCATCCAGTAACCAGCATACGTCGAATTCTCTTCTCGAGGTGTGAGCAAGGAAGTCGTCGATTTTGGAAGACCGTTGGTGCCACATGCTTGGATAAACTTTGCAAAGGAAGCTTTTCAGGAAACGATTGCATGTACCAAAACGGTTGTCTGGTGGGCATTCTAATTGCGTGAAGTGGGCTTGCTGAAGATAGGGTTCGTCGAGGGGGGGCGGTGCGAGAAGTGTGATTTCGTGATGCTGATCAAGAAGACGCAACAAGCGTAGCGTCCAGTTTGTGCTACCGGTCTGCTTTGCGGTAGTGGCGTCCGGTGGAGCGGTGGTGACGACCAGCGCTTTCATGGGAGGAGATGGAGGTGAGGGGCGAGGAGTTTTGCCCAGCGGAGATACCCTTTTGTCGAAAGATGCAGTCCGTCCGAGAAGCAAACGGGATCCGGTTGATTGCCGTAGATCGTGAAATCAGAGTACAGGTGCAAGTGTTTTATCTTTCGCTCCGCGGCCAAGGCGGCAATTTGCTCGTTTAAGTCTTCTATCTGCAAGTAATTCACTCCGAAAACATTGTTTTGGGTTGGAAGCACGCTCTGGGTGTATAAGGAGGCTTGAGGGCAATCTCTGCGAAGCCGGTCGAGTATGATCGCGTAGTTTTCGGCAATTTCATGGGGAGGCACCCGATTCCTGAGGTCGTTGATACCTATGAGGAGAAATATTTGTTCAGGTTGAGCGTCGATTATTTCATCGAGTCTGCGCAGCACTCCCTGAGTGGTGTCTCCTCTTATGCCTCGATTTCGGATATAACTATCAGGGAACGTTTCTGCCCATGGGCCATTTTCAGTCAAACTATCACCCAATAGCACGACTCCTCCCTTTGGCAGCGATTTCGCGAATTCTTCAAAGCGGTCCCTTTTACCCTGTTCATACGGTTTTGCCTGATAAGGGACTTGATCGGTTTCGCTGAACTGAAGCTGGAGGTAAGAAAGCCCCCCTTTTTGCCATAGCATCCAAATGGCGACTAGGATGAAGATCGCATTCAGTGTCATGGAAACCATCAGGAAGCGTTTTAGCTTGGGCATTGCTTGGCTCCGACTGGGCGTGTCCTGTATTTTCGTAGGTAGCGCATTTCCCAATACCATAAGTGTGGAAGTGTAAGCGGCAGAGTAAGCCATCCCCATGCTTGCCAGACCCATGCATTAACCCAGCTCTTTGGGTTGTGTTGAGTAAATAGATGAACCGTTTTGCGAGCCATTAGAACGAGATGATTCCTTGTGGTTTCGGACAGGGCTTTGGGTAGTGTCCGCTTAGGATTTGCCTCACCTGTCTTATATCTCAGCAAGAGACCCCACTTGAAATGAAAAATCCAGCGCCAGAAATAGCTTAAGCTAAACCTTTGCGCTGGGTGGTCGACGGTTGCTTTTGCAAGGAAGGAAATTCTTTTGCCACTGGTTTTCAGGCGGTGAGCGAATTCCAAGTCCTCCATGATTATGAGTTCCTCGTCGAATCCCCCTAATTCCTCGAAGGTGTCTTTTCGGATTGCAAAGTTGGCCGTGAACAGGTGTCCCCCAGTCTTGTTCTCAGCCATGCGATAAAAGGGTGAATTCCTTTCGTCTCTGCAGATCATACGTCCCTCGAGTACATCGTTTTGGTCGCTTGTGATGGCTTGGGCATAGGCTTTGAGGAAGCCGGGTTGAGGGTGAACGTCATCGTCCAAAAACAAAAGCCATTCTCCTGAGGCTTTGCTTGTGGCATGGTTTCGATTTGCAGCGGGACCTTTGCCGGGTCCTTTGGTCCAGCAGGTGTTTGGATGTCGAGCTACGATTTGTTTGCTCTTGGTGTCTTTCGAATCCTCCGACACCATAATTTCGATCGGACAATCGCTGACTTCTCCGCTTTGTTGCTCGAGTTCATGCAAGCATCGAGTCAAGGATTCCGGTCGCAGGTAGGTTGGGATGATGATCGAAAGGGTAGGGGTCATCCGTGATTGAATTTGCCATTACGACGCAATTCTCTGAAGTTCCGAACGATCATCGCTTCATAGCGGGCGATATCACGGCAGTAACGATATCCAGCCTTTCCTTCAAGGAATCCCATTCGCCACAGGTACGCGTGAAAAAAACGCAACCCGGGCCAACAAGGCATTCGGACTACGAGTTTCTTCAAGGCTATGTTTCGCCGAGAGGTATGACTGGAGAAAAGGTCTCGCGCGACAAAATCTTCTCGCAATCGTTCTTGAGCTTCTTGCTTAGCGTATCGCCTATGTTTTTCAAACCAATGATCCATCCCCTTGGAAAAGGGGTAGTGGAGATAAGGCTCTCGAACGTATCCAAGGCGACCATCGACTTCTGATTCCATCTGCCCATGCCCAACACTTCTGAAGCGGGCTCGACCCAACCGTACTATTCTCATTTGCCAGCGAGGGAAAGCATCACTTCGACGAAGCCAAACTTCATCCAGCATGAGCTTCCAACAGCAGAAAAACCCGGCAGTCTCCTTGCTCGCTTTATCTACCTTTGCGAGAATTTCTTTGCGAAAACCATCCGTTGATCGTTCATCAGCATCGAGAAACAGAACCCACTCGGACGTGAACGATAAGTTGTCCAATGACCAGTTTCGTTGATCTCCAAACGATTGAAACGCATGAGTAGCCACTTTAGCTCCTCGAGAGGATGCGACTTCACAGGTTGAGTCGGAACTTTCCGAATCAACCACGTGGACATCCTCGCACCATGCTAGGCTGTCTAGGCAACCTGGGAGGTCGTTAGCCTCGTTCTTGGTCAGGATGACAATGGAAATCGTTTGCCTATTCGGCTTCAAGGCATCTCTTGTAGACTCCGAATGTTTCCGCAGCGGTTTTTTGCCAAGAAAATAACTTTGCTTGATCCAACCCCTTCTTTTGCAAAGAATTACGGTACATCGGATTGTTCAGTAGGATTTGCATCGCATCAGCCATTGCATCAGGGTTTTCCACATCAACGAGGATACCTGCTTCACCCAGCACTTCTGGTATGCTGGATGATTTTGAACCAATGGGGATGGAGCCACACTGCATGGCTTCTAGGAAGGTTATACCGAATCCTTCGTTTGTTGATCCACTGAGCAGGGCTAAGCTATCGCTCAGGATGGATTGAATCCGAGAGTCGCTCGGGCTTACTTCACAGGTAACCGCTTGAAGTATATCAAGTTCTTGCAACAATGCTTTTTCTTTGTCCGTGAGTGGTCCTCCGCCAATCAAGATCAAAGAAATGTCGGGCTGTTTCTTTAATATCTTGGAAAATGAAACGGCTACGTATTCAAAGTTTTTGTATCCTGCCCTGTGACCGATGTGGACGAACTTCTTGGATGGGCTCGAATTTGCTTCGAGAATGGAGGGGAAGTCGGTGGCTAGGTGAATGACGTCAATTTTGCTTTCGTCGATATCGTAGTAGTGAATGAGGTCTTTTTTCGTCGAATGGGAGATTGATATGATGCGAGTACATGAATCAAACAAAGCCTTTTTTGCATGATAAGGCGTGTGCATTGGGATTTCACCAACAATCTCGGGGGTGAGATCGTATACCGTACTGACCAAGGGTGTGCGTTTAAGCTGTTTCTTGACAGTCTCGTTTAATGCATAATTAAAGACGTGAACGATGTCCGTTTTATTGTTCTTCAATTCTTTTTTTATGAAAAACGAACTAATTCTACCAAACAGTCGCGCCGGCCTAAACTGAGCTATGGGAGGCATTCGAACCGCAGAAGAAAACAAGGTGTTTTTCAACTTTGAGGACGTAGTGAAATAGATGTTGTTGTTTTGGCACAAGGCTTTGGCTAAATTGTGGACGTATCTCTCAATCCCCCCTTTGGGAGTAGCGGTCAAGCAGGTGTCAAATAGCAATTTCACTATTCGTTGGTGCGATTGGTTTGCCTTCCGTATTTCCGAGCCACTGCGTTTTTGATCGTCTTTAAGAACCTATAGTGAGGCGACATCAACGAGATACAGGCGCAAATCCAGTCTTTCTGTGCTAAATCCGTGGAAGCCATGGGCTTGATGCTACCTTTTATGTCGTGCCAATAAGTCGCCAAATGAAACTTTTCATCCTTGCCCGCGTGCCATCGCCAATAACGCTCCATGATTTCTCGTAACGTGTTTCGAACCAAAGAGGTCACGATTAAAGTGCTGTCGCCCCATATTTGATGTCCTGCAGCCAGCAACCGATTCCCTAGTTCGTGATCTTCAGTGTGACGGAGGTTTGCATTGAAATTGCCTACTTCCAGTACCGAGGATCGTCGCATTAAGGTGCCATAGGTTATCAACATTTTGCTTTGGCTGCTTTTCGGAAAAACCACTTGTTCCTTGAACAAATGTCGACTGCGCCAACGATCGACAGCGGATCTTGGCTTTTTGCCCATGATTCTGCCCGAGACCGAACACACTTCTTCACTTTTAAAGTGACGGATCGCTTTTTTCAGAAAATCGGGCTCCAGACTATTAGTTGCGTCGCAGCACAACACGAATTCGTGCCGCGCCTTTTCCATCGCGTCGCGTCGCGTTGCGCCTCGCCCCAAGTTTCTCGAATGTACAACCAATTCAACCCCGGTTTCACGAATTACCTTGACCGATTTATCGGTGGACCCGTCATCCACAACGAAGATCTCATCCACGGGCATTGACTGATTTCGCAGTCCTTCAATGGCATCCGCTATTGTGGAAGCATTGTTGTAGCAGGGTATGTAACCGCTGACTTTGGGAGTATCGACTGGATTCAGTTCCTCTTGGTGGTGGGGGCTCATTCAAACTTGCGAGGATAGTGAGGATTGCGTAGCAAATGAAGACGAAGAGGTTCGAAATGCATTTCGGCAGTAAAAGGTTGGAGGAAATGATCTTGCACCAAGTCTTCCCTCACGAAAAAGGCATTTACTCCCGTTAACTCACAACCGACTAGGCGATATCCGAGTCGCTTGGCAAGGAGTTCATAGCTTTTCAAGCCGGCGCCCCATTGACCGTCATCTTGCCATGCCTTCCCTTTCACATACGGTACTTTGTAGTCGATGGATGGCGGAACCAGCCCGTTGTACTCAATTATTGCTACTCGCGGCCGATAATTCACTAAAGCTTCCCATACAAAATAGGTATTTCGATCGATGTCGATTGACAGTAAATCGAATTCGTTCGGTATGGCGTTTGTTTTGAAAAGTTCAGGAATTTCTTCGGCTGTCACGAAACTCTGAATGATGCTCAGGAGTTTTTTCTCTAAAGGCCCTTTGAAAATCTCCCGTGCATCCCGGCATCCTTGCTCATTGGCTTCGAACCACCACCCTTTCCATCCTTGCTGCAATAAAAACGCGGAGTTGCTTTCCAGCCCATTGCCCAAACCAATCTCCACAAAAGTGCGGTCTTTGGTGCCTATCCGTTGAAAAATTTCAGCTATAATGCCGTCTTCACCGTTTTGCGAAAAAAATTGCGCTTCGTGACGAACCAGGCACTGAGGGCTATCGTAACGGGTATTTACTTTTAAATGTTCGATTGCCAATTCTTGTTGGATTCGCTTCGTTGCGGCACTTTCGTTGAGTATGCGCTTCAGGTTGCGATTGGCATCTAGAACTTGACGAACAATGGGGAGATTTCTAAACAGTGATTTCAGCATCTTGGGCAATCTTTAAGCTAACTAGTTTCCATTTTTGGAAACCGTTTAATTATCGGCGGAAGAATGTTCGGTACTCGGAGTTACTCGAAGAGGAAAAGGTATTCGATTTTTGTTCAGGTCTTGGGGGAACAGTTGAAAACAGGGGACTTTACCAATGAAAGAAGGCCATGTGAGAAAAGTGCTTGGAGAACCAATCAGGTAATCGCAGCGCGACAGAGCATTTAGATTTTCGACGGGATGTCCTTGCCTGAAATAATGTGGAAATTGTTCGAATTCGGAAATGTCTTGGTCTTCGTCCGACGCGATGAAGAAACCAGGGCGAACAGGACTCACGTGTTCGGTGAATTCCTCGAGAATCCTTTTGAAAACCGAGAGTGGGTAATAATATTCCCCTCCACGATATTCCCTGTAATCACCGTGGCGTATCACTATGCCTATCACAATGTCGCACAATCCCTTAAGCTTTTCGAAAGGTTCTTGAATGCCCTTTTCGTAGCGAGTCGGTGGCTTGAAAAGTTTTTGCAAGCAAGGCCGATGGCGCTCAATCAAGTAATCTTTTTGGCTAGTGAAAATAAAACCTCTTATGAAAAGAAGGCCTCGACGCGATAGTATGAGATCGAAATTCTCGGAACATATGTCCAACCCATTTTCTTCCAAGATAATCGATCGGATCAGGATGGATTGAGGCCGTTGTCCTATGCGCAGTGAAATTCTGTGAAGAGAGTTCGATGCGATGCGATTAAAACAAGAGTTGTTTCCAAGCAAACGCCTTGCTTTCGGAGGGTAACGAACAAAGCAGTCTTTTTCGGTTCCCTCGAATAAAGAGGCGTAAGGATGAAAAGACGGATAATAGACGACAGCCTGATTTTCCTTTGCCCATGCGATGACGTGGGAGAAAAAAAACAATCGATTTCCCAAGCGTCCATATTCTCCACATATCAAGTAAAGCTTTTTGCCTCCCAGCAGGAATTTGCCAATTAGGATTAAGAGGACAAAAAGATCCAAGATCCAACAGAGGCATTTTTTTAGTAATCCCCCCATTTTCAATGGGCTAGTAGTTTCCCGTTGGATACAAGGTTGCTTGGTTGATTGTTCGCACCTTTCTCTACCACGATGATGTTGTGAGCAAAATAAATTCCAGTGATCTGCAGGTCCGTAATTGTGGGCTTATAATCGGGTATGAGAAATTCTGCGTGATTAAGCCCATCGGTTAGTTGCTTGAAAAAATTGGAGGTTGTGGGCGATTCATTGGATTCGATTCCGGCGCCTTCATATTGAGGCCAGTAAGAGGTCTGGGTGTCTTCTACCACGTAAAGCCCGCCTTCCTTCAGCATCGGAAATAAAAGCCCGAAGGATTCAATCACGTGTGGACTGCGGTGACTGCCGTCATCAATGATGATATCGAAGTCGCCAGCTTTTCCATGAATGGTCGAAAGTATTTCGGCATCGGTTTGGCTGCCTTGGAAAGTGTGGATTCTGGCTTCTTTAGGAAAACTTTTCTCATAAATATCTAATCCAAACACCTGGGCATGCCTGAAATAGTATTTCCATATTCTCAATGACTCTCCACCGCTCTTTGGGTCATCATATCCACCAATACCAATCTCCAGAATGGTCTTTACCTGTTTTCTAAGGGGTCGGAAAAAGCGCTCGTAAAGAGGGATGTAATTATGGCCAAATTTCTTATCACTTCCATGAATGTTGGCCAACTGTTCAAGGCTGGAGGAAAAAAGTTTTGAGCGGAGATGAAGGTAGAGTGGCCTAGCATAACCGTTTCCATTAATACCTAAAGCAGCCTTGATGAATTTTTTCATGATGAGATCTACTTCATTCCTTCAATGATATTATATGTGAACTTTTCAATGTCGCGGTTGAACCGTTCCAAGTTGTAGGTAGATCGAACTAGTGTAATCGCTCGTTTACCCATTTCCCTTGATTGTTTGGGATTTCGACAAATCAAGGTGAATTTTCTCAGCCAATCATCGATGGAATGAGCTTTAACCCAGAAGCCAATGCCAAGGGATTCAATATCTATGTCAAGGCATCCTGACTTAGTCATTAGGATTGGCTTTCCCATGGCCATGGTTTCCAATAAATTGGTATAGCCACAAGTATCTTCAGGATCACCATTTAGGGGGATGCAAATGGCGGTGGCTTGATTGTACCAAAGACGAAGCTCATCATAGGTGATGGCAGTGTCGGGAGGATCGTCGGAACATTCTATGAAAGTTAAGTTTGGTGAAATTATTCGATCGCTGGCAACTTCCCTTGGAGCAATGATGCGAAATTGATATTCACTTTGAGATGCTGCATCAATAAAGGTTTTGTAATCTCTGCCAGTTTTGCCGACACAAAGAAAGAAAGGTTCAGTTTTGGAAGAGTCAGGTAGTGGATGGAAAAGACTCGTGTCCACTGCCCAGGGAATGAACTGAACATGGGATGTTGGGGCAAGTTTCTTGAATTGCTTTTCAGCTCTTGCGGTGAGGCAAAGAATGCCATCGAACCCCCTTACAATGGTACTACTAAGATGCAAATTGGACAATTTCCAAAAAGGAGAAGATGGCGGTGCGCGAAATACCCAGGTAATGATCTTCATCCGTATGAAACGTAACCGTCGCAGTAGTGGAATGAAGAAGAGATGTCCCGCTGCTACGTAAAGAAGGTTTGCTTTCCTGAGACGACAAAGAATTGAGATTTCTGCCTGGATGTCCCCGAATTTACCTCTGGTTGCTTTGTTCAGCCATTCTCCGATCTTGATCAGCGGATGATTACCGAAGGTGGGTACGATTTCCGTGCGATAAGCTTTTGAAACTAAAGCATCGATTCCCCATAAGTGATGCTTGGGGTAGGTGCCTTGAAGAATTTCAGGCATACGATTCTCGAGATAACGATGGAGAATTAATACTTTATATTTAGGTTTCAAAAATGGAAAACTATATCACGGTACACCATAGTCCTTTTCCGATTTGGATTCGATCGCCGATGGGAAAACGAATATTGTATTTGAAGAAAAAGCTACGTAAGAACCTTTTATTAATGCAGATTTCGTAATCATCGTCTGCGTATTTGGATAAAGTTTCCAGTTCTTCTATAGCCCTTCGTGAAGCTAATAAAATTGAAGAATTATTGTCAGGCATTAAGTAAATATTAAAGTTTGAGGGAGGAAATGGAGGCTGGGTATGCTTGCGAAGTCCAACTTGTTGACTGTCGATTAAATAGGCATAGTCACTTGACCATAACTCTGTTATAAGAAGTACCTTTTTAGATTTACCTTTCACCAAACCGATTTCTTTTTGCAATCTATCGGCTTTATGGTGGGGCTTTTCCAATATTCCTTTCCAATATAGGCTGGTTTCTGTATGTGGGAATACCAAGACTCTATCCTTAAAGATATCTATGTGAAAGGCCAAGCTGGCCATTGTTCCTGCTGCTAACCAATATAGTTCGTTTTTCCAATTAATGGAAACTCCTAACAAAATAAGCAGTGGTATTATCAATAATATAAAGTCAGGTTTGTACGGATAAACAAAATATAAAGAGGTAAATAAAACAGAAACCACACTCACGGACGCGTAAAGAAAAATGATTTCTTTATCTGATTGCAGAAACTTTCTATGTGTTTCAAATATCCGAAAGATCCAACCAATAATTACGATAGTTACCGGCAGTGTTAATCCTAAAAAAATTAATTTATAGCCACCTCCTAAAATCCGATTTCGTAATTCTCTCAGGCCGGTTTCAGGCATTGGCATTGGCATTGGGATTGTGAACGAATTATAAATAAATACAGGTAGCCAAATGATCATTCCGACTAGGAATGTGATTAAGCCACATTTAATTATTTCCTTAAACTGTAATTGAGGGTGTATGTGAAACAAAATTGGATAAATAACAAAGAAGAATACAAATTCCTGTCTAAAGCCAGTGGAGAAAGCTACAAAAATAGCACTGAAAATGACATAAGATTTAGTTTTAGAAGGTTTTGAC
>CEVA01071658.1_pt1 | contig 12548 bp, 11 predicted proteins | sample 361521 | NCBI WGS metagenome assembly CEVA01 (sample SAMEA2622823, study PRJEB7988) | marine metagenome | isolation source: saline water (ENVO:00002010), including | reverse complement strand
TACTAACACTTGGACTGATGTCTATGGTGTTAACAGCGGGACTTAGCGTTATATCCAAAAATGGATACCTGTCATATACTTCTACTTTCCTTATTACAGTCAATATTGGGATCATAGCAGGGATGCTATCGGATGGTCCTACCATCAGGGCTGTAGGCTGGTCGATACAGGGGCTATTCATGTGGTGGGTAGGAATTGCTATTTCAAAATGGATTTTGCCCGAATCAATAAAATTTTGGGAAACTCCGTTCAAAACATCTGGTAACAGGCTTTGTTGGTTTGCGACTGGTTACGTAATCATAGTATTGCTTCTAGGTTTAACAGACACAATTAGAATCGACATAGCTTTGGGCCAAATTACAATGGTTATTGCTATTCTAGGACTACTGTATTTAGGCATGTCTCTTTACTATCGTAATTATCTATATAGTTATATTGCAGCAGCTTCCCTGATAGTCAGTTGGTATGTACAGTTGATTGACAGAGACGTACTATATCTCCAGCTATACTGTCTACCTGTAGGTATCTATTTGTTGGGTCTTTCTTATTTCGAAAAAACTAGAGGGCGAAACCATAACGGTATTACGATAATTCTTGCTTTCCTTGCCATTGGATTACTTATTGGTTCAGCTTTTATCCAATCGTTATTGTCTGAACCAAAAATGTTTTATGTCATAATTGTTGCTCTTGAAGCAGTATTACTAGTGATTTTGGGTTCCTTTACCAAATCACGTTTACCTTTTATTTCAGGAATAGTTGCTTTCATATTGAATATTGGTTATCAAATAACCTCAATCCTAGCTTCTTTAGGCACAGCTATTTTTGCGTTGATTATCGGTATTGCTATAGTAATATTGGTAATAATCCTTGAACGATTCAGAGAAAAACTTATAACTTCTTCTCGTCTTTTATCTACTGATCAAAATGAGTGGACATGGTAAGGTACTTTACTGACATTTATTTGATCAAATACACAATGTGGTACATATTTTGAGCGATTATATTCTTACAATCGATATTGGAGGAACACAAATCAGGGTTGCCACCGTTGAACGGTCTGGCAATATTGTGACAAAAAGTTCCATCAAGACTGAAGCAGATCTTGGGAAAACATCGATGATTGAGCGGTTGGTTAAACAACTGGAGTCGGTTATAGAAAATTCAAATAAAAGAAGTTTATTGGCAATCGCTGCAGGAGTAGCTGGGCCCACTGATATTTGCAGTGGAATCATGCACAATCCACCTCATTTACCTGCATGGCATCAATTTTCTCTAAAGAAATATTTGGGAGAACAATTTGACTGTCCTGTGTTTATAGCTAATGACGCTACCTTTGCTGCAATAGGGGAATACAGACATGGATTTGATAAAAAATACAATAATCTGGTTTATTTAACAATTAGTACCGGTATAGGAGGAGGATTGATCCTAGGAAGACATCCTCAATTCGGATCAAGGGGTTATTCAGGAGAATTTGGACATATGCTAATGGTTCCAAACGGACCTAAGTGTGATTGTGGAGGAAACGGTTGTTTGGAATCTCTTGCATCCGGTTCAGCGATTGCAAGGCAAGGAATAGAAGCGGTCCGTTTATCCAAATCCACGATTTTGATTGAGCTGTGTAACGGTCAAATCGAGCAAATATCTGCAGAAACGGTTTCGAAAGCAGCTCGACTCGGAGATGAAATATCAAAGTCGATTTTTGAACAAGCAGGTATGTATCTTGGTATTGGAATATCTAATTTAGCTATTAGTCTCGATCCAGATATAATCGTGATAGGAGGAGGCTTATCTAACAGCTTAGATTTGATGATGGAATCTGTGAACAAGCAAATTGAACTTTTAGTAAACAGCTACTTTGGCCCTTCTACATTAGTAGTTAAATCGAAGTTAGGAGATGACGCTGGGTTGTTGGGAGCAGCTACTTATGCCTTTCAACAAACAGATAGTGAAGGGTAAAATAGATTTTCTATCAACCCTTATTTATATTGTTAGGGATGGAGCCAACGGACGGATTTGAACCGTCGACCTGCTGTTTACGAAACAGCTGCTCTGCCCCTGAGCTACGTTGGCAAGGTAGTCGGTATTAATTCTTTATAGAAATATGTTGGCGAATCTTTTTATGGAGCCAACGGACGGATTCGAACCGTCGACCTGCTGTTTACAAAACAGCTGCTCTGCCCCTGAGCTACGTTGGCAAGAAATTTAGATATTAGTAATTGTAGCACCTATGTAGTTAGAATATATAAGGTGTAAAGTGATGTGAATTTCTGTATTGCAAAGTTCTATGGTCCATATTTGGCAAGTTTACCAGCATGAGCCATCGCTAGTGACATCAGGGACGATGCAGGGATATGCCCAGCACTACCGCTTGAACATTCTTGTTCATTGAACCTTTTTGTTCCACCACGTGTGTATTTTGAATTAACGATAAAAGGAACTGTGTGCCAGCTATGGTTTCCATAAATTGATGGGGTAGAGTGATCACCAGCGATTACAAGAACGTCAGGGTTTATTTCAAGAATATATGGAATATAAGAATCCAATTTTTCTAGAGCTTCAACTTTGCTTGCAAAATCACCATCTTCACCAGCTGCATCTGCAGGTTTGTAATGGAGGAAAAAGAAATCGTAGGAAGAATAGTGTTTATACAAAGCATCCATTTCTTGATCAAAGTCTTCTCCTCCGTCCAAAATCTCCATACCTATCAATTTTGATAAGCCGCGGTACATAGGATAAGCGGCTATCGCTGCTGATCGAAATTTGAAGATTTCGTTGATTTGAGGCCAATGAGGTAGTTTGGAAAATCCCCTCATCAAAATCATATTTGCTGTGTTTTGATTCGACAAAGCCGTTTTTGTTTTCTCCAGAAATATATTTAAAGCGTTTGCCGTCGACTTGGAATTTTCGTCAATAGCGATCACCGGAGATGGATTTTGATTTGGAGGGACAGGATCGGTGTCCTTTAAGTTACTTTCTAATCCTTGTCCTGAAATCACTGAAACAAATCTATAGTCTTTACCAGGATACACAGATATATCGAAGCCTGGAATCTCAATTTCATTTAGGATATTTACTAGCTCCCGACTCTCATCTGATGCAATTCTGTTTGCTCTTCTATCAATCAGAGCCCCTGTTTTGGTATCAATGGTACAAAAATTACATCTTGCAGCGATATCGTTTGCTGAAAGGTCAATACCGATACCTAATGCTTCCAAAACACCACGTCCAACCAGGTATTTAGATGGGTCATAACCGAAAAGAGCCGTGTGGCCAGGTCCACTTCCTGGGGTGATACCTGGTAATACAGGCGTTGTAAGACCGCAATCACTTTTTTGAGCTAATAAATCTAGATTAGGGATTACAGCAGTTTCCAGTTCTGATTTGCCCGTTGAAGGGTTTGGTAAACCTCCTAGTCCATCGACTACCAACATTATAATTTTTGACGAGGTCGATCTGCACAGTTCCGTTTTATTAAAAAATTCGATCATGTTTTCAAACCTGTTAATCCAGGAAGAATTTTTCCTTCGAGGAATTCCAAGGATGCCCCTCCACCAGTTGAAACATGCGACATTTTATCAGTAAGACCGAACGAGGCGATAGCTTCACCTGTTGAACCTCCTCCAATTACGGTTGTTATATTGGAAGACTGTGCTAATTTTTTAGCCAAAATCAATGTACCATTTGAAAATGACTTCCATTCACTGACACCCATTGGGCCGTTCCAAATGATCGTTTTAGCTATCCCAGTCGCATTAGAATAAGATTTTGCTGTCTTTGGCCCAATGTCCATAATCATCCAACCAGGAGGTATAGAATCTATATCTCCTACCATGGTCTTAGCATTTTGGTTAAAAGAGTCAGATACAACAAAATCTTCTGGTAATAGTATTTCGATTCCTAAAGATGAACTTGTTTGTTGTATTTCTAAAGCCAAATCAAGATGGTCATTTTCGAACAATGAGTCAGCAATATCCTTACCGTTGGCTTTAAGAAATGTATTTGCCATCCCTCCACCTATAATCAATTTATCTACCTTTGTTAGCAGATTTTTCATCACCTGAATTTTGTCTGAAACTTTCGCTCCGCCAAGTATCGCTATCAACGGGCGTTCAGGTCTATTAAGTGCTTTTTCTAAAATGGTTACTTCCTTTTGTAGAAGATGGCCTGCAGATGAGGGGATATACTTCGTTATTCCTTCAGTTGAAGCATGTGCACGATGTGATGCACCGAAGGCATCATTCACATAACAATCAGCCAACTTCGCTAATTCAGCTGCGAAATATTGATCGTTATTTTCTTCTCCAGGGTGAAATCTTATATTTTCCAACATCAATAAAGAAGGGCATTTCATTTCAGAAATCATTGAAGATATATCAGGGCCAAGAGAATGAGGTGCTAGTGGCACTGGTATTCCAAGTATCTCTGACAATTTAGTTGCTATAGGTTTAAGACTGAGTTTATCGTCAAAAGTTCCGCCTGGCCTTCCAAGGTGAGTACAAATCAAAACCTTACATTGTTTGTCAAGAAGATATTGTAAAGTGGGTAAGGAAGACCTGATCCTAGATTCATCAGAAATTTCTTTCGTACCTGGCGTAAAAGGAACGTTAAAGTCAACCCTTACTATGATTGTTTTGTTCCGGATATTCTGGTCTTGGATTTTGGCTATATCCGTCATTTTGAAGACACCAATTCTTTAATAAATGGTGCCAATATCCCTATTGTGTCTGATGGTAATATCTTTTTCGCTTTGTCAATACCTTTAGATACGTAGGATTCCGATAATTGTTCACAGTAGGTTTTTGATCCGACTTCTTCCAAAACTTCCTGTATATCTCCCAAGTCTTTTGGATCCAGGACTCTTTTAAAATAAATGTCTCCAAGTTTACGTTTCTGAGATATTTTTGCGTTTTCAAAGGCATGTACAACGGGAGCTAGTTTCTTTTTATTTAAAACTTCCGACATCGCGTGTTCATCTTGCTCTGATTGATACCATATTGAATTAAGGTCCTGATTTATTTCCCGAGATACACCAATGTTTTTCCCGAGGGTATACATTGCTTCGATCAAACTTTTATCGGCTTGTAAAAATAGGGGTGCAAAGGCCATTGCACAACCGAACAGAGAACCAGTTTTTTTTTCGGCCATCTCTAGATAAGAAGCGATAGTTAAATCAATTCTTTCTTGGGATTCCAAATTTTGAAAAATACCTTCACAAAGTTCCAAACCGGTTTTATCTAACATCTGGAGAGCTGCTAATGTTGTTTCTGCAGAGGTATTTGATTTTTTCAGCCGGAGTAAAGCCAGACGTGCTAATGCGTGCAATCCGTCTCCCACATTTATAGCCTGAGCTGGCCCCCATACCCACCAAACAGTATCCCGATTGTTTCTCATTGGTGTACCTGACTGCACATCGTCGTGTACTTCAGAAAATGTCTTTACTAATTCAATAGCTGTAGCTGCCGGTAGAGCTATTTTATGTTCACCTGCAATAGCCTCTGATGATATTAAAGTCGTTAAACCGTGATTTCTTTTAATATGAATTGCGGAATTGGGTTTTGTCGTTGTGTTCCAACCCAAGTGGTAAGCCATCATTTCGTATAACTTAAAATCGCCCGATTTTATGATGGACTTTAACGAATCTTCTAATTCGTCAGAAAGTATTTCGTAATTGATTTGTCCGTCTTTAATTGCTCTCATAGAAGTGAGTGTATCTATCTGATTAACTGGGTGTCAATTACTATGATCCTAAATCAGTTTAATCCATAGTATGATAATAGAAATAATTGAATTAATAACATTTGAACAATTTCGATGATTACCTTTCTTCGTTTAACAATAATCTCAGTAGGAGTTTTGGTCTTTTTAATATCTTGTTCTGGATTTAGATTCAACCAAAAAGATACTAAAGAATCTACAGTGACCGGATATATACACGACCTGGAAGTATCTTCATTGACTCAAATCAACAGACTGGAATTAAGAGACTTTTCAGGCAAAATCTGGATTTTCGACGGTTCAGAATTTTCTCATATATTGCCATCTCATTTAAGACAACATCTTATTTTAGCTACACCGATCGAAATCAGATTTCAGAATACAGGCGAAATAAACAAGATCATAGAAATTAGAGATCACATCGAAGGATTACCCTCATTACAGCATGAATAAATATCTATTTCCTATATACGATTGAGTCGGTTCTTGATATGTTTCTAGATCGATTCCATAAGAACAGAATACCACCTATCAAAGATAAAAAAACTATAATCCAGAGTAAACTTCCGGCCTGATTTGAAGGCAGAGGAGGTTCACCAAAAAGAACAGGTATTTCGAGATTAACAGTTTCGAAGCCAGTTTTCTTAATTTCTATCAAAAAGAGCCACTCTCCGGATTCTATCACCGTTAAATTTGCGTGATAAATTTCCGGGGAATTAGGTTCATTAACAGCTTGGACCTGTATAGAATCTTCTTCATCGTGAGTTGCAGTTAAAACAACTTTGAGACTGTCAACAGGTTCTAGATTGGGAATATCACGGATAGTGAACGTTATATGATTTCGACCAACAACAGGAACAGATGGTTGGATTGATATTGAGATATCAAATTCGCCACGTTGTCCATTGAATATCTGTCTTATTTCAGGAGCAGATTCTTGGGCATGAGCTTGGATCGGATTTATTGTTAATACCACGATGATCGAAATAAAGACTAACAATTTTGTAAAGATATTTTGTTTTTTCATAGCAAAAATATTTCCATATTTATGATGATTACAGATTATACCAACAATTATGTTAATCGACGATGCAAATTCATGTATAAACTGTTTGATCCGAGTTACAGATCATTCAATCAATTTTTTCAAAGCTGATACCAATTCGTCGGATGTTGTGAAACCTTCAAACTTTCTGGTTATGATTCCATCTTTATCTACAATAAATGTAAATGGTTCTGAAACCAATGACCATTCCTCCATTAACGGCGATATTTTAGCTTTAGAAAAATTCCCTTGCATTTCGGAAGGATTATCAAATACTTCTATATGGATAAAGTTTGCCGCATTTTTATAAATGTCCTTGATGTTACTTACTATTTTAATTTGAGGTCCGCACGTCGCTGTTTGGCAGAAAGCCGGACTTGCAAATACAATTAAAGTTGGTTTTTCGGTATTTACGGCTTCTTGTATAGTAAGAGTGTAGAGATCCAAATCAGGTTCAGGTGAACTAGTAATTTCACTCAATTTAAATCCGTTGTTGACGGTCTTATTTATACTATTAGGAGCAATTTCACCTATAGCCGGAGCAGATGACCTCTTTTTAACTTCAAAGGATATTTGACCTACATAAATATCTCCTGAATCATCTGAATAATCTACAAGGAGTCCCCAATTTCCTTCTTTATCGAAGATGACATCTTCTAATAGATACACTCCTGACTTACCAGTAGGCCATCTAATGAATTGAGCGTTCCTTTGAGACTTAACTTCATACGGCTCATTTTCAATAAACATGAATGTAGCTCTAACTGATGGCAACCTTACAGGCTTTGATTCTTTATCAAGAATGCCAAAAGCGAACCGATTATTACCTATGCCTAGGTCGATTGTTGCTAAACCAATTTTGATTTGATGTGACTGTTCTACAGAACTTGACAGTATTGGGACAGGAGTTGTTTTGACTGATTCAGATTCGAAACAAGCACCCAGTAAAACCAAACAGGTTCCTACAAATAATAAGTAAAGTGATTTTATCAATAACACCCAAATTGGAATTTTCACTGTATCCAATTTAAACATCATTTTACAACAACGGATTCTTATTAAATTCAAAACAGGTTTATACAATATGTTGTTCATATGTTGCCGTGAATCAGATCATGTGGTATCTTCACCTTGTCAGTGCCATGATGTCAAACATTTTTGCACTGGCTCCTCCTTGAGCTGGCCCCCGGTGGTCACACACCGGGGGCTATTGGAATCTTAAATTTCTCTAGCTAATTCCTGGTTATCTAAATACCACTTAACTGTGTTTTCGATACCTTGATCTATAGTTGTTTTGGGTTCCCATTGTAATAAATTACGAGCCTTAGAAATGTCTGCCCAGGTTGCTTGGACATCAGCAGGATGACGTGTAGAAAAACTTATAGTGGCTCTTTTATCGATTTTCTCTTCCATGATCGGGATAATATCGACAATCTTGATAGGTGCGTCTCCACCAAGATTAATGATTTCATAGTCCATAGGTTTAAGAGCTGCAATCGTACCTCTAGCTATATCATCTACATATGTAAAATCTCTTTCTCCTCCATCGCCTTTAATTACCAAAGGCTGATTTTCAGCAATAGATTTTATGAATTTATAGATCACCATATCCGGCCTACCAGCTGGTCCATACACCGTGAAATATCGCAATACAGTAATATCAATATTTTCAAGGTAACTATATGTATATGAAATAGTTTCTGCAGCTTTTTTCGACGCTGCATAAGGAGATAATGGTCTATTGGTTGAACTTTCTTCTTTAAATGGCTGATCTGTATCATTTCCATATAAACTTGATGTAGAGGCTAACACAAATTTAGGAACATTAAACTTTTTACAAAGTTCTAACAGATTAATTGTACCTATGGTATTTGTATTGTAATAAGTCCAAGGGTCTTCAACACTCTGCAATACTCCTGCTCTCGCTCCCAGATTTATCACTCCACTAAATGAATTTGTATTCTTGGAATTATATATGGTGAACAATTCTGATATGCCTTGATAATCAGAAATATCGGACCGATGGAATTCGAAATTAGGCCAATTTTTCAACTGTTCAAGTCTCCATCCTTTAATCAATGGGTTGTAAGAATTGTTGAGGTTATCAACTCCTACAACCGATTCGCCAGATTCGAGAAGAATTCTGCTAACAACTGACCCAATAAATCCTGCCGTACCGGTGACTAATATTGACATTGTATTTCCACCTTTCTCAGTCGCAGTATTCCTTATTGAGTCGATTTTCAATTAACTATATCGGTCACTCTAGAAAGTTATTCCTTTAGTTCGGAACACCTAGTTGGGAACACCGCAGGAAAAATATTTGAATCGATTATTTCACTAATCATTATATCAACTACCTTCGAAGTTGGTCTTCAATCCGGTTTTGATGTTCACCGGTTTACAATTGATATAATGATAAATGTACTGGTGATCAAAATATACGAATGTTCGGATAAATCGATCAAACTCCGAAAAACATCACAAGATGAACAACAGTCCTTACAAAATCGTCAAAGCCAAATATAAACGTCCTTTCGACATATCGATGTTGTTAATTGGTCATATTGTTTTATCTCCTATTTTGATACCAATCTGGATAACAGTTCCATTACTTATATGGATTTGCGATAGAGGTCCGATTTTTTATAAGCAAGAACGACTGGGCAAACATGGTGATAAATTCAACATTTTCAAATTTAGGACGATGACGATTGGAGCTGAAATTTCAACGGGAGCCATTTGGGCCACTGAAAATGATATACGGGTCACCTCAATCGGTAAGGTTTTACGACGTTGGCGTATCGATGAACTCCCTCAAACTATTAATATACTTAAAGGAGATATGAGCCTGGTTGGACCGAGACCAGAAAGACCCGAATTGGCTGAAAGTTTCGAAACTGAAATTCCTGGATTCCATTCAAGATTAACAGTAAGACCAGGTTTTGCTGGTCTGGCACAAGTCAGAGGTAGATACTCTACAAAACCAAGAAACAAGTTACGATATGACCAACTTTACATAAAAAGGATGACCTTTTGTTTTGATATCAAACTTCTTGTTTGTTCTTTCTGGATTGTTGTTAAAGGATTTCAACATTAAATAGGTCACATTGTGAAAATTCCAAACTTTTCAATTAATATCTATATTCTTTCGGAGATTTTACTAACAGGATCCTGTTGGTAACTACTTTGGTCCTAGTTAGGTTTATCAAATACCAATTTTCGAATATTTGTATGTATTTGAAATGCCAATTTTAGGATACTTAGGCTATATTCCTTTTGCATGGACAGTTTATCAATACCAAAGTTTGATGAAACTTTTCGTTAACAAATATATTTTCAAACAACCCTTCATTGTTTCTAAATAAAATGATAGATTGTCCTAATAAAATGTAATAGGCGAATAAGAATGCTTTATAGAAACTTGGGCAAATCCGGTCTGGAAATCTCTTGCGTAACTGTTGGTACATCCGGTTTTGGAAGAAGAGAAATGGATTTAAAAACATCCATTGAAGTTGTAAATGAATCAATTGAATTGGGAATTAATTCTTTTGATACAGCCAACACCTATGGATTAGCAGAAGAATTTCTAGGGAAAGCACTCCAATCACACCGTCGGGAAACTACTATTATTGCAACTAAAGTTGGTTCACCAATTGGCACGGGTCCTAATAATCAAGGAACTTCGAGAAAACACATAAAAATTCAATTAGAAAATAGCCTTAGAAAATTACAAACAGATTACATTGATTTATATCAACTACACACGCCTGATAAATTTACACCGATCGAAGAAACAATTAAAACGTTAGATCAGTTTATTCGTTCTGGGAAAATAAGATATATAGGCTGCTCAAATTATTCTGCATGGCAAGTTAGTCAGCTAGTTGAGTTACAGAGATACCTTGGTATTAACAACTTAGTTAGCGTCCAACCCGAATATAATATTTTGAGAAGGTCAATTGAAAAAGAACTTATACCCTGTTGTAAAGAATATGGCTTAGGTATATTGGCATATCATCCTTTGGACAGTGGTTTCTTAACAGGAAAATATTCAGATACAGGAGAACTACCAATTGGCAGTAGATTCCACAATGTACCCCAACTGATAGATCAACATTTTACAAACAAACGATTCCAAATTTTAAAAAACCTTCAAAATTTTGCACGTGAAAATAAAAGGAGCCTTATTGAGCTTGCAATCGCATGGCTATTGTCACGTCCGATGGTAGGCTCAGTTATCGTTGGTTCCAGTCGGAAAGGTCAGATCAGGGCATGTGTAGAAGGAGTAAACTGGGTTCTCGATAATACTCAGTTATCCAAAATTGAGAAATTGCTCGTTTAGTAATGGTATGCTAGACATCATATATGTTGCGGATAAGATTTAAATTAGTATAACGAGGTCAAAATGGCAAAATTCAAAGTAGTTGCATCTAAAGTTGGAAGCACCGAAGTTGCAGGCAGATCAGCTTATCATCTGGAAAATGAAGCTCTTAGTGGTATTGGAGCTGAAATAATTGAGATTGCCGCCGATAGTGATGAAGAATATTTGGAAAAAGCCAAAGATACAGATGCCATCATTTCCGGTAGGCAATTGAATAGGGCCGTGATTGAAGGTCTAGATAAATGTAAAGTCATCTCTCTTGGAAGTGTAGGGACCGATGGCGTAGACGTTGAAGCCGCTACTGAAAAAGGGATAGCGGTAACTAACGTACCAGATACGTTCATTGAAGAGGTGGCAGATCATACTATTGCACTTATGATGTCTACATATAGAAGAATCAACTTGATGGATAAAATGTCCAGAGATGGTCATTGGAGTGATGGAAGGCCGCATTTATACAAATTTCCAAGGTTGATGGGACAAACTCTTGGTCTGATTTCCTTTGGGCATGTATCAAGAGCTGTTGCAAAGAGAGCTCAAGTATTTGGAGTAAATATTATCGCATACGATCCGTATGTTGAAGAATTGGTTATGTCTGAATATGGTGTTGAACCAGTTGGTTTAACAGAACTATTACAACGTTCAGATATAGTTTCGATGCATGCACCGGGAACCCCTGAGACAAAACATCTTCTTAAGGAAGAACACTTTAGGTTGATGAAACCACATTCGTTGTTTATCAATAATGGTAGGGGATCAACAGTAGATGAATTAGCTTTAATTCGAGCTTTAGAAGAAGGATGGATTGATGCAGCTGGGTTAGACGTTTTGGAGAAAGAACCTCCGGACTTAGAAAATCCTCTTTTACATATGGATAACGTAACAATAACACCCCATGTAGCATCAGCTTCAGCTCGTTTTGATCCGAGAAGGAAAAGAAGGGTGGGTGAAGAAATAGCACTCGTATTGACCGGACGATGGCCTATGGCCTGTGTCAACCCTTCAGTTTTGGAAGGATCTGATCTTACTCGCTGGCAACCTTATTCTATGGAACGAGGACCAGCCAGGTAAAACCAAATATTCGTCGATCAGTCTATCAATTAAAGGAATGTAAATTCATGTTATTGCGACACAATATCAATAGAATCGCTATTGTAATACTCTTAATTTCAACCTCAATAGTTTTGTTTGCCTGTCAAGAAGGATCTGCCGATAAGGAACAATCATTGACTTCTTCTGTCAAACAGCAAACCAGTGTTTCAGATAGCACAACTAAGACACCAATTGTCAACGATTCCCAATCAAATAAAACACCAACAACTTCTATTGATACGAAAAAAGATGATGGTAAATCTGTACAAGACGCTCAGGTCAAGCCAACGCCGATTCCAACAACAAAGT
>CEVA01003852.1_pt1 | contig 12550 bp, 8 predicted proteins | sample 361521 | NCBI WGS metagenome assembly CEVA01 (sample SAMEA2622823, study PRJEB7988) | marine metagenome | isolation source: saline water (ENVO:00002010), including | reverse complement strand
CTGGTGGGTGGCTCTGAACAACATCGACCCCGAGCGCGACGTGCGGTTCACCCCCGGCCCCGTCGACGTCCTCGACCACGCCAGCTCCGCCTTCACATTCGGTACTAAAATGGGCATCGACGGGACGAAGAAGTGGCCGGAAGAGGGATTCGATCGGGAATGGCCGGAGAAGATTGTGATGTCCGAAGAGGTGCGGGAGAAGGTGGACGGGATGTGGGGGGCGTTGGGGCTGTAGTTCGGTGGGCTGTCGGCAGTGGGCTGTCGCCTTGACGGATGGCGGCCGGCGGTGGGCGGTCGGCGGATCATGATGATTCTCGCTGGCCTGGTTGATGAAGCTCGCTCTGACTATGATGAGAGAGAAGATTCAACCATAGGGGGTCAGGGGTGGGGAGGATACGTACTTATCGAGAGCTCGAGGTATACAGGCGAGCTTTCGCATTGCAGCAGGATGTTTTCCAGGCGACGAGGTAGTTTCCTCGGGACGAGCGGTACTCACTCACAAGCCAGATCCGGGACGCTTCGCGATCGATCGGTGCCAACATCGCGGAGGCGTGGCGCAAACGTCGGTACCCAGCCCATTTCGTGAGCAAACTGACGGATGCAGATGCCGAACTCGCCGAGACGGAACACTGGATTCACACCGCAGAAGCCTGTGGCTACGTGACACAAGGCCAAGCCGATGCTTCCGGTCCGATGTCACACGAATTGGTGGAATGTTGGGTCGTATGGTGGGTCATCCCGAGCAGTGGCGCCCGAAGGGCAAGAACCGTCCGCCCTTGATGAATTAATCACGTCTATCCCAGACTGGTCAACGGACCGACAACTTGACGCAATCCCAACTCGAAGTTACACTTGGAGTAGTGCTTCGAGGGAGCCACCCGGTCTTCGGAAAGGGCACAAACGCCCACCTCCTGCCCGTTGATTCATCGCGGTAGTTCCTACATCACCTTCTTTCAGCCTGCGTGAGCGGACAACGGGCGTCTTCAGAAAGAGGGCTGATATGTCCGCTCCACAGTCGTTCCCCGTCCGTACCCTACCCGGTAGACCCAGCTTCCAGTGTCTCAGGAATCAGGCCAAACAGCTTCGGGCTCGTCACGCCGAGGGCGATCCGGATGTTTGCCGCCGCATTGTCGCGGTGCATTCGGACTGGCAGGATCGTTCCACCGATGATGTGGCAAACACGGAACTGGCCCTGGCCGATGCGCAACTCGTGATCGCCCGTGAGTATGGGTTCGACAGCTGGCCCCAAACTCAAGGCGCACGTGGAAGCAGTTTCCGGTGCCGCGCACGAAGGCATCTCCACCACGCCCGATCGAATGCTGCGGGACCAGGTGCAGGCGCTGGCCGTTCGGCACGAAACGTATGCCGATCTGCTGAAACGGACGCTCGTGTTCAGCGGGTTGCCCAACGAGACGACGGTCGAGGTCGATGTCTCTCGGTCTACCTACGGCGACTACATCGCCTCCCTTCCGAATCCCTGTTGTGTCTACACCTTCTTCGCGGTTGAACGGAACTATCACGAACTGTCGGACGAATATGGTCCGATGCTGGTCGACTACATCAGCGATATGACGTCGGCCGTCATCGGTCGAGACGCGGACGAGGCGCTTTCCGCTTTCCCCGTGGGGCGTGAGGAGGCGACGGCGTTTCTGATACCCTTCACGACGACGCTGCTCGCGCACTTCGAGCGCGTGTGGGAGACAACCCCGAGCCTCGCGGTATCGGACGCCGAGCTGGAGGTCTGGCCGTCGGCTGTCGCTCTGGTCGAACGCCGGAGGGATCGACAGGACGAGAAAGTTGATATACCGGACACGGAGCCCGTAACGATCGTGACGCTCAAGGCTCGTTGGTCCGATCGGGAAGGGGTGGTTCGGTTCTGTTACGTCGAGAGGACCCTGAGAGAGACGGTCTATCCCGTTCGACTCGCACTTACCAAGCGGTCCGCTTTCCCCACTCGCCTGGAAGGGCCCGATCGCGTTCGGGTCGCACCTCTGTTCGCAGAGCACGTTCGCGGACGACTGGAGATCGACAGCGTGATCGAGGACCAGAGTCAGGGCATCGTGGTGGTGGATGACGAATCCAACCCGACGGTGGCTCAGGTGACGTTGTTCGACGAGGGACGCACGCTGAGCACGAACACCTGTTACGGGGGAGATCTCTCGCATCCCATCCTGGAAGAGTGGATCACGCACCCACCGTCCGGTGTGGTGCCGGAGTCACCGGCCTGGGAAGATCGCCTGGTGGGGATCCGCGGAGTCCCCGATCGAAGGGTTCCCTGCTACGAGTGCGATTACGATGCCCTCGATCCAGCCCATCTGGAAACGATCGCGAATCGGATCACAGATGACGTCAGAATCGATCGAATCGACCTGGATCTCGCACGAAGGATCGTGGCGGGATATGCTCCCTCGTTCGCGAACAACTTCGCGTCTTTGGAGGATTTCGTCGAGCGTGGAATCGGGTTTTGTGCATTGGTTGATGACGAGCCCGCGCTGGTGGTCAGCTCGAACGTCGTTTCGAAAACGGGGATCCGTCCCGGCTACAAGATGAACCCCGCTCACGGAAGCGACCGGCTGCCACTTTCATCAGCGGCGACTGCGGCGCTCCTCCTGGCCTGCCTGGAGGAGAGTCGGGAGGTTCACTGGCACATTACCCAGGTGAGGGGCCGATTGCTGCTGGCGGAGCGGCTGGGGTTCGTTCCTCGGGAGCCATGGGAGATGCTGGTCTGGGAACCCCGGTTGAGACTGAACGGATGAGCGAGTTCAGGCCCCGACTTCGCTGGAAGTCGGGGCCGCTCTGTTGGGGGATAATCGAAGGGGCTATATTGGCGGTCCACACCGAGAGGAGGATGTGTGTCGTCGAAGTCGTCAGGTCTCTACGCGGGTCCCGTGGTGGCGATCGTGCTATGGATGTTCGCGGATCTAGACCCGGACCGTCCGGAGACGACTGCCGCGGCCGGGGTCGCGGCGTGGATGGCCATCTGGTGGGTCACGGAGGCGGTGCCGCTCGCGGTGACAGCGATGTTGCCGACGGTCCTGTTTCCTCTGACGGGCGTGATGTCTGGAAAGGATGCCGCCGCCCACTATTTCAACCACGTCATTCTGCTGTTTCTGGGCGGGTTCGTCGTCGCGCTCGCGATGCAACGATGGGACCTGCATCGACGTATTGCGCTTCGATGTCTCCTTCTTTTCGGAACACGCCCACGCGGTCTGTTGCTCGGCTTTATGGTGGGGACGGCGTTCCTGTCGATGTGGATCTCGAACACAGCGACGACGATGATGATGATTCCAATCGCGCTTGCGGTTGTGGGTCGGGTCGAAGAAAACGGAGATTCGGAGTTCGGGAAGGCGGTCTTTCTGGGGATCGCCTTTTCCGCTTCGATCGGGGGTGCGGCGACGCTCGTGGGCACTCCACCGAACCTGTCGCTGGCACGGATCTTCGCGATCCAGTTTCCGGGCGCACCGGAGATTGATTTCGCGTCCTGGATTCTCCTGGGACTTCCCATCGCCGGGGTGATGATTCCGGTGACGTGGCTGCTTCTGCTCAGACTCTTTAGCCGGTCGACGTCAGAGGACGCCGTAGCTTCCGGGGCAATCCGCCAACAGGTTGACGCTCTGGGGAAGACCACTCGCGAGGAATGGATCGTCCTCGGACACTTCTGTGCGATGGCCCTTCTGTGGCTGACGCGTCGCGATCTGAATCTGGGTTCGGTCGCCCTTCCAGGTTGGGGAGACGCACTTCCGACCAGCGGACTGTTGAACGACGGAACGGTGGCGATTGCGGTCGCGGTCAGCCTCTTCGTGTTTCCCACGAATCGATCGGACACCGGCAGGCTGATGGAAGGATCGGAGATTCTCGAGCTGCCGTGGCACATCGTCCTTCTGTTTGGAGGGGGATTCGCGCTGGCGCAGGGTTTCTTCACGTCGGGGCTCTCGGCCTGGTTCGGACAACAGCTGACGGGGCTCGGCCTTCTGCCGCCGCTGGTTCTCGTCCTCGGGATCTGCGTCTTACTTTCGTTCCTAACCGAGCTCACATCCAATACAGCGACGGCGGAAATGTTCCTTCCGATTCTGGCAGCGCTCGCCGTTGCGATCCAGGTTCATCCGCTGTTGTTGATGGTTCCGGGTGCACTTTCGTGCTCCTTCGCGTTTATGCTTCCGGTCGCGACGCCCCCCAACGCGATTGTGTTCGGAACCGACCGGGTGAGAGCGTCGGATATGGCGCGAGCCGGGATCGGGTTGAACCTGATCGGCGCGCTAACGACCACCCTCGCGATCTACATCCTCGGTCCGTTTGTGGGCATTCAGATGGATCGGTTTCCCGACTGGGCAATCGTCCACTCTCCATAGATAGAAAGGTTCACTCGTGTACGAATCTCTCGAGCACGTTGTCTTGAAGAATGGCGAGAAAGTCGAGGCTGGCGTCGTGATCGGTCCAGATCTGGATTGGGCAGATCGGGTGGAGGAACTGCTCGGGCACAAGGGGCCTCTATGGCGGTGGGGGAATGAAATGGTGCTGAGGGAGTCCCTTCCCGTGGAGGCCTATTACTACCTGCTCGTCAGGGAGGACGGGATCCCGTTCTCCAATATGATGAACATCGAAGTCGAGGGCGTGGGGCTCTACGGTCACGTGTTCACGAAACCGGAGGATCGCCGGAAGGGAGCGGCGAGTCTTCTGTTGCCGATTCTTCTGGATGATTTTCGCAAGCGGGGCGGGCGGGCGCTCGTGCTGGGGACGGGCTACGACTCAGCCCCGTATCGCATTTACGCCCGAGGCGGTTTCGAAGGGGTCGAGCCGGGGAGTGGCTATATGGCCTACTACCCGGATGGCGAACGGGATTTCTACGACGCCTATTTCGCCGACCAGACGATGTCCGTCGCGCGAATTGACTGGAACCACTGGCCGCCGTCTATTCCGTTGTTCATCGGCGACTTTCCGGGCGTCGTTCGATCGCTGGTGATGGAGGTTCTCGGGCGCAGGTCGACAGAAGGGCCGATCGTCGGTCGGCTGGAGGAGGAGATTGAACGGAAGGACGAGGGGAAGGGACCTCGCACGACCGTTCTGACAGGAGACGCGAGCGGTGCAGTCTTCGGGCTGGCGACGTGCGGCAACCATCCGATGTGGCCGGGAACGTGTCTGGTCGACCTCTACTGTCACCCGAGCGGATGGGAACGTGGTGCCGAATTGCTCGAAACGATGGAGGTGGACCAGGCCGAACGGGTCGTGGCCTACTGCGACGCGGGCCTGGAGGAGAAAGAGACGATCCTGGATGCCGCCGCCTACCGGCCGGTGGCCACCTACCAGAAGCGGGTGGCCGCCGACCGGGCGCGGACAACGTTCGTGGACGTGCGGGAATGGGAACGGGCGTAGCCGTTTCGGACGGCTACGCCTGGAACAGCTTGACGAAAGCGAGAACGTCCGCGAAGGAGATCTCAGAGTTCCCGTATAGGTCGAACTTCACGTCGTAGCCCTCATCCTCCGCTCGCAGCCAGAATACGCCCACGAAAGCTAGAAAGTCCGTGAAGTCGACTCGACCGGCACTGTTGAAGTCGGCCGATCCGATCACGATCAGTCCGGGCGCGGGCGAAGAGACCGTGACCGGACTGTCGGCGGTCCCCGCGAACGATGTCGATTCGATGGCGCGGGGCGAGGTCCCGCGTCCCCCCTGAGCTGAAAGACGATTGAGGCGAGGGTCCCGTCGATCTCGTCCGTTCCCGTGCCTCCAGAGAGCTGAAAAGTTCATCACGTCGGATTCGACCACCCACTCCAGATTCAAGGATGAGTCTGTAACCAGCGGCTGGAGGATCAGAGATCTCGGATCGAGCACGGTTTCGTCGTAACTGATGCTGAATTCGGCCGACGTGATACACACGGACCCTCCGACGTCGATCGTGACTTCGGCGAGATCCCCCCAGAAGGCGGGATCATTCCCGATGCTCAGGGAAAGCGACCGCTGGGGGCCGAGTGTCACTCGCCTGATTCGCCAGTTCCCCCCGTCGGCGATATAAAGTGTGCCGTCCGGGCCGAATGCGAGATCCCGAGGGCTGTCGATCCGTGCGTTGATGGCAAGGCCCCCGTCCCCCTCGAATCCCGCTGTGCCGTCGCCGACAATGGTCGTGATGATTCCATCCGTGCCAACACGCCCCCCACGGTGGTTGTCTGTGGCGATGTAGACGACGCCGTCCGAATCCACAGCGACGCCGCTCGGATCGATCCGGGCTTCCGTTGCCGGCCCTCCGTCGCCGGAGAATGAGCTCGATCCTGTACCAGCGATCGTTGTCATGGCGCCGTTCGGGCCAACCCGTCGAACTCGGTCGTTCGAACGCCCGACGAAATAGACAGCCCCGTCGGATCCGGCTGAAATTCTGTTGGGCGAGTTGAGTTCGGCCTCGGCTGCGGGCCCTCCATCCCCCGAAAATCCGGCCATCCCGGTTCCGGCGGTTGATATCTTCCGAATCCGATGGTTGAAGGTGACTGTGACGTACAGGGCACCATCTGGACCGGTAGTGATGCCAGTGGGGTTGTTAAAGAGGGCTGCCGATGCCGGTCCACCGTCGCCGGCGAACCCACCGGAAGGGGCCTGAAAGGGTCCGGGGGCACACCCCCGGCGAATGTAGAGATCGTAGCCCCCCACCGAGATTCTGCGAATATTGTCGTGTGGCCCTGCGGCAAGGTAAATGGCCCGATTAGCTCCAACGGTAAGCCCCGTGGCCCGAAAGCCGCCCTCTGTGGCCGGCCCCCCGTCGCCACCGTGTTCCTCGAAGATGGCGAGGGCGACGGTGGCGACGTTGCTGTTTGCATCGATTCTGGGCACACAGGATCCGTTGAGGACGTGGATGGTTCCATCCAGGCCGATGTGCGGATTGCCAGGGGTCATCAAGACCTGGGTCGCTGGACCTCCGTCACTTATGTAGAATCCGCCGCCGCCAAGCGGGTCCGTAGCATTGAAATCGATGCCGTTTCCGGCGATTGTAGAGATCGAGTCCGTTGCGCTCAGGCCGACGGCAGGGCCTGAGAAGAGGAGGACGATGGCGGTCACGGTGAGTGACCGTCTTATGGAACCAGTCATACCGAATCCTCCCCAAATTCGTCGGTGATGACGGGCAGAGAAAGCACCCGACTAAAGCCCTTTACACCTCGAGACGTCCCCGACGGGCGACGACCAGATAAGCGATCCCGGATGCAGATGTCAAGGCGGGGTTGGAAACTATCGTCTGCCCAGCAGGAGACCGATTCCGAACGCGACGCCGCCCGCGACGAGGGCTCCGGCTCCCCGAGGCGTCTTGCGTGAGCCGGCTTCGTAGGTGGTGACGATGATTCGTTCCGTGCGTTCCTTGGACGGGGTGTCCCGCTCCTTGCCCATTTTTTCGAGCGCCCGCTCGAGGGACTCGATATCGAGCAGGTCACGCTCGACCAGGTCGTCCAGCAGGGCCTCGACGGAACCCGAATACCGCTGGGAGAGGAGTTCGGGGAGAGCTTCGTTGTCGACTTCCTCCCGATCGATCGCGGCCTTGTAGCGCTTTCTATAGCTCGAGCCGTCATCCAGGATCAGGCCTCGCTCGGTCATAATCTGTAGGAGCGACCGAACGGTACTGGATGTGGGCGCATCGGGCAGATTCGCACTGATCTCGCCGCTGGTGGCCTCACCTCTTTCCCATAGGATCTCGAGGATTTCCCGCTGCCGTTTGGTGATGTCCATAGAGGTCTCTCTCGTAAGGTTTCTGCTCTGAGAACCCTGATTTATGCTGGATCGTAAGCGATTCTGGGCGAAATGTCCATTCCATTCGCGGTTGGTGCTGTTGGGAACGGAACGTCAAATGAATTTGCGATAATAAGATTGTGGCCTCGGAGCCACTTTTAAGTCTGAGAAAAACGTCCAGTGGGTACGCGATATGGGATTACGGGTTCAGGACGTCGCTTCGGAGATTGATGAATCGATCGAAGGTCAAACCCGCATCCGTGCTTCGATAAAGGGTGAGCCCTTCGGCGATGGCGAAGACGGTGTCCGGGGCGCTGGGCGCGAAAACGATGTCCGTAAGGGAGGTTTCAGCTTCTAGGATATGAGAAAATGTGGCCAGACCGTAGGAAGAGCGGTAGTGGTTGACGCTTCCGGCGTAGACCACCAGATCGGGGTCCGAGGGAGAGACGGCGACGGGACCGTTTGCGTGGTTGATCGTGGTTTCCGTCCAAGAGGGCCCCTGCGTCGAGGGAAACGAGCATCCTGAAGCTGTTTCGGTCGTTGGCGTAGATCGTCAGTCCGTCCCTCGAAACGTCGAAATGGGTGATGCCTCTTGCCGACAGGCGGTCTCCGGTGGGTTCCCAGGCCGAATTGGCAGAACCTGCGTAGAAACCCGCACTCAGAGCCGGATCTGAGATCCAAAGGGCGTAAGTGATGAACGAACCGGCGGTGGATGGCCCTCTGATCTGCCAGAACCCCTCGTCGGCGGCCTCACCAGGCAGATCGAGTCGCGTTTAGCACTTTCCCCGGTTTTCAGATCTGCAGACCCCTCCGGCAAAGAACTCTCCCCTGCAGTTCCAGGAAAGAGGGGCTTCCAGATTCGATTCCGGCAAGTACGACCCCGGGGCCGGCCGCGATCGAGGTGATTCTGGAGTTTTCGGGCCCGCAGTTGGCTCGCTCCCAGGTGTCACCTCCATCTTCGCTTCGGTAGACGCCTGCCGAACTGCTGGGAAAGTTTCCGGGGGGGCAGGCGAGTCGAGTGTGGCGGCATAGACCCTTTCCGGGTTGTCCACGTCGTACGCGATTTCCCAGATCTCGGGATACAGGCCGTTCTGATGGCGAATGCCTTCGCGATGTCACGTCCAAGTGGACCCGCCATCCTTTGACCGGAGAAACGCGTTCCGCTCTTTTCCGACGAGAAGCGTCAGGGCGTCCGCGGGATGGATCGTGAGGGATCCGAAGGCGTTGTCCCCGTCCTCGCCGTAGGAATCCGCGAATCTGTCCGGGCCGTGGACGATCACCGATCCGTTGCCAGGGTCCTGGTCGCAGTCGACGACCTGACCGAAATCCCTCGCAAAGTCGAGGAAATCGGTCAAACCAACGATTCCGTCCGTGTCCAGGTCGAAGACGGGGTCGTAGTGCTCGGTTCCGGAGGTGCTGTTGAATGCGCCGGCGAACAGGACGAAATCGTCGAGTCCAACCTCGCCGTCCGAGGTGAAATCCGATGGGAGGGGGGTGGATGAGAGCGGGGTCGTGCAGACGAGCAGCGTGAGGGCCAGGAGGGCGTGTTTCCAACCAGTCGTCGGTTCAGTCAGCGGCGTTTTCTCTGGCACCACGGTAGATCCCCCAATCGCGCGAGAGGTCCTGGCTCTGAACCATCCGTGCGTAGAGGCCATTGGCGTCCATCAGGGTCGGGTGGGTGCCTGTTTCGACGGTGCGGCCGCTGTCGAGGACGATGATCTTGTCCGCGTTGCGGACCGTGGAGAGGCGGTGCGCGATGACGACAGAGGTCCGGTTACGGGCGAGCCGGGTGATGGCCTGCTGGATCAACGACTCCGTCTCTGCGTCGACCGAGGAGGTGGCCTCGTCGAGGATGAGGATGGGGGCATCCTTGAGGACGGCTCTGGCGATTGAGAGACGCTGCTTCTGCCCTCCCGAGAGTCGAACGCCGCGCTCTCCGATGATTGAGTCGTAGCCGTGGGGAAGGTCGAGGATGAACTCTTCGGCGTTGGCTGCGCGGGCGGCTTCGATCATCTGTTGGTCTGTGGCGTCAGGCTGACCGAACAGGATGTTTTCCTTCACGGTGCCGTGGAAGAGGAAAACGTCCTGGAGGACGGGGGCTACCTGGTTCCGCAGGAACTCGAGTTGAAGGTTCCGCACGTCGTGACCGCCGACCGTGACGACCCCGGCCTGGACGTCCCAGAATCGAAGGATGAGCGTGGAAATGGTCGTCTTGCCGGCACCCGTCGGGCCGACAACCGCGACGATTTCGCCAGGATCGACGTCGAAGCTCACTTCGTGCAGGACGGGAGATTCGGGATCGTAGCCGAACGTGACGTGTTCGAACCCGATCGAGTGCTCGAGATTCGACGGGGCCCGGGCGTCGGGGCGATCGACGATGTCGGGTTCTTCGGCAAGGAGCGCGTACACCCGGTCCACGCTGGCGGCCGCCTTTTGCAGGACGTCGTTGATGGAGGCGAGGGCCAGGAAGGGCTGGTAGATGTGGCCCATATACACGATGAAGACGAACAGGTCGGCCACGCTGATGTGGCCCTCGAGCGCCATATCTCCACCCGTCCAGATCACGAGGACGATCCCCAGTCCACCTGCGGCTTCGATGATGCCGGAGGGGAGGAGAGAGATCGTGTTCGCGCGGATCATTTCATCGCGGAACCGGTTGCTGCGGTCCTGAACGAGATCGGCGCGACGACGCTCCTGCGTGAACGCCTTAATGACGGCGATGCCCGCCAGGTTGTCCTGGACGAGCGCACCGAGTTCGGACAATCGCTCTCGAATGCCGCGCCACATCAACCGCACGTGAGAGATGTAGCGATAGACGAGCCAGCCTGCGAGAGGAACGGGGACCAGGACGATCAGCGCGAGTTCGGGGTTGAGGAAGAAGAGGACGGTCATCATCGAGACCGGAATGATCGCGGCCAGCACGGTTTCCGGAATCCCGTGGGCGATGAAGTCTTCGACCGCCTCGACATCGTTGATGGAGCGAGTGATCAGGCTTCCGGTTCGCTGGTCGTTGAAGAAGCGATGGGGCAATCGTTGGAGATGACGGTAGACGCGGTTCATCAGGTCGTGCATCACCCGGTAGGCGGTGACGTGGGAGAAGAACCCGTAGCCGTAGCGCGTGGCACCCCGAACGAGGTAGACGCCGAACAGCATCGCTGTGATGCCGATCAGGTCAGAAGCTCCAGCGCCGCCCTCCGTGATCCACTGGATGAGCCGTCGGATCAGGAGCGGCGGGATGAGATTGGCGCCGGCGAACAGAAGTCCACATACGATCGATCCCGACATAAAAACCCGGCGACCCTGTAGAATTTCGTAGACGTTTTGGAGAAATCTCACATCGTGCCCTTTTCGAGGGGTGGAGGACCAAAGCTTACCCTGCGGGTTAGGACCGTGTCAAATGTTTTGAGTCCGGTCGTGACGTCTTTGGTGTTGTTTAGGCGTCTCTTCACATCTATATTAGGAACCTCGTGGACATTGATAACGGTAAATTGTTGTTTTTAGGAAATTTACGCATTGACAGTGCGATCTACACCACAACTTCCGTCAAAACGTTATATATTCCTTAAAAACAGGGGTTTGTACCCGATCAGTGTTTTTCTGGTCACTTTTTACGGAATCCAGGTTTGTCCGTTTCTGGAGCAGCTGGATGTTCTAGTACTCACAGCCGAATTCGCCCTGGCGTATGGCCTGGTCTTCGGGGTGAAATCACAGGCCTACCAGAGGGGAAGTCGGCTGGACGACGAGATTCCGCCGCTTCAGAAGCCGTGGGTTGCGCTGAAGTCCGAATTGGGCGCCTGGGTGATCGTCTCGGTCGTCCTGGCCATCTGGAACGGCTTCTGGTATCAGTTTCCGGTCGAGAGCGGTCTGAAGATCATTATGGGGTCTCTGACGGTCGGCATCTTCAGCGCGACCTACCTATCGCTCGACGTCGAGTATGTGACCATTCTCTACTACGCCGAGTGTTCGAACATCGACCGGCTAGAACACGGCCGGTTTTTTTCGATCACGACCAAGTTCCTGGTGTTTGTCTGCGCATCTCTGTTCGTCTTCACGGTCGTGATTATGCTCCTGATCTACAAAGATTTCCAGACGATGATCGAGTCCCACGAAGTGATGATGGCCTTCGAATTTCGCTGGGTGGTCCAGGAGGTTCTCTACGTGTTCGCGATTCTTCTGGCCGGAAGCTACATCGCCGCCAGACTCTACTGTCGGAATCTGGAACTGATGTTCGATCTCCAGCTGAGGGCCCTGTCGGCGGTCGAGTCGGGGAACTACGACTCTTTCGTGCCCGTCGTCAGTCGGGACGAGTTCAGCCAGATCGCCAGTCACACGAATGGAATGATCGTCGGTTTGCGCGACCGCGAACGGACCAAGGGTTCTTTCGGTAAGTATCTGAGTCCGACGATCGCGGAGTCCATCCTGAGCAGTGAGGAGGAGACGAACCTGGGGGCCGGGAAGTCGAGGTCGCGGTGCAGTTCACCGACCTCAGGGGATTCACCTCCTAACTTGGAGAAGGTCGAACCGCAGGAGTTGCTGGAGATCCTGAACGAGTACTTCCCGATGGTCGTCGATCACGTTCACGGCCACGAGGGGGTTCTGGACAAATTCATCGGCGATGCCGCGATGGCGGTGTTCGGGCTGGAAGCGGAGTGCGGAAACGTGTGCGACAACGTGCTCGAGACGAGCCTGGCCATTCGAGAAAGTCTCGAGGATCTGAACGAGAAGCTGGGGGCACGGGGTCTCGACCCGCTCCGGAACGGAGTGGGTATTCACTACGGGAACGTCGCAGCGGGGAACATCGGGTCCGAAGAACGCCTCGAGTATACGGTCCTCGGTGACACGGTGAACACA
>CEVA01191660.1_pt1 | contig 12559 bp, 12 predicted proteins | sample 361521 | NCBI WGS metagenome assembly CEVA01 (sample SAMEA2622823, study PRJEB7988) | marine metagenome | isolation source: saline water (ENVO:00002010), including | reverse complement strand
GACTCTGTGATTAGCTAATGGAATTGATTCTATGAAAGAACGTATCTCATTTGAACCACGAACCCAATATTCAACACGACATATTGCATCCCATGTCGTCACCCACGTAAGTTGGGTAACCACGGATTCATCATTTATACGTATTGGTTGCGTATGTATATTGTTGAATTCATATGACAAAGAATTTGCAGATGGCAAAGTCTTGAAAAACCCTATGGATTCTATCCTACAGCCACTAGGCCATACCTTCATAGATCCAAGTCCAGTCAAGGGTCTGGTTTCGTACGGTGAAATTTCCATCGGAGGGCCATGACTAATCCACTTGTCCCGTAAACTACTTGCAGGTTGTTGATACGCTCTAAGCGTTATCGTTTCTTGACCGGTGAACTCGAAAGGTTCCGTTGTAGTGAAAAGGCATTCACGGTGATTATTAGCATCTAGTTTAGCCACTCCTATATTTAAATCATCTATCCAGATTTCAACTGACACATCCACAGTATTGTCATATGTCACAAATCCCAAATACCTTGGACCACAATTTGGTGATTCACACGATATAGTTCCTGTATTGCTATTGCTGTTCATAAAAACCGAAGGAACCCTATATTCGCTGACGTCATCCCTTTCAAAACCATCCAGACGCATATCAATTGCTTGCAAAACAATATTTTTGCAGTCATATAATACTTCAGTGATACTTTGAATACCCCATGTCTTTTGCATATCCAACTCCATTAAACATATAGAGATTATTACGATTTCAGCAACTTACATAATGTCCAGAGCTATTATTCGTTACTATATAATAGTTTTCGATGGAGTTTAGCATAGGTCTCAACACGTGGTGTATGGAACATTTTGAGAGCATTGTTCTCTTAGCAACCAGCACAAACCATTTCAAATAACCACATTCTCATCTGAATCCGACCATTCAGCCGTGGAGGGTACATTGTCACAAAACATCATGAGCGTATCTTGGACAGATCATCTTTTACAGGGGAAAGGTGCTGACGGTCAAATACGGACTGTAGACGCACTTAAACGCAGGATGGAAGTCTGGCGAGAAGAACTGGGAATAGATACTATATATTGGCGCCAGTTGTTGACCAAGAGAGAAGGGCTATTCAATTCAGCTCCAGGAAGCGAGCAATCAGAAGCACTTAAAACAAAGTGCACCGTGGACTGGGATGATTTTGAAATTGTACCCAAATTAGCCCATGAATTAGATATGAATGCTTACCTTTATGTCTCTGTGTTCGACGACAGACGTCCATTGCCACCTAAAGAAGAACGAGAAATTAGCTACCACAATAGAGGCCACGGGCAGCACTTAACATGGCAGAGTAGCTTTACCATCAATCATCCTGAATATCTTGTTGTGAACCGCAAAAGAGATAAAAAACAGTGGGGAGTATTGTCGTTGTCTTATCCAGAAGTTAGGAATCACCTATCTGAACGATTTCAAAAACTATTACTTGGTTACGATTTCGATGGATTGTTCATATGCTTGAGGTCCCAATCCAAACCACCAGATTTTGCTGACGAATTTGGTTACAACAAACCCATAAGAGATGAATTTTATAGACGGTATGGGAAGGATATATGGGTAGAACCTTTCGGGAAAAAACAATGGTAGGACTTGCAGGGAGAATATCTGAGCAAGTTTATCAAACAGCTAAAAACTACCCTGAATAAAAGTGGTCATATGTTGGGTGTTGGATGTGCTAGAGGAAATGTTATAGGACACCCGATCGGAAATACTAGATTACATTGGAGAGACTGGGCGACTGAAGGATTTGTAGACCATCTGGTCATAAACCAGTACTCCGACAGGTGTCCATCTATGTGGTTCGATCTGTGGCCTATGCATAGAGGAACTGGATACATACAAAACTACATAACCTCACTCAATATGCCTACCCTAGAAGATCAACTTACGCTGGAATATGGACCGACTATTCAAAAAACAGCAACAAACTTGTACATAGCCAGACAATGGAACAATAGATCTATTACAGAAGAAATCGATCTGATAGCACATCCTGCTGTGAGTGGGCTTGTCTTTAGTTCTTTCAGATATGACAACTCTGAGTATATAAACAACCACGAAGGAGATTGGAAAGTTTAATTTAACAGAAACCTATTGGCCAGTCGATCTGATCTCAATCCCCGTGAATTCTTCACCTAACGGTACCCGCACAACTTTGTCAGTTTTGTGTGAAACATGCATTGCTGTTATCAATTCTAATGCTTTCTTTCCGTCAATTCCGCTACTGATGCTGTCTCTATTTTCTTGGAAACACCTTATAGCTTCATTAGTCGCATAATAGTAATCGAAGTAATCAGAATCAGGCATATCTGTAATATCCTGCCACTGATAAGTTGAGCCATAACCCGAGGATATTTCAACCAATGGGGCATACTTCCATATTTTCTTTGATTCGCTAAAATAAATTCTACCTTCCGTTCCTGCAATTGTTGTATTGGACTCGTATTGTTTCCTCGTGGCGATACAGTTGATGAAAATTACTGAACCATTCTCACACACTACCATCCCACTACCACCTGGATCATCAACTGGCTCATCACAGATAAATCCACTTACTTTAATTGGCTTATCGTTTACCCAAAACAAAGCCAAATCAACAGTATGAGTCCCGTTATGCAATAAAGGCCTAGAACCTGTTATCTCTACAGTCCGAAGTTGTCCTATCATTCCAGAATCAATCATCTCTTTAATCTTTTGGTGATGTGGAGTGAAACGCCTAGTGTGATCAACTATCAACCTTGATCCGGACCTCTCACATGCCTCAATCATCTTATTCGCCAAATCGACACTGATTGCAATTGGTTTTTCAACCAGAATCACTTTTACACCTGCACCAGCTGCTTCAATGACTGGCTGATGGTGATTGAGATTGTTAGTGGTCACACTCACCACATCAAGCATAGCTTCTCTGTACATTTCTATAGCTGATTTGTACCGCTGCCCATTTGGAATTCCCCACTCTTTTCCAAATTGATGTAATCTATCTGCATCAGTGTCGCATACAGCTACAAGCTCGCAACCTTCAGTACGTGCGTAGCCACCAGCGTGCGAATTGGAACATTTTCCCAGTCCTGCTACCGGTCCGGCTCCGACTATACCAACTCTAATATTTTTATTTGGCATTTCGAGCTGAATTATTACAATTATTTATGAATGAATGCAATACTCAATTAATCAATAATTGCAAATTCATGACGGAAATTGATTCATCTTTCTTTAATTGACTACCAAGCTCGAAGGTTACAACCGCAACTGATCCAAAACCGTCAATACTCAAATTTGTGATATATATAATTAATCCTAAAAGAAAACTTGTGACCAAGCTGAAGGAATACCCAATTGGCAGCAAAAATCCGACCTGTTTATAAACTCATAACATCAGAAACCCTAATAACCGGGATCGGTAATCAGCCTATACGGAATGGCGCGGTACTTTTTAAAGATGATCACATAATAAACTCTGGCCCCAAGAAAACTGTTATCCCTCAGAATGATGAAAACATTGAGCGAGTTGATTATGGGAATAGCACTATCCTACCCGGCCTAATAGACACTCATGTCCACTTAATAGGAGTCGGAGACGGTAGGGTCGGGGACAATCTCGCAACTTTACCAGATGAAATATTAACGCTCCAAGCTTCAGAAAATGCACGTGCACACCTTATATCAGGTGTAACTACCGTTCGTGACTGTGGATCAAAGAATATGACTACCTTAATGTTAAGAAAAGCCTATGGTTTACATATCAACAATGGTCCGAATTTGGTGTTGAGCGGTAGGCCTGCTGCAATTATCGGTGGACATTTAAACTATTTCGGTATTGAAGCAACAGGCATAGACGAGTGTAGAGCCGCAGTGCGTCAATTGTTCAAAGATGGAGCTGATTTCGTAAAAATAACTGCCAGTGGAGGCAGTACCCGTACCTCTCTACCGCTTCGACCTTCATTCACTATCGCAGAATTGAAAGCTATTATTGGGGAAGCTCATAATTTCGGCAAGCATGCTGCAGCTCACTGTGTGAACTCACAATCAATATTGAACTGCTTAGAGGCTGGAATTGATACAATTATACATGGGCGTTACGTTGAGCCTAATGGTTCTAGAGTTTATCGTGATGATATAACCGAACGCATAGTAAAACAGAAGGTTTTCGTAAACTACAACATGGGTGGGATTAACCACCGTACACAGACGCTTCAAGTTAAAAAAGATAAGAGGATAATTACACAGTCAGAACAACTCGAGCTTGACGGCCTACTTTTTTGGACAGATATTGATTATCAATTTTACTCACGTATGAGATCTGAAGGAGTCCAAATGGTCTGCGGATCCGATTCCACATGGGGACATTATAAAATGGGGCAATTCTCCTACGAAATTGAAGGTCATGTAGCTGCCGGAATGTCTCCTATGGAGGCAATCACTGCTGCAACAATTGATGCAGCAAAATCATTAATGCAGGAAAATCGATTGGGCAGCTTGGAACCGGGAAAGCAAGCAGACATACTTGTAGTGAAAGGAGACGCTTCAAGTAATATAGAAAACCTTCGGAACGTGATCCATATTTACCAATCAGGACTCCAAATAGACACGGCAAATAACTGATTAAGCATCAGCCAGACGTACTATATCTTTTGGAATTTTGTCAAAACAATTTATCAAGGAGAATGGTGACTTATGCAGGTAGATAACACCAATCAGCTATTTTAGAAATAGTACAAAAGCTCCCTTAACCACTGCCAGTAACACAAAAGCAGATGTAAATGCTAAAAATAATTTGACCCCCATAAAAGCAACCATCATTACCAAAACAAATATAATAAAACCTAGTCCCAGTCCTATTGCACTCAGGTAAATTAACTTCTCTAATGCTTCTGCGAAAGAACTAATCCTGACTGCTTTAATGAAAGTTCTTTTCACCTGATCTATTCTAGACATTCTGCCAACCTCGAAGATAGCTCATCATGCATGATTCCATGTCACTATTTCACAAAGCCCGCTGAATTCCAAGTGGTATTAAAACATCTATAGGTCTGTAACAGCAATTCTATCCATAAGTCTTACTAAGAATTCCTCTGAGCTAAGTATTCCTGAAATTTGCGCATATTCATTAGCTGCATGCTTATTTCCCGCATGACACGGGAGGCCACCTATCCATGGCAACTTCAGCCTATCAGTCCATATGGATACTGGTATCCCTATGGGGTGTACAGGCCAAACTTCTGGATTTGCACCCATTTCATTATGTACATCCAAAACACATTGCACTACTTTATCGTCAGGAGAGGCGCCCCCTCCAGAGTAAGCATTGAACACTTCGAATACAATATCTTGAAACCCTCCATCATCTAGGATTTTTTTAATCCTTGAAATTCCCTGGTCTGGAGTCTCTCCAGGTTGAAATCTCATATTTACAGCAGCTTCTGCATCCGAAGGTATACTGATTTTGATCGATTTACCTTCTCCTACAAAACCTGAGCGTATACCTACCACGGTGAACTGTGGACGGAAAAGGTGTGCCATTAATGCATCGGCAAAATCATGATATTTAAATTTGCTCACACCCAATAGAGTTTTAATCTGTTGTTCATTCAAACGTTTCATTAAATTATTTGCCAGTTTAATTTGGCTATCGCTAGGACACCAGCCACGCCCTTGTGCATAATCTCTTTCCAGACTGTGTTCAATATGAACTATAGCCTCACTGAGCCTCGTAGCAGGATTGCCTACCCAATTTGAATTTAGAGCATGCATCTCATTGCCTACCGGTCCTCCCCAATCACCACCTTTACAAATCAATCTCCCCATTAGATTACCCTTTATTGAAAGAGGTACTATTGGTACTCCATTACTATGGGCCATTGGACATAACCAAAGAACCAAATCTGATTCCAGTATTTCTTTTTGATGCTTATTGACAAAATCCCTTATCCCACCGCTACCTAATTCAGATGCTTCGAATACCATTATCAAATTCACAGGCAAGGTTTTACCGAGTTCACGATAAGAGGCGATCACGTTCATCGCTGAAGCTATTGGGGTTTTCATATCTTCAGCACCACGACCAATAATTGACCTGCCAATACCTTCCACATTACGAATTTCAGGTTCAAATGGTGGAATAGTCCAAGACTCTTCGTCCGCAGGGGTTACATCGTACAATCCATGTAACAGCAGAGTTTTATCTGCACCTTCATCTAACTTTGCAAAGACCACTGGTAACTCAGATGTTTGAACCACACGCGAAACACCTCCAAGCCCTTCTATGTCTGAGGACAATAGCTCAGCCATTTCCTGAACACCTAAATTTAAAGCAGATATACTGGGTTGAGTTAAATACCTTTTTAATCTTCCAACATGCGCGTCTTCAAAATCCTGTTTGATTCTATTTATGACCTCGAGTGACGAATTTGAAATCATGGAATTTCCACGTCGATCAATGGTCTATGTTGTTGGGCACCGTAAACATCCTTATCACCCGGAGAACCTGAACGCGCACCTGCTCTAGGAAAAGTGATTTTTATTGCATTAGCCGCAAAAAAACTAACAATTTTGACATTGCCTGCAGGTACACCGTAAAGGTTGGCAATCAAATCTGGTGTTAAAATCTCGCTAGCCACTACACGTTCAAAAGTCTTATTGTCTTCAAATAATAGATCGATCGTAGTTAGCAAAGGACCAGCGTTTTTACTACGAATCACACTCGCCAAATCATAAAGCATCGTCAAGATACTATATCCTCGAACTCTACATTAAAAGGTTTCGAGGGATCGTCGACTTCCATAGTATGATAGATGCTGAATTCATATACGGGACCACCCCTGAAATCAGATGGAGAGAACGGAAAAGCCAGGTTTCCTCCAGTTGCTTTTCTTCCTGTAAAGCCAAAATGCATAAAAGTACTTCTAGCAAGTGACAAGACTGTATCTGCAGTTTCTTGATCATCCCCAATTGCTTCAATCAATAACCCTACTTCTTCTGGCTTAGATTTATCTGGAGAGTTTGACGACATCAAGACGCCATCTATGCCATACGCAGTGAACCTAAGTTCATAACATTTTACTTCAGTACTCCGAAGCATCGAATCCACTGTCTCTCTCACACCGCATGATACTTCTTCTAGATGATCTATCAAGCTCGGATCAGCTATCCCAGCAACTGTTATTGTCCTAAATCCTACCCGTCGAGCCGCTTCAAGTTTGATGGTGGGATTAGTAGCAAGTTCGAATTTACTACCCTCTACGCGAACTCTGCGCTCGGTAGACATCTCAATATTCGATCCGTGTAAATCTACTAACCCTTCTGGTTCGTGAAAAATATACGGATCTGGTTGCTCATACATCATATGCGCTGCAACCGAAGTAGGAGTTAGAGTTCTTAGTGGGTTCATAGGTTCCAACTCAAAATAGTCTTCGTGAAGCGTAGCCATGATAGAATCGTTGGTACCGGTGGGGATCGCACACTGAGCTCCACATTCAATTATTTTCGCCATATGATAAGCGAGGCCTAAATCAAATCCCTTCATCACCGCCATTGAGGCAAAAATAGCAGTATCACAAGATCTGCCTGCTATTATGACTTCTGCTCCCCCTTCAAGGGCACGTACGAATGGTCCTACTCCCATTTGCCCAACTATTCGCTCCGATGCCTCCACATCATTTTCTGAAATATCAGGTTGGTCACCGAGAGGCCGTACTTTATTTGATTTAATTGCATCAACTACTAGTTTTTTATCCAACTCAGAGCGGATCACTGCTAGTCGATACGAATGGTTATCACGTTTCGACAAATAGTTCAGAACTTCTAACACACTATCCACATGGGGATCGCCTCCTGCAGTACCTGACGATCCTATGATAAGCGGAACTCCTACTTCTCTGGCTGCAGCCAATGCCAGTCCCAAATCCCGCAACATTTGTGGTCGTTTGATTAAAGGTTCACCGCTACCAAGGTAATAAGGGCCTGGGTCCGTTGAGCCATTGTCAGCACCTATCACGTGAGGGTTTTGCTGTATACCAGTCAAAAGTGATTGTTCAGGAAAACCGTAACCCATGAAACCACAGACTGATAGTATTTTTAATTCATCCATATTTTTATCAAAAACCTTTCCTGAACGTATATTTATATCCAGACAGGTATTTGTCTTGTACAATCAAGGTCTGAATTGATCCACTGGTACCGTCACTGATGCGGGGCCACTCGGCATAACTAAGGTTTTAGCTCTGTCCGAACCGACTACCAATATGTCAAACCTTTCTGCACTTTCCAACACGGGGGTATTCAATTCCAACAATTCGCGTTCAGACAAGCCCTTCATCCATTTCCAATGAGCTGCCACTCTGGCCTCATTTTCCAAAGGAACGAATTGTGTCATTTTCCCCAAACTTCCATTGGTGTGCATGTGCAAAAACTCTTTTGAACCTGCCTTAGTAAATCCCTGTGCTCCAACTGGTCCCGCTACGTCTGGAGGGAGCAGTATTAACCTTTCCTCTCCGTGGGTACCCCACAAGCCTTTGTTGCCAAAAGTAGCACCATAAGCCACTGTTTTTAACAATCCCTCAGCCGTATCATTTCCCTGGTCTTGAACATCCAATTCGCCATTAGTGATGAAAACTGAAACAGTACTTTCTTCCAGATTGAAACCCTTGTCCACATGATAAGGTTCCCATGGGCTATTTTCCTCATTTTCGCCTATGCACATAACAAATTTACGAGTAGTACCAATGGTATCCATATCCATTTTGTTCGGATACCAATGACCTATATTCCTAAGGCACATGCCAAAAGCTCGTCCTACAGTAATGTTCACTCTGTTATCAAATCCAGGCCCCAAGGCGGAACCACAATTGATACTTAGTTCATTACGTATCGGTCCGTTTACCACAAGAAGTGGGGCCTGTGGGCTTGTTGACATCAATAGCGATTTCCCTCCGTCCGACCCCATTTTAGACAACCCTAAAACAGCTCCTATTATTAACGGCATGTGCTCGGGCTTAGCACCGGCTGCTGCAGAATTTATAGCTATTTTCTCTACCGTAGCTATACCGAAACCAGGCGGCATATCACAAACCACTTCATCACGTGGAAGAGAGGTTCCGGCAATCAACTCGTCAACTACATTTTCAGTTGGTGGCATAAGTGGAAATCCGTCGCCCCAATCACGTCTCAGGTATTCCTCATTCATACGATTAACTGCGTCAAAACGATCTTCACCTTCAAATCGTTCCTCTGTCGAAAAATCTAGGAACTCGCCTTCCACTCTTTCTCCCGATGACTTGGTAAGCATATTTACCAGATCTTCAAAGGCCGGTTCCGTATTTTCTATTGATTCTGCCGGTGACAAGTTTCTGTATATTCGTGGTACCACAACAAACATCAATCCTGGCATTCCAAACGCTCTACTACTAGCGACTGCATCACCTTCAAACCGTCCTGATATTATTGGGACCGCAGGGATACCCAAGCTCTCTATTTGAATCATGTCGTGGCACATCCACGACGCGCATGTCCCTCAGTCGCCAGTGGCGCCAATTACAGCATCGCATTCTTCTGCTGCCTGCCGGAGTATATGAGGAGGGTTGGGATAATTACCGCCCGTGTAGAATCTGGTCTCCAAATTTTCGAAGCGTTGTTCTAGCATTCCTCCAACATGTTTAAGCGCGATATCTCCTCCGTGTGTACCACTCCATACTAGTCCGATTATTTTGCCTTCCAACGTTGTCAATCTTGGTGAAACTATTTTTACTGATTGCATAGCTCTTTGAGGTGCTACAGGGTTAAGAACTTTCAGCAAATGCATATGCGTTACACCTTTCTATTGGACTACTTACTAAACTGTCCTATGTTTGTATGATTTTAAAATAACTTTCAGTCATTGACCGCAAGTCTATGTTGCGTAATGTTGTGTGTCAACGGAAATCCATCTCTACTCCGAACTCACCTCTGAAGTGTCATCTGTGAGTTAAATTTAAGATCAAAATATAAATGAGATATAAATTCCTGCAACAAGTAATCAAACATCACTCTGATAAATCTTTTAATCAACCAACTCCACAAAGTATCTATACGGGGGACCCACCAATCAGGTACATTCTATTAGAAAATCCTATTAGGAGACCTCGGTCAAATCAAAAACCCTAAAGTCAATTGGATACACTCCGTACCGTTTTATTATGGTTGGGTTATCGTAGCCGTTGCATCATTAGCTGGATTTGCTTCGGCTCCAGGCCAAACTTACGTCGTATCCATATTTCTACAGCCGATGATAGAAGACATGGGCTGGTCAAGATCAACGTTTTCATCCATGTATTCAGTAGCTTCTCTGAGTGCTGCTGTGTTCATGATTCTGATAGGTAAGTCAATAGATAGGTTTGGCGCGAGACGTACTCTTAGTACATTAGTCGTCTTAATGGGATTGGTTACAATATGGATGAGTACGGTCGATTCTGAATGGAAGTTATTAGTCGGACTAGCAGGGATAAGAACAATAGGGCAGGGATCTTTCGGGCTAGTAGGAGCAACACTCATATCGATTTGGTTCATTAAGATACGGGGCCGGGCAAATGCAATATCATCTATTGGCGGCTCACTAAGCATGGCAATATTCCCATTGCTAGTCCATATAATGATCAGATCATATGGATGGAGAACCAGTTGGATAATACTCGGATTGATGGTGTGGTCTATATTGCTACTACCCAGCATCTTACTTGTAAGACGTAGTCCTGAAGAAATCGGGTTATTACCCGACGGTACTACTTCTGATTACCAATTGGCAGATAGAGATCAGAAATCTCTGAAATCAGAAGTGAATTTCTCAATGACTGAGGCGCTCAAAACCAAAGCACTTTGGATGTTAACTCTTTCTAGTATTTCTATGCCTTTGATTATGACTGGTCTAATGTTTCATCACGTGTCTATACTAGATTCTAAAGGATTTACTCCAGAATTCGCTGCAATAACTATAGGGTTATTCGGACCTTTAACACTCATATTTCATTTACTATGGGGGTACCTCTCTGACAAAATACCAAACAGGTATCTCCTCGCTTCAGGCAACTTATGTCTGATTTTTACGATGTTTTGGCTAATGTCAACGTCGAATAACTTCCAGGTCATATTCTACGTGGTTCTGCTTTCAATCGGCGGCAGTGCCATTTATGCGACAAACATTGTAGTGTGGGCTAACTATTTCGGAAGATCTCAGCTCGGCACTATAAGAGGTTTTGCTGCAACAACAATGGTAGCCTTCTCAGCACTAGGTGCTCTACCTTTTGGTTTAATATATGATCAAACTGGGTCTTATGACAAGGCGCTAAGTATGCTCATGTTTATGCCAGTCCTATCGCTAATTGGTAGCATATTGGCAACACCACCCACTAAATCGGTTACCCATACCTATTAGCTAGCGTAAAATATTATTCACTTTAAAAATACAGGTTGAGTCCAAGCACGAGTACCATACGATGATTTAACAACTGTTCTCACATAAGATTCAGATCCTTGAAATTTATAGGCAGGATTCAGTCCTGAAGTTTCGGCCAAAACCACTCCGTTTTCACCAATAAACATGGTTTGGTATACGTAATCGCGTTCCTGAACAATTTCAAACATTAGACCTTCATCCAGGTTTGTGATTCCAACAAACTCCACACCTGTTGAAAAATAAAATTCTCCACTAGCAAGTGAGGTTTTAATGGAGTCTACCGATAACTCATCTGCCCTGACTACTACCCATCCACGTCCGGGATTGGCCAAGGTATGATCGAAATCCATATAGTTATGTGCATCATCGGTAGCCACTCCGTATATAGTCTGCCCACTACTTAGCACAGCGTCCCATATTTCTTCTGTAGAATCCCTGTCAATACCGCCTTCATTGTTCGACCCTGGCCAACCGTTGTATATCTCCAGTAAGGTTGCACCTTGTACTTTCTTGATTTCTGAAGCTCCGAATGCCCAAGACGCGTTAGGATGGTTAAGTTGTGCAATACCGTCTGCTGAAATAATTCGATCTACATTAGCCTGTATCGTTTCTACAGCAGACTCAGCATCCACAGGTTCTATAACATGAGATATACCAATCCCATTCAAATGGATAGGAATCTCCCTTCCCAAAATACAAGCAGAGACTTCTTCACCAGGAATCATTAGTGGAGACCCATCAATTCCACCATAGTCCAGGATCGTACGATGGTTATGATCACTTAGCACGAGGAAGTCATAACCATGCCTCATATACCACTCAACTACTACTTCTGGATCAGCATCTCCATCAGAATTAGTCGTATGGGTATGTAGATTACCTTTAAACCAATATTTATCCTTCAAAGCTGTCTCGTCTGATCAGGAATTTTGATTAAGGGATGATTAATACACATCTAATGTGAATCCCATTCCATTAGGGGTCTCTTTAAAATCAAAAACAGCATCTTTCAGATTTTCCTCCAGACCTGGATCAATCGCCAGCACGGTTTGCCCCTCAAATTCGTACATGACTTCACCTCCCTT
>CEVA01225080.1_pt1 | contig 12578 bp, 9 predicted proteins | sample 361521 | NCBI WGS metagenome assembly CEVA01 (sample SAMEA2622823, study PRJEB7988) | marine metagenome | isolation source: saline water (ENVO:00002010), including | reverse complement strand
GCCTTGTATAATTGATCTTTTCTGGAGCTCTCGGTTTGGAGCAATTGACAGGCCACAGACGGATCGAGGTCTTCCGAGACCACTTCTACTGATAGGGATCCAACATCACCTTCTTTTTTTGAAACTGTCTCTGCCACACAGTCATTAGCGGCATATCCATCCCCATCGAGGAGGACTTTTACTGTATTCACATCTGTAAGTTTTTTGGGATTCATATCCTTCCCCGCTGCTGTAGCCATTTGGATGGGTCCATTCTCAAATTGGGCTACCAATTCGTCGATTAATGCAGGATCGACAGCTGGCTCATCCCCTTGGATATTTACGACAATATCCATTTCTATATTCTGTACCGCTTCAAAAATACGGTCTGTGCCCGAAACATGATCAACAGAAGTCATTATGGTCTTTACGTTAAATGATTTTAATGCATCTGCTGTTTCTTCTGCATCTATGGCAACAATGACATCATCCAATGAGGTGGCTTTTTTTGCCTGTTCATATACGTGGACGACCATGGGCTTTCCTTGAATGGGGTGAAGAATTTTTTTCGGGAGTCGGGTCGAATTGAGCCGAGCGGGAATAACACCAATTGCGTACATTATAAAGGCCCGCCCATTCCAATAGGGGACAAAGGTTCGGCGGTGTTGGAAAACAACCGAGGCCCCGCAATCCTATACCCTGTGTTTAACATATAATTATTGAATGAAAAATAGATGTGCAATTTAGGTGACTGGTGCCGTCACCACAAACAGGTTCAGAAGGGATTTATTCGAATCGCAGTGATTCAATGGGATCTAGATTAGCGGCTCGCCAAGCCGGGTAACTTCCAAATCCAATACCAATTACAGAGCATACAATTAATCCATATAAAGCCCAATCAAAAGGTATTACAGCAGGTATATCCAAAATGACTGCAACCATATTACCTGCAAGAACGCCTAATATTACTCCAACGATTCCTCCAAACTGGCTTAATAATATGGCTTCCGTTAAAAATTGAGTTAAAATATGTCCACGAGTTGCTCCGATAGCTTTACGTATACCAATTTCTTTTATTCGCTCAGTAACTGAAACAAGCATAATATTCATGATTCCAATTCCTGCGACTAATAATGCGATTACACTAACGGAAAATGCAAACATTTTTACGCCCCCAGTAAATCCACTCAATGTTTCCATAAGTGAATCATCAGAGGTTACTTCAAAATCATTAGCTTTTTCTGGAGGCACTTTTCGAACCGCTCGTAATATACCAACTACTTCATCTAAAGTTTTATCATACTCTGTTGCAGATGGCGCTTCTACAAATAGATATAAAGATGTCCATCGGTTTGCAAATTTCTGCAGATAATTCGTAATGGGAATAAATATTACATTATCTTGACTTTCACCAAAAGACTGACCCTGACGTTCAGTCGTACCAATAACATTATAATTTAAACCATTTACAAGTATAGATTTACCAATTGGATCTTCAAACGGGAAAAGTATATCAACAATTTCCATTCCTAAAATACATACATTTGCTGAAGATCGAAGATCAACTCTTGTTATATTCCTACCATCTCCAAGAATCGCATTCGCCGAACGGAGTCCTCCTTCATCTGACCCACGTAATGTAAGCTGGCTTTTAATCAATTTATCTTTATATTTTACAGATCTTACAACTGTAAATGCGCTTGCACTTATCATTATCGGGGTTTTAGCACGCTCTTTAAGTTCTATAAATTGTTTATAATCTATGTTCTTTCTATTACGATATGGACTACGCCGGCCGCGTCTAAATTGTAATCTAGGCTCTTTTGTAACTAGGAAAGTATTTGCTCCAAAAACATTAAGACCTGATTCAACTGAAGTTTCAAGTGTTCGAATCGCAGTCATAACTCCAATAACAGAAAAAACGCCGACCGAGATTCCTAATAAGGTTAAAATAGAACGAAGCTTGTTTTGACGGATTGCATCAATTGTCATTCGCAAACTTTCACGTAATAAACTTTTTATTCGACTTTTATCTAACATTTTACTCATAGCGTAATGCATCAATAGGGTCAAGTCTCGCTGCTCTAAATGATGGTACTACACCTGATAAGACACCAACTGAAATACTTAATATAATTGATGTAATTGCCAGCCAAAGTGGCATTGTAGAAGGAAAAAACTTACCAATTATAACGCTTATACCACTCGCAAAAAGTAGTCCAGCAACACCACTAATTAAACAAATTAATATTGCTTCAATCATAAATTGACTTAATATGACTTTTTGAGTCGCTCCAATCGCTTTTCTTATACCAATCTCTTTGGTTCTCTCTTGAACTGATACAAACATAATATTCATAATCCCGATTCCACCTACTACTAAAGAAAGAATAGTGATAAAAATACCGGTGCCACCTATAACTAATTTTATCTGATTATATTGTTTTTCAAATGCTTCAGTTCTATTTAGAGCAAAGTCATCATCTTCTGATGGTTTTAAACCTCTTATTTGGCGCATTATACCATAAATTTCATCTTCCGCTTTGAAAATATTCTCTTTAGCGACTTTAACACTTATTCGGATGAAACCGCGTCTTGAAAATAAACGGACTGAAGTTCCTACAGGAATAATCATTTGATTATCCAAACTAAATAAACCAAGAAATTCTCCCTGTTCTTCTAGTATACCTATTACACGAAATTTAATCCCATCAATTTTAAGATATTTTCCTATGGGATTTTCATTAACAAATAAATTCTCGGCAATATCATTTCCAATTACAGTAACTCGAGCTCCAGAACGATTTTCTCCTTCACTAAAAAATCTGCCTTGGGTGATAGTGCTTGAAATCGTAGACATATATTCTGTGCTCGTGCCAAAAATCTGCGGGGTTGCATTTATATCGCCCCTAGATACTGATGCGCTCCTTTGCATTACTGGAGCAACTGCTTGTGCATATTTTGATTTTTGTTTTATTTGTTCAACATATTCTAATCTCATTCGAGGACGATTTCTATATTCCCACCAATCACCCCCACCAAACCACTCGTAGCGACTAACGAAGAATACATCCTTACCTAATAAAGACATACTTTTTTCAAATCCATTATCAAGGCCAGAAATAAGAGTACCCATCAATGTTACAGTCGTTACACCAATAAAAATTCCCAACGCAGTTAAAAGAGATCGAGACTTATTGGAGAATATTGATGCTAGTGCAATGCGAAAAACTTCTTTAATAGTAGAAAACATTTTTATACACTAACTATATTGTTATTCACTATATCTTTTTTAACCCTACCATCAAAAATCGTAATGATTCGATTCGCATGTTTTGCGATATCCTCTTCGTGGGTTACTAATATTATTGTATTCCCTTTGGAGTGTAAATCATCTAAAATTTTCATGATTTCGACTCCGCTTTTTGAATCTAAGTTTCCCGTTGGTTCGTCAGCTAAAATGATTGAAGGATTATTAACTAGTGCTCTTGCAATGGCCACTCTTTGGCGCTGACCTCCAGAAAGTTCATTTGGTTTATGGTCAACTCTATCACCAAGCCCAACAGACACAAGAGCTTCATTTGCCAATTTTAATCTATTATCTTTTGGAATATTCGAATAAATAAGAGGCGCCTCTACGTTCCTAAGTGCGGTTGCTTTTGGCAACAAGTTGAAAGTTTGAAACACAAACCCGATCTTTCTATTTCTAATTGAAGCTAGCTGATCATCATCCATTTCATGAACCAATTCACCGCCAAATTCATAGGTGCCATCTGTCGGAGTATCTAAACATCCAATCATATTCATTAATGTTGATTTTCCAGAGCCTGATGGACCCATTATTGATATATATTCATTATTATCAATTTTTAAATCAACACCATCAAGTGCACGAACAACTTCACCCCCAACATCATAGTGTCTTTTGATATTTGTTAAAGAAATAAGATTCGACATTGTTAAAAAAATTTAAGAGTTGTTATTGTTATTAATTATCTTCATCCATTTTTACTAACTTGTTATGTGCCAAGTCTTTACTAATTGCTTTATATGAACCTGTTACAATCTCCTCTCCTTCAGATAATCCACTCAAAACCTCATAGTGTGTCTCACTAGCAATACCTACACTCACAGGCCTAACATGAACATATTTATTGCCTTTTGTTGCTTTTTTATGCTGGCTTCCATCTGAAATACTTTGGGATAATTCATTCCTATTCACATCCCCTTCTGAATCAGCAATGACAAAAACTAATTCCTCTAATTCTTCGTTTTGGGCATTTTTTGAATCACTATCTTGATTATCTGATAATTGCCTTGATTTCTTAACTCTATTGCCATATTTCTCTGCACCTTTTTGTCTAACCGTTAAGCTTTGAATTGGAATTGCAATAACATTAGGCTTTGTTGCGGTAATAATATCAGCTGTTGCACTCATCCCCGGCCGAATACCATCAGGGACATCAAGCATCCGAACTTTAACTTGGAAATTCGTCACTTGTTGTTGTGAGCCCATGCCGGTAGTCTCAGAAATATGCGCTATCTCACTTACTACACCATAAAATAAGGTATCTAGAAAAGCATCAACTTCAATCTCAGTTGTATCACCTATAGAAACAGAAACGACATCATTCTCATTAACATCGATAATTACCTCCATTTTCGATAGATCGGCAATAATCATTAGATTATCAGCTTGAAACATGCCTCCCACAGCCATTTCACCCACTTCTTTATAAATTTTTGTTACCACACCATCTTGTGGAGACATAATTCTAGCTTTATCGAGGTCATCCTTACGTGAAGCGAGCATTGACTCGGCTTGCTCCAATGAACTTTTTGCAATTTCATAAGAAGCCTGGACTGCTTCTAATTCTTGATCTGAGGCTAAATTTTGTTCATACATATTAATTACACGCTTTTTGGAAGCCTCCTCTTGTATTAATCGTGCTTTAGCAGATCTCACTGAAGATGCAGCAGAATTATAATTTGCCAACAGTTGTTTTCTATCCAATGAAATTAAATGTTGGCCTTTTACGACAGTATCTCCCTCATTTACCGTAATTGAATCAATCCATGCAGATGATGTAGCCGAAATTTTCACCTCAGTTTCAGGTTGAATATTTCCACTTGCATTCACTTTCTGGATCACTGTTTGGAGACTGACTTTTTCTGTTTCGACTTTTATGGCATCTGTGTTATCCTTGCCTAAACTGGCAACGATCATGACGACCAATAGGACACCTCCCCCGCCGAAGATAAGCCATTTTTTCTTTTTTGTTAATGTTGATTTAGCCACTGTTTACTCCTCTAATTATTTGCTGAATACAGGGTGCCCAATAGTGCTTTTAAATTGGCCTGCTGAATATAGGCATCATACTTTGTGCGAATCAGAGATGACCGTGCCCTGACCACCGATACTTGGGCATCTAACACTTCTAGAATGGTTGTGGACCCTTGGATATATCGCACTTGGGCCAACTTCAAATCTTCCTCTGCAGATTCAAGGACTGTTTCATTGATCGGAATGATTTCCTGATAATTGTTTAATTGATCTAAGTATCCCTGAAGCTGTACAGATAAATCCTGAAGTTGGGTTAAATATTCCGACTCTTGTTTATCTACGGCAATTTTTGCTTTTTGGATGCGCGTAGAAATACTATTTCCACTAAAAATGGGAATTGAAATGGATAAACCAGTACTCGACCGTTTCTGATCATTATAGCTGTTAGAAATGGCATCCCCCAGATTATCTGCACTCCCGGACATGGCGGCGTTTGCAGAAATATTTGGAAGCCGGGAGCCTTTTGCAATTTTATGTCCGATTTTTGCACCGGTGATTTGGTATTGTTTTGCTTTCACACTGGGATTGAATTTTTGTACCAATTCAAACCCTGTATCAAATTCAGGTACCATTTCTAATGGCCGTTCCTCATCTTGTACGGTAAAGTCCTGATCTGTATTCATCAGCCCCAATGCATTTTTTAGTGTAAGGTATGCTCTCTGCAATGCCGCATCATTATTGACCACATCAATTCTGGATTGACCAAAGCGGACTTCTGCTTTTAACAGATCAGTTTTTTTAGCCGAACCCAATTCATATTTTTGCTGGGCCAATGCCAACTGCTGTTGCGAACTCATGAGGTTGGATCTGGCCACATCCAACAATTGAGATGCTTTGAGATAATTGAAGTATGCGGAATGGACGTTTCGAATAATGTTGGTTTTAACCTGTCGATCAAATTCCTCGGATATTCGATAACTATTCTTGGCCTGACGGATCGTATTCCACCATACGCCACCATCATAGATATTTTGTGATAGTGAAATACTGGAGCTGGCACTAGTGATGCTGCTTACACTCCCCAATAGGATTTCTCCCGATGATTCATTATAGCCTCCGGTTTGGGTCGGGAAGCGTGACTCACTCACGCCTCCTGAGAACCGGATGGAGGGCAAAATGCTGCTGTAGGACCCCTTTACACTCTGCCGAGAAGACTCTAAATCCATGGTAGATGCTTTCAGCACTTCCTTATTGTTTAAAGCAACTTTTATTGCTTCATCCAATGAATAGGATTGACTGACCCCCAAAGTAAAGGGCAGCAGAATCAATATTCGCTTTATAATAATATTTTCCTTTCTTATCCTGCAAAACCGGCGAAGAATGATCCCATGCCGGCAAAAATAACCAGACCAAAAATCCATAACGCGGTCATGGCAATGAGGGCTGTTTTTGTTGATTTGTTATAGAGAATACCCATACCAACTGCCACCAAAAAGACACGCCAAAATGCAAATAAATCGATACCTGCAAGAAAACTATTAAGAAATTCACCTTGTTCACCGACTCCCAAAAGGCCAAGACCTGTAAAAATCATCATATTATCTGTCAGGTATTGAATGGGTGTTTTAATAACATATTCAATTACAGAAGGCATATAAGCAAAAGATGTTATTGTGAAAACTTTATTAAATGCTCCACCACCACCAAGGACTATATTTGCTACCAGCATGGCGAACAGTGCCCAAAACAAAATGCGAATTGGCCATGATATGGCCATGCTCACATAGGCAAAAATGGCTGCTGCACCTGAACCAGAATACACACGATCATACTGGGATGATAAAATTTCTTCTTTTTGCGCATCCGGAATATTGGCATTATTGTTGATACTTTTTTCTATCTGTTCCCATTGAAGGTCAGCAATTTGATCGGAAAGAATAAATCCTGAAAAGGTAGCCAACACCATAAGTAAAACCACAGGCATCATTGCTTTTTTCCAATTGAATTCCTTTAGAATAGTATCCATAGTCTCACCAGGGGCAGTGAGTATATTAATCATTGTTGCTAGCATACTAAACTCCTAATCATTTTTTTTATCACCCTCTACATATTTTTGACGCATTTACATTAAAAAAGTTGCCATTTAATTAATACTATTCATTACATCAAAAAAAAGTAAAGTTTCCTCGTTGTTTTAATCAACATAATTGGGGGATAATAGAGGGCGGATAGTAAGGTAGATTTATCGGTAAATAAATAACATTTTTTGCTTTATTCAATTATGAATTCCCCTCCAGTGCGTTTCATGGGATAAAATTGATAGGACGAATTAAAACTTCCAATATTACTTCCTATAATATCATATATATCATTAGGCAAATTTTGATGAACAACCGTTATAAAGGGGAAAATCAAATACTTACCTTTCACCAAAATTAATTTATTAATAGGGTGTTTAATTCTCCATTGTGCCTTAGGAGGTATAATTCCACCTTTTACAATTTCAGCATCATCTAAATCGATCATTTCTGCGATATTATTTGTTTCTTCGTTTATCACCATCAATCCGGTATGAATAATTGTATCACGCAGGGTAATATTTTTTGACTGAATTATCACATTGTTAACATCGGGTTTTAAATCTATTTCAATTAGAAGTTTCTGAATTCTCACATCACTATCTTCATCACTTTCATCAATTTGTCTAACGGTAGTTACAATTTCAAATAATCTGGAAAGATAAATACTTTTTAAAAGTTCACCATCATCATTGATTAGCTCTGTTGCAACAACTTTTCCTCCAACCAAATCAACTTCAATTACTTTTAGTCTATAATTACTCATAAAAAAATAAATTGTATGTTCTCCATCAGTGATCCCACCATTATTTGGGTCACTTATTGCAGGCAATTTTAAAACGAAATTTCCTTCTTTATCCGTTTTTGTATTGAAAGTTGTTCCTCCCATCCAAACAATGACTCCATCATGAGTATTTGAGTTATCAAGATGAACATTTCCGCTCATAGATATACTAGAAATTTTATCATCGCCGCCAAAGGGGTTATCGGTACAGCCAAGCCAAAACAGGCCGAACCACATTATAAATACATTCTTCATTAGAATTCTGATGTAAATGTGATATATCTGCGTGTATCTCTCAATAATAAACCATCTAATGATGTTTCATTCTTTTTCATATTCCGCCCTGAAAAGGACAACTGCCCTTTAATCGGACCGATGGAAAGATTGATGGTAGAATAAATGTCATAATTTGAAAATGCCGGCAGTTCAATTTCATTAAACTCTTTATCCGGCACATGAACCATTCCGATCTGTTCTCCCTCCTGAAACCATCTGGATCCAATTGAGAAATATTTCCAATTGGCCGTCATACTGGCCGTAATCTTAAAGGCAGATTTAAAGGGGAAAGCGCTAAAATCAGATACATTGTATTTAGAAAAGCCCATCTCGCCTGTCACTTTACCGCCATAAGTTTTCATGGTCACCTTTCCTTCAAATCCCATCATATTGGCATGGCCCACATTTTCATAATAACCCACAGGCATACCCAATAAATAAGTGATTCTCATTTTATTCAAATAATCATTCCGGAAGAAACTCCCCTGAAATTCAATCACATCAATGTTCGGTACATCTTTCGGCTGCCGCACCCAATTGATTCCAATTTCGAGTGATTTCATTCGCTCCGGACGTAAAATCCGACGCTGACCTTGGGGCATATCCGTTAAACTAATTTGCTGCTGCAAGGATGGGAATTTCACATTATTTCCTGTAGTAACCCAATAAGCCATGGTTTGTTCTGGTGACCGCTTGGATGCGATGGTGGATATTTTAAAAATGTTATTTTGCCATTTATTTTCACCAAAATCCAAAAAGGATTGCTCCCCTTCGCCGGGCTGGTGATTATCTCTGAATACTAAATTGGACTTATGATCATTCACCCGATCCTGACGGTAACTCACATCCAAATCTGTAAGCCATTGGCCTTTACTGTCTCCTTTGGAGTGGAGCTTTAGTACGGTGGCAAAGCCTACCTGATCCCGATTAAGATTGGCACCTTTAAGTCCGATTTGGTTTACATTGGTTAAATTGCGGTCATCCCAAAATTGTAATTTAGAAGTTTCCATTTGGGCCCCAAACATCCATTCAATCCGCTCAATGGTAATGAATTTTCTACCTTCCACTTTCTGAGAATGATGATCTAAATTTCGAGAAATCATGCCTCTATAACTATTGAGCCCCTGCACTTCAGATAAGCTATGGTCAGCAAATGCCACTTCAATTACACCTAAAGGACCAATTACGCCATTATACTGCACACCGGTAAGTTGATTGGTGGATGTGATTGAATTAAAGTCCCGCGTATTTTCAAAGTCCTGTTTATCCTTGGTGAAGTTGAATTCCAGGTTACCGTTAATTTTATCACCATTAATGGCGGTATTTACATCCATGGCCGTATGGTTTAAGTCTGAGAAAAGTCCGTTGTTTTCTGTTTCTATATCTTCGAATATGCGTTTATACGCACCTCTTTTTTGACTGAGGGATATAAAGGTACTGCCCACTTGAACTTGCCCGTTGGCATTCCAATAACCAGAATCATAAGAACCCAACTGTTGGGAAAATTTGAAATGTTTATCCTTGGTATTCTTGGGTACAATATTTACCACACCCGAAAATGCATCAGGACCATACAATACGGAATGGCCACCCTTCACAATCTCCACCTGCTCTACATTTTGCATATCCACCAATGAGAGGTCAAACACATTGTCGTAAGGGCGATTCAGTCGAAACCCATTGTACAATACCAACACATCATCTGCATTGCCACCACGGATAGAAATAGTCTTCCGCCCCGAAAGAGATTCCTCGATTTGTACACTCTGATCTGTAGCCAAGAGGTCGCCAGCATCCACAAATGTACGTAATTCAAATGATTCCGCTTGAAGGACGGAAACAGTCTGGGGAAGGTCTTTGGCGATGGCAGCTTTCCGCTTTTGTCCAGCCGTTTCAATGGCGGCAAAAGGGAGCACTCGCGGATTCAACCTCACCTCTGTTGAAACAGATAATTTGGCAATGGAGATAGAAAGTTCATCATAACCAATATGCTGAAATATGATGATATGATCATCGGTCAACTCAGAAATATCAAGGGTAAATTGACCATCTGCATCACTGGATACACCTTGGTCCGATCCTTTAATGATAATATTAACGCCACCCAATGTACCGCTGGTAATTCGATCGGTTACAGTACCAGAAATGGATTGCCCAAAAAGAAGTGATCCTGTAATTACAATTAAAAAGAATCGAATTCGTTTCATTCAGATTCGTCGCCTCTGTTCAAATATTCATCTTTAATGGACATAAAATAATCATATGCCGCTTCATAGGTATTTTCGATCTTTTCATCAAGGATGGCGGCTTCGATGGTCGATTTAATCTGGCCCACCACTCGGCCTTCGGTGACTCCGCAGACCTTCATGATTTCATCTCCACGGACGGGAGATTGGAAGGATTTAAGGGCATCCCGCTCAGTAACATCCTGCATCTTTGTTTCTACCCGTTCGAAGTTACCCATATATTTCTTCACTCTGTGGGGATTCTTTGTGGTGATGTCTGCCCGGCATAATGTAAGGAGGTCATCTAAATCCTCCCCGGCAGCCACCATAACGCGCCGTACCGCCGAATCGGTAATTTCTTTTTTTGCCAATGCAATAGGGCGCAAGTGGAGAAGAGTCAATTTTTTCAGATAGTCCCGCAGTTGGTTAGATAATTTCATCCGCTTTGCCACATTATTCAACATCCGCTCTCCAACGGCATCATGACCATGAAAGGTGTATCCTTTTCGTTTATCCACTCGCCGTGTGTTAGGCTTTGCAATATCATGAACCAGGGCTGCAAACCGAATTTCCATTTTGTCTGAAAGTACTGCAGCATTATCCACGACTTGGAGGGTATGGTCAAATATATCTTTATGGTGCCATTCCCCGGTTTGATCCATCCCGTGCATAACATGAATTTCTGGAAAAACATGGGCCATGAGTCCCACATCCTGCAAAAGGGTTAGCCCAACCGATGGTTTATCCGTAGCGAGTATTTTACAAAATTCAGTGGTAACCCGCTCTTGAGATACGATGGTGATTCGATTAGCTTGTCGCTTCATGGATGCCAAACATTCATCATCAATAGTGAACCCCAGTTTGGATGCAAAATAGGCACCGCGAATCATCCGCAATGGGTCCTCAGAAAATATTTCATCCGGGTCCAAAGGGTTTGCCAACCGTTTCGCCAGCAGATCTTGCACACCACCGTGGGGATCGTGAAGATCTCCGAAATGGTCCGGGGTTATATCCATGGCCATAGCATTCACTGTAAAATCCCGTCGGAGTAAATCCCCTTTCAAATCGGTATAGACAACCGTTTTGGGTTTTCGAGAATCCTCATCGTAGGCTTCTTCTCGTGCGGCAGCCACCTCAATTGGGATTGGCTTTGAAGGAATATGAGCCGTAGAAAACTTAGGAAATGGGACTACTTTTTTAATGCCCATCTCGTTGGCAATTATTTTGGCAAATTCGATACCGTCACCCACCACCATGAGGTCGATCTCTTTTAATGGGCGATTGAGAAAAAGGTCGCGAACCACACCGCCTACCACATAGACTTCCTTCTTATGAGCAGCAGCAATGGTACCAATTTTTTGAAGAATAGCTCGTGGCTCTGGTTGGCTTTCTAATAAATGTTTAATATTTGCCATTACATAAATTAAGACAAATAAATGGTGAGACGTATGTCATTAGAACACATAGGATGAGACTTTTTTAGATGGCAGAATTCCCTTACTTTCTTGCCATGAGATATCTACTCTTCTTACTACTCCTGGGTACCATTGCCTTTAGCCAATTTGGCAAAGTGAGTGTTACGGTAGATGATCGGCTGCTTCGAGATACGGAGCGGCAAAAGGTATCCTCCATTCGGGATGAAGTAAATCGATTTTTCTCAGGCCGTATTTGGGATGAGCGATTTCAAGGGTTGAAAATTCCCCTTAATATTTCGATCGTGTTTCAAGGTGTAGCCCAAAAAGGCGGGATGGAAACCTTTCATGCCCAAGTATTGGTTTTTGATGGGATGGATATTCGCTATTTTGATAAATCACTTCAATTCTACTACAACCCCGGCACATCTATCCAATTCGATCCGGTCATTTTTGACCCCCTTGGCAGCTTTTTATCTTTCTATGCTTATGCCGTCCTCGCCGGCTGGATGGATACATACGATTTTTATGGGGGCAACC
>CEVA01133352.1_pt1 | contig 12578 bp, 7 predicted proteins | sample 361521 | NCBI WGS metagenome assembly CEVA01 (sample SAMEA2622823, study PRJEB7988) | marine metagenome | isolation source: saline water (ENVO:00002010), including | reverse complement strand
GAGTAATATTGCCCCTTTGTGTTGTGGGAGCATAAAGTTCATGAACAAGCCCAATCCAGCGAATATCGAAAAGGTGCACCCCATGCCTATTATTTTTTGCTGGCCGGGTTTCAGCACAATGGAGTTTCCTCTGCTCAATCTCATTGGGGGCAGTCTACTCGATGGGGCATTCGCCAACCATTATAAAATAATGCAAAAAAACCGAACCGAACTTTTTGCCAGGTCCGATGGCAGCGTAAAGCGTTCAGCCCTTGCCAATGCCGTAGGTCCGGAAACCGATTTCCTCAAGGGCCTTGAGATCGAGGACGTTGCGTCCATCGAAAAGGAAGGCGGGCTGTTTCATCTGGGCATGGATTTTGGCGAAATCGAGATCATTGAATTCGTCCCACTCGGTCAGCACGGCGATGGCATGGGAGCCTTCGCAGGCTTCGTATGGGTCTTTGCAGATGGAGACCGAATCTTCGCCTTCCTTGGTTCCCAGAGTGCTCAAAATCGTTTCCGGTTCGACCTTGGGATCATATACACGTAGTTCGGCGGTTTCGTCGAGGAGGTAGCGGCAAACGTCGATTGCAGGTGATTCGCGTACGTCGTTGGTGTCTTTCTTGAAGGCGTAGCCTAGCACCGCAATTTTCTTTTCCGATACGGTGTTGAACATGGCGTCGATCATACGGGTGACGAAACGTTTTTTCTGGAGGTCGTTCATTTCTACGACCTTGGTCCAATATTCGGCGATCTCCGGCAGTCCGAAATGCTCGCACAGGTAAGTCAGGTTCAGGATGTCCTTCTGGAAGCAGGAGCCTCCGAACCCAACGGAGCTCTTGAGAAACTTGGGGCCGATGCGGGAGTCAGCTCCGATGGCATGCGATACCTCGTCGACGTCGGCGCCGGTGGCCTCGCAGAGGGCGGAGATCGAATTGATGCTGGATACGCGTTGAGCAAGGAAGGCATTTGCGGTCAGCTTGGAAAGCTCGGATGACCACAGGTTGGTCTTTATGATGCGTTCTTGGGGAACCCATTGAGCGTAAATCGAGGCAATGACGTCTACCGCGGCGCGGCCTTCCGGCGTTACGGTTCCTCCTACCAGCACGCGATCGGGCTTCTCCAAGTCCTTCATGGCGGTTCCCTCTGCCAGGAATTCCGGGTTGGAGATAACCTGGTAGGAATGACCGTTCTCGGCGGAGCTCAATATTTCCTGGACGGAATGAGCGGTACGCACGGGTACAGTTGATTTTTCGACCACGATCTTGTCGCCGCCACCGACCTCGGCAATTTGTCTGGCGCAACTTTCCACGTATCTCAGGTCAGCCGCCTTGCCCGCGCCCACTCCGGACGTCTTGGTGGGCGTGTTGACGCTGATGAAAATGACGTCGGCTTCACGAATGCCGTCCTCAACCGCGGTGGTGAAAAAAAGGTTTTTCCCTCTTCGACGAAGAACGATCTCGGTCAGACCGGGCTCGAAGACGGGGAGGTCGTCCGAGTTCCATCCATCCACTCGTTCCGCGTTGAGATCGACCACGGTGACCTGGATATCCTCGCATTTATCCGCGATCATGGCCATGGTGGGCCCCCCAACGTATCCAGCGCCAATGCAGCAAATTTTCATTCCAAGAAATTTTTGGGGTAGGAAGCGCCTGCTTCCGTACTTGATTCTGAACGACTTAAAATAGAGAAAGCTACCAGTATGACAATTCAATTTCAGCAGGTCCATCCCGTGGCTCAGCTTTTTATCCTGGGCGTTTTGCTCTACTTGATCCTTTGCTTGGTGGCTTGCGCGGTGTCCGGTCCGATGATGTTTCCCGCCCCAAAGCCTTCCTACGATGAATCCTATCCTTCGGTCACTCTTCGAACCAGTGAAGGCGCTTCCGTGTCTGGTGTTTTCTTTGAAAACCCAGATGCCGAGCTGACGATCCTTTTCAGTCATGGCAATGGCGAAGACATCGGACGAATGCGCGAATTCTTGAATGAACTTCGAGCGATCGGGTTTTCAGTGTTTGCTTACGATTATCCGGGGTATGGCTTGTCGGAAGGAAGCCCTTCCGAGGAAGGTTGCTACCTAGCCGCCGAAGCCGCCTATCGTTACTTGGTGGAGAAGCGTGGCATCGATTCCAGGAAACTCATCCTCCATGGGCGTTCCCTGGGTAGTGGCCCGAGCGTGGAACTCGCTACCCGTTACGAAGTGGGAGGCATCATTCTTGAGAGCCCTTTCGTCAGCGCCTTTCGCGTGCTGACGAGAATCAAGCTCTTCCCTTTCGATCGCTTTAGGAACCTCGACAAGATAGACGACATTGGATGTCCTTCGCTGATCATTCACGGAGAACTCGATGAAGTGGTGCCGTTTTGGCATGGTCGAGCTCTCCATGAGGCGGCTCCCGAGCCAAAGGAGTTCCTGGCGGTTCCCGAGGCTTCTCACAACAATCTTTCCACTGTGGGAGGAGCCACCTACTTGGAAGCCATACGCGCCTTTGGCGATGGCTTGCTCTCCCGGACAGAAGGAAATCCATGAAAAAAAGAGCCCTCGTAATTCTCACCGACGGGTTCGAGGAAATCGAAGCAATCACGCCGATCGACCTTCTTCGCCGAGCGGAAGTGGAGGTAACCCTTGCCTCGGCTACCGAGTCTCTGGAAATAACCGGAAAAATGGGTGTCGTGATACAGGCCAACTCCAAGCTGGCCGATTGCTTGGACAAAGAATACGACCTTCTCGTTTTACCGGGAGGCCCCGGTGTATTCAGCTTGCGAGAGGACGTCCGCGTTCTCGACTTGATTGCCAGTCAGGCGCAGCGAGGACGTCTTGTTGGAGCCATATGCGCAGCCCCCTTGTTGCTCAAGGACGCAGGTGTATTGACGGGCAAGGAGCATACGGCTCATGGCGCGGTGGTGGGAGAACTTCCCGAGATGAAGGAGGCATGCGCGGTGGTGGAGGATCTTCCCCTTATCACTTCTCGCGGACCGGGAACCGCCGTGGCCTTCGGGTTGGCTCTGGTTAGGGCCTTGCAGGGGGAAGAAATGGCTCGTCGAGTGGGAGAGGAAACGCACTCCGATTAATCGGTTTTCACTCCACTTTTTTCACCTTGATCTCAACTTGGCCGATATAGTCGAGCAAAGCCAATCCCAGTTCGGTCAGCGTGGCATCGCCAAGAGAGGTCGTCATCAAGGCGATGCGGGTGGGGGCGCATTCACTTTCACCGAGGGCAGCATCGAAGTCCACCCAGCGTCCCCGCAAATGAAACTGGGTCCACATGTGGTAGCCCATGACCTTGGTTTTACCAGCCAATTCCGGAACGTACACCAACCCGGCTACAATCCTGCTGGGCAAGCCTTTGGCCCGCCCCATGGCAGCCAAGAGGACGGCGTGTTCGCTACAGTCCCCTTCCCTGTCTCGAGCCACTTCGCTGGCCGAGGCAAAGCCAACCTCCAAGTTCTTGTCCCGCACGTAATGAGAGACGAAGTGTCTGAGGCGATGGGCGAGATCAAAGACGTTCTTGGCACCGAGCGAGGCCCTTTGAGCGAGGCGTTGGATGCGTCGATCATCGGAATCAATCATGAGGTTGGCGGTTTTGTATTTCAGGTCGATGCCTGCGGAGTGGCCTTTGGCATCCCGTAAAGCTTTGTGGTCGGATCGATTCACGGTGACTTCCAAGACACCGTCCTTTCGTTGCAAGACTTTCTGGAAATCACCGTTCTCGGGCAAAAGATCCAGATTCTGTTCCTTCTTGGGGTGTATTTCATAGGTCACTGAACTGGCGTCGCGGGGAATTTCTCGATCGAGGATCAACAGGCTTTGGGTAAACAGGTCCGTCGGCTCGAACTCCGCCATCGCCGTCTTGTGGTCGGTTGCCAACATTTCAATGGGGATGCCCGCCATCTCCATGGTCATTCGGGCTAGGAGCCCATTGTCGTCGAGCCAGCTACTCAGCGTCACATCGCCGATTTTCGAATGCATCGTGGTGAGTAATTGGACCCCCTCCTTTTGCTCGTTGCGCCAAGGGTAACTCTCTTTCGGCTTCGCTTCCACCGTGATCCGCGTAGGGGCTTCCAATCCGAAGTCGGGTGAGTAGAGCCAAGCTTCGTACTTGGTTCCCGGTTCGTGGCCATGTTTTCTCGACAACAGTTCAAGCCCCCATGCCATCAGGCCTTTCTCGTCGTATGGGTACTCGGTGACCTGCTCCCTGCCCAATTGGGTCGCAGTAACTATAATTTTTCCATCTTGAAACTCTCCTTTTCTCCGAACCGGCGAATTGCCGAGGTTAACTGAATTAAAAAAATCCAGGGGTTTGCCGTCGATGGTTTCCCGGGTAGACTCGATCGAGATCATTTCGACGTTAGCGCCTGCGCGGTTGATCTTCATTGTCGTTTCGGTGCGCGTATGCACGACGTCGTCTTTCCTGCGAATCGTGATATGGGAGTACCCTACCTTCGCATTGAACATCCTGACTTCCATCCAAGTCTCGGAAATAAGTCCTTGCGGTATTTCTTCCGCAGCCCGCAGGACGGAGACCCAAGGGAGAATGAGAGAGGCAAGGAAGAAAAAACGCTTCATGCAGGGAGAGGAAAAGAGTAACATGACTTTTTCAATGCAGGAATCACCGGCAATTCAATCAAAACCCACCTCGCGCTTCGATTTCGTGGTCATTGGGGGAGGCAGCGCGGGCTATGCGGCCGCCCGCACCGCAGCCGAACTCGGTAAAAAGGTAGCCATCGTCGATGGCGCGAAAGAACTCGGTGGACTCTGTATTTTGCGCGGCTGCATGCCTTCGAAGACTTTGATCTATTCCGCCGAGGCTCTGCATTTCGCCCAAAACGGCGAAACCTTCGGCTTTGCCGCGGATAACGCGAAAGCGGACTTGGCCGCCATGCAGCGACGCAAGCAAGAGGTCATCGCGGAATTCGCCGAATACCGTCAAGGACAACTGGAATCCGATCGTTTCACGTTGTTTCGTCAAAAAGCCCGTTTTCGCGACGAGGGATCGGTCGAACTGACCGATGGCTCCGTGATCGAGGCGGATGCCTTTCTGGTGGCTACGGGCTCGGTGGCTTCGTCTCCCAAGGTTCCCGGTTTGGACCAGACTTCTTTCTGGACTAGTGACGAAGTGCTCGAGCTAGACGAGCTGCCCGAGTCCGTCATCACCTTGGGCGGCGGCGTGGTGGCATGCGAGCTGGCTCAGTTCCTCGCGCGTGTGGGCGCGAAGGTGACCCTTGTCCAAAGAAGTCCACGGATACTCAAGGAATTCTCCAAGGAAGCCTCTCTTTGCGTGGAGCAAGCCTTCCGCGACGAAGGAATAGAGGTCTTTACTGGCACCCAACTGGAGCAGGTTGAGGAAACCGACGGCGGCGTATCGGTGCGCTTTCAGCATGAGGGCGCCCTCGTCGAACGAAAGGCCGCCCACCTCTTCAATGCCCTCGGGCGCAAACCAGCCACGAAGAATCTGGGCCTTGAGGCTGCTCAGGTGGAACTGTTGGCCAGTGGTCACCTCAAGACGGATGGTTTTCAGCAAACCACCAATCCCCGCATCTATGCCGCCGGTGATTGTTCCGGACCTCACGAAATCGTGCACGTTGCAATCCGACAGGGTGAGACCGCCGCTTTCCATGCCTTCGGGCAAGCCCCCGATCTCATGAGCTACGATGCCCTCTTGAAGGTCGTCTTCACCGATCCGCAAATCGCCTTCGTCGGATTGACTGAAGACGAGTTGCGGGCTCGCGGCCTTTCTTTCCTCACGGCCTCCTATCCCTTCGACGACCACGGAAAATCCATCCTTATGAATGCCATGCGCGGACATGTGAAGGTGATTGCGGAAAAGCCGAGCGGGCGGGTGCTGGGAGCCGAATGCGTAGGCAAGGACGCCGGCGAATTGATTCAAGCCTTGTCGCTTGCAGTTTCCCTACGGGCTAACGTTCAGGATTTGATTCGGGCCGATTGGTATCATCCCACCCTTTCCGAAATCTGGACCTATCCCCTGGAGGATCTCGCCGAGGAGCTTTGAATCCTGACGCGGTTCTTCAAAAATTACGTGCAAACCCGCTTTTCCTGCGTGACCGACGTGGGTTTTCCACTTAGAGTTACGACGTTTCAAGATGGGAATTTCTTTCCGATTGACCGTATTGTTGTCGTCAAGCGCCTTGCTGTTTGGCTCCTTATTGGTTGCTGACCAGAAGGCGTTCGAGGACGAAATCAGGCCGATTTTGGCGAAAAGATGCTATGGCTGCCACGGACCGGAGAAACAAAAGGGCAAATTGCGTTTGGATCAATTGGATCCCGACATGGTGAACGGGAATGCCGCCGAGACTTGGCATGATGCCTTGAACCAATTGAATCTCGGAGAAATGCCTCCGGAGGACGAACCGCAACCGACTCCCTCGGAACGAACCACGCTCACGCAATGGTTGAACGCCGAATTGAAGCGGGCCGCCAAAGCGCGTAATAAGACGGGAGGGCAAGCGGTCCTTCGGCGTCTCAACCGGGCGGAGTACCAACACACCATGACGGATCTATTGGGCTTCGAAATGGATTACAGTGAAAACCTGCCGTCCGATGCCCGCTCAGGGGAGGGCTTCAAGAACAACGGCGCGTACTTGGGCATGACTGCCCTCCAAGTCGAAAGCTATCTGAATACCGCGCGGAAAGCCTTGGACTTTATCCTCGTGGAAGGTGAGCAGGAAAAAAGGGAAGTCGCCGCAATCAATCGAAACAATGGCGGCATGAAAGGTCCCAACAGCAGGCGTTTCAGCGGGCTTTCCTCGGAGCGTCTGGGCCGGGTGAACTTTTGGCACGGCTCCTTCAATGGTCTGCCGCGCACAGGTAAATTCACCATTCGGGTGAAGGCTTCGACGGATAGGAAACCTGGTCAGCCCGCACCCATTCTCTACGCCCAGTATGGATATTTCGTCTCCGGGTTAACCCTCAACATAATGGAAGATGCCGGAGAAATTGCAGTTACCTCGAGCGATCCGAAATACTATGATATTTCCGGATGGCCCGAGTTCTTTCCGAAACCCGAGGCTCGTGTGCCGGATGACAAACTGAGCGGGATCATCGCCTTGCAAAACGCCCTTTACGATGGTGAGGAGCCTCCCCAGGCCATCAACAAGGAAATCGAGGAGGAGCTCAATGCCGAGGCCACGAGAGAGAAAGTCGCCAAGTGGGAGAAGGCCTTGGCTGAACTTGTTGCCCAACGCGAGCTCTTCGAAAAGGAGGAACTTCCCGACCGCTTCGAGCAATGGTTGCAGAAGCTCCCGACAAAAGCTCCCGCTCCACCTGATTGGGCCACCCTGGGCAACGCTGAGCCAAAATCCCTCGAGGGGGCAACCTTCGTGCCCCAGCAAGATGGTTCCTTTCTTCTTTCCGGGCAGAACCCGAAATCTGACCGTTGGGTCGTCACTGCCAAGGTGGATTTGCCTAGTGTTCGAGCCATTCGGATCGAGGCCTTGACCGACAAGTCGCTGAAGAAAAATGGGCCGGGAAGAGCCGGCAACGGAAATTTCGTCCTCAGCGACCTGAGGGTATTCGCCAAGCCAATCGGCGCCGAAGGGAAAGGCAAACAGGTCAAGTTGATCAATCCCCGGAGCGACTTGTTGCAAGACAACAAAAAATTCTCCGCGGCCTTGGCTATCGACGACAATCCTCGTGACACTGGATGGGGCTCGGGCAACCGAGTTGGTCAGGACCATGCCTGTCTCTTCGAGTTTGCCGAAGCCGTCGAACACAAGGATGGCATGGTATTCACTCTCGAGTTGGACTACCTTAACAAGAATGCAAGTCACGTCATTGGAAGGCCTAGGTTTTCCGTTTCATCTTCGCTTCTTCCCCAACTCGATGGCCAGTCGAGCAGCATGGCATGGATCAGCCTGCTGGATGCCGTGGAAAATTTGGGTGGTGTCGAATCTCTCGACGAAAAACAGCGGCAGGACTTGGTGCCCAAATTTCGTTACGTCGACTCCAAGTGGGTTTCCCTGACCACGAAACTCTTTGCCTATGAAGCCCGCAAACCTCAGCCGAGGATCAGGAAGAAAAAGGCCAAGGTCTACCCCGAGGATCCTGATTTTCCACGAATCATCATCGAGTCCGTCGAGTTCGTCCGCAACGACTACCCGTCCTGGCCTCCCCCGCTCCATCGAAGAATCATTCGCGAAGGAGAGGACTTGTCCGACCCCGAGGCGGTTACGAGCATATTGAGCCGTTTCCTACGCCGTGCCTGGAGACGGCCGGTCAGCGAGGAAGAGGTCAAGACATGGCAAACCCACTTCGAGGTCATTTCGAAACAGTCGGACACACCCGTCTCGGCCCTCAAGGAAACCCTTTCGGCCGCCTTGGCCTCCTCCCACTTCCTGTATCTCAGCGAACCTCTCACGTCCGATAAACCAAGGAAACTCAACGCCCATGAGCTGGCAGCCAGGCTATCCTATTTTCTTTGGAGTTCGATGCCGGACGAGGAACTGTCCGCCTTGGCAGATTCAGGCCGCTTGCTCGATCCCAAGGTGCTCGGGCTACAATTTGAGCGTATGTTGGCAGATGCGAAGGCCGATCGCTTCGCCGACCAGTTCAGCATGCAATGGCTCGACTTAGAGGGAGTCGACCGTGTGGCCATCAATCCACAATACTACAAGAGTTTCGACAACAATTTGAAGCCTGACATGGTGGGCGAGACCCAAGCCTTCTTTCGGGAAATTCTGCGCAGTAACAGCTCGGCTCTCCAGTTTCTCGACGCCGATTTCACCATGTTGAACGCCACCTTGGCCAAGCACTATGGATTGAGCGGACCGAAATCTCAGTTCTTCGAGCGGGTATCCTTGAAAGGCACGAACCGCCCGGGCGGTCTGCTCGGTCACGCGTCCACCCTCTTGGCCGGCTCGGACGGGGCGGACTCTCACCCGATCAAGCGGGCGGTGTGGATCAGGGAACATCTCCTCCATGATCCGCCCAATCCGCCTCCACCCGACGTTCCCGAATTGGCCAAGAGCGTGCCTGATTTCGAGAAGCTTTCCATTCGGGAACAACTCAAGATTCATCGCGAAAAGGCGGCCTGCGCCGAATGCCACCGTAGCATTGATCCTTGGGGCATTGCCTTGGAACGATACGACGCCATCGGCTTGCCCAGGGAAAAGACGGCCACCCAAAAACAACCGGTCGCTTCCGACGCGGTGCTCCCCGGCAATCACCCTGTCAGCGGCTTGGCTGGCCTGCAGAAATACCTCCTCAATGAAAGGCGCGACCAATTCGCCCATGCCTTGGTCTCCAAAATGCTCATCTATGCCCTCGGGCGTGACTTGGAGTTTGGGGACCACCCTTTGATCGAGGAATTGAGCAGGTCCTTTGCCCAGAACGGTTATCGCTTGCCTGCCCTCATGGCGAATATCGCCAAAAGCCAACCTTTTTTGTCGCGGTAACCACCTAAACCCTTCATGGTATTAGAGAAAGCGAGGGGAAACTTTATGCAGAAAAAGCCATTTCAGATGAATCGCAGGACCATGCTCAAGGCGGCGGGCATCTCCTTGGCCTTGCCTTGGATGGAGTCATTTGCGGGGCCACGGGCCGCAGCCCCCCCGAAGCGGTTTTGCTCCATTTACTTTCCCTATGGCGTCAGCCTCCCCAACCAAGATGGTGAATATGGTCAATGGCACTGGTTCCCCAAGGGTGAAGGCAAGAACTTTACCTTCAACAAGTCGCTCGATCCCCTCGAGCCGATGCGCGACCAAGTTACCGTGCTGGGCGGGCTTTCTCATCCAAAGGTAAGAAGAATCGGCGGGCACGACAGCGGAGATACCTTCCTCACCGGCGAAGAAATGAGCTTGGCCACGACGGGCTTGAAAAACTCCATTTCCCTAGACCAGTTCATGGCCCGGTCACAAAGGTTGGGGGCAAGCACCCGCTTCACCAGCTTGGTTCTTTCCTCGGATGGCGGCGTGGGCATGCCGACCCGGGCCAACACCCTCTCCTATTCCCGCACCGGCCAACCCATACCTTCCCTGAATCGGCCCGCCTTTGTCTTTGAACGGCTATTCGGACTGAAGGGCGATTCCATCGACGCCCAAAGAACAGGTTTCACCCGAACCGGCAGCCACCTCGACTTGTTGCTCGACGAGGCCAAGGGTCTGCATCGTAAGCTGGGCAAGGCGGACCAAGGAAAGCTGGACCAGTACCTTACGGCGGTGCGTGAGATCGAGCAGGACGTCGAGCGCTCCGCCCAATGGCTTAACGTGCCCCGACCCAAGGTGAATGCCGAGGGCCTCAACTTGGACGCTGACAACGAGACCCCAGGCAAGCTGATCCACGCCATGCTCGACTTGATAGCGCTCGCTTTCCAGACCGATTCCACCCGATTTGTCACCTACCAATTGGCGAGCATGCACGGAGCCATTTCGATCGCCAACAAGTTCCCTCTCCTGCTCGGGTTTCCTAAAGAAGCTCATGGCTTGGCTCATGGGGCCGGCAAGGGAGCGGGGGCTGAGAATCGAGGCAAATGGGATCGCTACCAGACCGAATGCCTAGCCTACTTGATGAAGCGCCTGAGCGAGATGAAGGAAGGCGACGGTACTGTGCTCGACAATACCTGCCTCTTTTACGGCAGCAGCAACAGCAAGACGCATAACAACAACAATTATCCGCTGATTCTGGCCGGAGGAAAGAACCTCGGCTACAAGCACGGGCAGTACTTGAAATTCGATAAGGACGTGCCCCTCGCCAACCTCTTCGTCACGATGCAAAAGAGCTTGGGGGCCAAGGCTGATTCCTTCGCCGACAGCACCGGCGAAATGAAGGAAGTCCTCGCTTAGTCGGGCGGGCTTTCCAAGTAGGCCAGGAGGTCGAGGATTTCCTCCTTGGTGAGGTTGTTCATCAAACCGGGGGGCATGATGGACTGTTCCGAGCGCTTTCGGTTCACCACCTCCACTTTCTGCACTTTCTTCGCCTGGTCTGGTTGCAATGGATTCTCCGCCAGCAGGAGGTGGGGAGCGCGATAATCCAGAGTCGGTATGATTTGGCCGGTCAGGATGCGGCCATCGGTTAATTCCAAGACGTCGCCCCGGTAGTTTTGGGCAATGGATTCGGAAGGCGAAACGATGGCCTGGAGCAAATCCTTTCTCCCCAAGCGGTTGGCCACGCCGGAAAGGTCAGGTCCAATGGGAAAGCCTTCTCCATGGAAGCGATGGCAACGGCTGCACAAGGCCAAGGCGAACATTTGCTTCCCTTTTGCCACCGAGCGCTGTTCCCGGCGAAAATTCAGATCCTTGGCGAAATCGGCAGCCTTCCAGTTCCGAACAAACTTGCGGCCTGTGAAATCAGGCAAGGGAGGCATTTTCCTTTTGCTGCCGGCCAAGGCCTCGTAGGCTGTCCTTTCTCCCTCGGGCACGGAGGCCAAGGCGTCTTTCTTTATTCTGCCCAAGCTTCTCGGCAAGCCGCGGCTGTCACCGATATACCCCGTGGCTTCGCCGATCTTGCGAAAGTAGGTTTCGCGTAGAGCTTTTGTCCAGCCATCCTGAGCCTTCCGCAAATGATGGAGGTAATGCACCGTTTGGATCGGGTCGTCACTCGTTTCCAATAGCTGAATGGTTAGGCCGACCGCTTGTTCTGGATCCAGTTCGATTAGAAGCGGAGCGAGAGCCCAGTTCAGCTTGTCCGATTGGTTAGGGTAGAGCGGGCGCAGTTGGTTCAGAACAGCCTCTTTCGTCGTGGGGTCGGCTTCAGGCAGGCAAAGAGAATATAGGTAGGCTGCCTGAAGGATCAGGTCCTGCTCCAACGATTTAAGATCGAGTTTGGTTAGCCTTGGAAGAACTGCGCTTGCTTGTTTGGCATCGGCATGAAGCAAGGCGGTCCAGCCCGTCAGCATAGTCAAGGGGGCACCGTTTCCGGTCAAGGCGGCGTCTCGCCAACGCTCCAAGGGTTGGTGTTCCAGCGCGATGCGGGCGGCATAGCGAATGCGCGGGTCGGCACTGCCCAAATGAGGCCAAAGCACGACCAACTTTCCGGCGGAACCATCACCAAGCAGGTCGTCGTCGATAGCTTGACTGGGCTTGCCGTGGAGGAATTCCAGCTTGCGGCGAACCTCTCTCGCCTTGCCCGCCAACTGTGAGCGAGCGGTTTGCTGAACCGTGGCGACGGGAGGTTCGTCCTTCGAGCCAACGTACCGCGCCCGGTACAGGGCGCTTTGGGTACGACGTCCGCCGGTGACGAAATACATGGCCCCGTCCGGGCCGAAGCCCAAATCGGTCACGTTTAGGGGACGCCCCCGCAAAAATACCTCGGAAACGCCGACGTAGCCAGCTCCCCGTTCGACCATATGGACGGCGATGATGCGTCCGTAGGTCCAGTCGAGCGCGTAGAGCGCTTCTTGGTAAGCGGGAGGGAACTTGCTTTGGTACCCGAATTTCACGGAGGTGGGCGATCCCTTGCCGATATGGGCGCTGGCTTGGGCGTTGTCGGGATGGTCGGGATAGTATGGAGGCCAGCTCCCCGTGACCGCACGCCAACCGAAATCGGCTCCACTGGTCAAGTGCTTGACTTCGGTCGGGCGATACCACGGCGTGCCCATGTCGTTCTCGGCGTCGGCATCATAGGTGAAGGCTTCGCCATGCCGGTTGAAGGC
>CEVA01108606.1_pt1 | contig 12582 bp, 8 predicted proteins | sample 361521 | NCBI WGS metagenome assembly CEVA01 (sample SAMEA2622823, study PRJEB7988) | marine metagenome | isolation source: saline water (ENVO:00002010), including | reverse complement strand
CCCGTGTATCGAACGCCCTGCTCTTTATCGTCGCCGTGCTCCTAGCCGCGAACCTCGTGCAGCCTCTGTTCCAGACCGTACCGGCTCACGCAGACGACCACGAAGGCGGCGACATGGCATTGACCGGAAGCGGCGCCAGCGCCTTTCTCGTCAAGGGCAGCCAGGTCTACTACATCAAGTTCGAGACCCAGTTCGAATCGATTCGGATCTACGGACCCGAGGAAATCGAAAATTAACGGTCTGTCCGAACCGAAGTTCAAACCGTTGCCGGGTGACGATCCGGGTCCCGTAGGGGAGCCCGCCGTTTCCCGGCAACGTGTATTTGTTTCGGGAACGTGAGCGGTTCGTTCAACTTCGAATACGCAGGCGCGATTCATATCCACTCCACTTTTTCGGACGGATCGGGATCGATCGCCGAGATCGTTGCCGCGGCCAGAGGGACCGGTGTCGATTTTCTTGTACTCACCGACCACAACACCCTTCAGGCGCGTGACGAAGGATGGGAGGGGTGGAACGACGATGTTCTACTCATCGTCGGCGATGAAGTGTCCTCTCGCCACGGGCACTGTCTGGCCATCGGGATCGACGCGCACGTTCAACATCGCCAATCTGCTCACGGAGTCCTTACCGACATCGGAGACCAAGGCGGTCTCTCATTTATCGCTCACCCTCACGGGCGCTACCGCCCGCTGATTAAGACGAGAGATCACTCCTGGAAGGATTGGTCTTCTGACCAATTTGTCGGTCTCGAGCTGTGGTCCTACATGTTCGACTGGGCCAGTTCGTTGCACTACACGCGGTTCGGCAGACACTATCACAACCCGGACGACTACATCACGGGCCCCAAGAAGCAGACAGTCGATCTATGGGACGAGCTCTGCGCGCGCAGGCGGGTCGTCGCACTCGGCGGCGTTGACGTGCACGCTCGTAGCTATCCTCTGCTTCCCTTCGTCGTCTTTCCCTATCGGGACTGCTTTCGAACAGTTCGGACGCACGTCATCGTAGATCGGGCGCTCACCCGTTCGGACTCGGAAGATATCGATACACTCATCCACCACCTTGGACAGGGTCACGCCTTCCTGGCATACGACCTCATGGCCGATGCTTCAGGGACACGATTCTGGGCCCCCGATGCAGGGTGTGTTCTCGGAGATGAGCGACCCTTTGAAGGCCCGACGACCTTGAAGCTCGATCTGCCGATCGAGGCGGAAATCACGGTGCTCCGTGATGGAAAGGCCTGGGAGCAGGCGTGCGGCTCATCCTGGGAGGGCACGGCTGAAAGCCCCGGCGTTTATCGCATCGAAGCCCGGCTAAAGGATCGTCCGTGGCTTTACACAAACCCCATTTATCTTCGACCGGCAGTTGCATAGGAACCGATCTCTCGTGAGTTTCTCCGACATCAATCGACTCGTTGGCAGCCTGGTCTTCCTCCTGACCCTTACGGTGTATTTCCTGACCGTCGCGCCGACCGTCGCGTTCTGGGACTGCGGCGAGTTCATCACCACTTCCTACATCCTCGGCGTGCCTCATCCCCCGGGAGCCCCTCTCTACACGCTCCTCGGTCGAATCTTCAGCATGCTCGCCTTCCTCGGCGACGAGATCGCCCTTCGCGTCAACTTCCTTTCTGTCGCATCCGGTGCCGTGACCGTCGTCCTCCTCTACCTGTGTGTCGTTCGACTGCTGTCGCAATGGCTCGACCGCGACGACCTTGTCGAGAGGGTCGCCATCATCACGGGAGGCGTCGTCTCCGCCCTCTCCGTGGCTTTCTCCACATCGTTCTGGGCGAACGCGTCGGAAGCCGAAGTCTATGGGCTGTCCATGACCATCACCCTCCTGGCCTTCTGGTTCGCGCTGCGCTGGGATGACGGTCACAAGAGCTCGGCCAGCGACCGGATGCTGATTCTCATCGCTTATCTGTTCGGTCTGGGCGCGGGCGTACATCTCCAGGTGTTGTTGACCATCCCCGGAATCCTGATCCTCGTCTTCACAGATTTGATGGAAGACAACGAGGCCCCCCACCAGACCTGGGTGGCGACCGGCCTCATCATTTTCCCTCTGATCGCCATTTTCGCTCCGACGTTCGTGACTGCCCTCGTTGCCGTCGGGCTGATTGTGGCCCTCATGTTGTTGAGACCCGAATGGCAAGCCCCATTGCTCTGGCTCGCCATCACCGGCCTCGGTCTCGTCGCAGCCTTGGTGGCAGACGCGTCCAGCGACAGCGTCATGACGCTAGGCCTGATGCTGGGCGCCTTCTCCATTGCCTACGCCAAATGGCCGCAGATGCGGAAGACCCTATCACCGTTCTGGGTTCTTGCGCTCTTCACTGCCGGTCTGGGCTTTTCCACGTATCTGGCACTCTCGGTGCGGTCCGGTCTTGATCCGTTAATCGACATGAACAACCCCGAATCGTGGGAAAACTTCAAGGCCTTCCTGGGACGACAGCAGTACGGAACGCATAGCTCATGGCCCCGGCGTGGACCGTTCTTCGACTATCAGCTGGAAATCCACATTAAGTACTTCCTCCAGCAATTCCCCTTCTACGACAGTTTCGCGGGCACCTTCAGAAGAGCCGTCCCGAACGCCGTCACTACCGAACAGGTTCAAGTTTTCTCGATCATCCCCCTCCTCTTCGGGATAGGAGGCATGGTCTACCACTGGCGCAACGACTGGCGACGCTTCTCGTCCGTTTTGTCGATGTTTACCCTCATGGGACTCGGTCTCGTTCTCTATCTCAACATGCCCGACCCCGAGCCGCGCGAGCGTGAATACATCTTCGTCGGAGCTTACACGTTCTTCGGTGTGTGGATGGGGATCGGTGCGGCATGGCTTGTCGTGAGTCTGTCAGAGTCGGCCACTTCTAGAGCCATTGTTCTCGGGGCGGCCGCGGTCGCCTTGATCCTGCCCGCGGGCATCCTCCACAACAACCTGTTCTCCCACGACCGGCGCGGGGACAAAATCCCCTACGACTACGCCTACAACATCCTGCAAACGTGCGCGCCGAACGCCGTTCTGTTCACGAATGGGGACAACGACACCTATCCTCTTTGGTTTCTACAACACGTCGAGGGTGTGCGCACGGATGTCCGTCTCGTCAACCTCAGCCTCATCAAGACGGCATGGTATATCGAACAGCTGCGTGATCTCGAACCCCAAATCCCGGTGGGCCTGACCGACTCCGAGATTCGGGACCGCTTGCTTGCATATCCGTGGGACGATCCTCGGGATCTCTCGCCGGCCGGTCTCGAAATCAAGGCGGATACCATCCCCACCGCGGTCTACCGTACGAAGGATGGTCAACCCGTCGACGTCATCGAAGCCCACACGATCATGATCTGGGAGTTGATCAGGAAGATCGACTGGCGCGGGGATCGCCCCATTTACTTTGCCGTCACAGTCCCCAGCAGCAATCAGGCCGGACTTCGGCCCTACCTGTCGATGGAAGGCATGGCTTACCGGTTGGTCGACAACCACGGTCCAGGGCAGTTCGACATTCTCAAGGCTTCCGAAAACCTGATGACGAAGTATCGCTATCGGGGTGTAAACGATGAAGCGGTTTACAAAGACCCCGTCGCTCGAAGGCTCCTCGGAAACTATCTCGTCTTGTTTGAGGGACTCGTCCAGGCATTTATCCAGATCGGACAGTACGGGAACGCCCTGACGACCCTCGCCTTCGCCGAAAAATATATCCCGCCACACGCGCTCGACGAGGCCTCCATGTGGGTATCTCTCTCCTACCGTTACCGTGACATCGCACTCGGCTACCAGCAGGGAGGGAAAGTCGACAGCGCCGTCGTTGCCCTCGAACGTCTGATCGATCTCAGACCCGACCTTGCCAACGCCGATGAAGTCCGCGCCATCATCGACACGTGGCGCGCCGAATCTCCGGCCGTACCCTGATCCAACGGAAAGAGGCCGCCCCTCGACGGCCTCCAGTCTCTACACCCTCTATCTCAACTTCCGATCTACGCCACCGGGATCAGCCTCACCCCGCCGCCGCATCAGGCAAAACCCCACGATAAACCCTCCAATGTGCGCGTACCACGCCACACTGCCTCCACCAGCCGATGCGTTCAGCAGCTGGATGACGAACCAGACTCCCAGGACGATGATCGCAGGAATCCGGATGATCTGGACGAACACGAACAGGAAGACCAGAGTGAGCACGCGGGCGCTAGGATAGGCAGCCACATAAGCACCGAGAACTCCCGCAATCGCACCACTCGCCCCGATCAGGGGAAGTACCGAATCGGGACCGCTCGCGATGTGGGAAACTGTGGCCGCCACCCCGCAAAACAGGTAGAACACCAGGAATCGTAGGTGCCCAAGGAAGTCTTCGATGTTATTCCCGAAGATCCACAGGTAAAGCATGTTCCCACCCAGGTGCAGCCAATCGCCGTGGAGGAACAAGGACGTCAGGAAGGTGGCGTAGAGCGGGATCGGCGTGGGCGTCACTGCGTCGACGCCTCGAGTGACTTCGAATGGGACCGCTCCGAAACTCGAAGTAAATGCATCGAAACCTGTCGGCCCCAAGAACTTGGAATAGACGAACACACCGATGTTGGCGAGCATGATCGCGCCCACGAAAAGGGGGACTCGACGGGAAGGGTTTTCGTCTCGAATCGGCAGGAGCATGGGGTCTTGGGAGCGAGTTTAGTTGGGCCGTAGTGGCAGGAGTTGGATGCGGCAAACGGCCAGGCGGTTTCGTGCCCGGTCAGCGAGCGGTCATTCGACAAGCACAATAAAGCGACGGGTTTCGGTCGCCACGTTTCCGCAGACGTCCTCCACCCGGACGGTCACTTCGTGGGGTCCGGCAGACAGGGGGGACCGTAGAATCCCCTTGGCGACCTCCGCCTCAGGGTCAAACTCGAAGATCATAGGCTGACCATCCAGGGTCATCGAAATCAGCTCTTCCATCGGAATCCCGGACAGAGAATCTCTCAACGACACCGAGATGGATGGCATCGAATTCACACGCTCACCTTCCTTCGGCACGAACTGTTCCACGACCGGGGGTACTTCGTCCCGAATCAGCGCGTAGGTAGAGAACTGCCAGACCCCCGCCCCGACCGTCCCCTGTTCAGGATCCTGATCGTTCCACACGAAAGACCAGCCTTTGTTCGTCCATTCGTACACCCCCAGCTTCACAGGATCTGGCGTTCCTTCTGGCACGCGAAATTGGACTTGCACCATCTCGCGAAACGGGATGGACGCCGGTTCGAACCGGTAGGCAAGCCCTTCGACCTGCGCCAGATCGGCCACCGTGGAATCCACCTCGATCTGCGCGTAAATCCCATCATACAGATTGCTCTGCGCAAGCACCGCTCGGGCGACACCGTCCTCGGAAACCACTTCGCCTCCTTGACGATCGATCAGCGTGGTCCTCAACGAGAGCGCGGCGCTTCCCCACTGCCCCCCCTCCATAGGCGCGTTAACATCAATCGCCAGGTCACGGCCCCAGGACAGATCGATCGGAATGTGGGCGGTATGCTCGTCAACGAGCAGGGTGGACGGCTGGGTATCCGAATGCAACAGACGTACCCGGGGCGTTGCCACCATCGGTTTGGGGCTCACGACCCTGACCACGGCGTGTGTTTCGTAGTAAACGACCTTCAAAGACAGGGGAAGAGACGGGATCGAGGTCTGCGATGGAACGTCAGCCGTCGAACGCCCCGATCGGCGGACGACTCCGACCGGAATGTGGGTGACGGCGTGGTTCCCGTTGACATCTTCCACGACGATCGCCAAATCGTGGGATCCGGTTTCGAAGCTCTCGTCTCCCGGAATCCCGAACGAAAGTACGCCCGACCCTGGGCGCGAAACTACACCGGGTCCTGAGGTATAGATGGGAAGATCGTTGCCCTGCAGCAGGAAGAGATTGTGGTATCCTCGTCGGCCGGCCCGTGTCAGATGGAAATTCCTGTCCAGATCCACACGACGTACCTGGGCATAGCTGAAAGCGTCGTACGTGGTGCGGAAAAGCTCTCTCCCGTCCGCGATCAACCGGATCCGAAAGGGGGCAAGACGGTTCGTGAGGGCCGAAGCATCGGCTCGATCGAAGACCTTAAACGCGATTCCAACGCGACCCCACAGCGACACGGGAGACGTCCCGTACCGTTCTCTGCCCTCCTCCCACACAACCGGTACCGTGTGGATGTCCGCGCCTGACGCGATCCGCGCCGTCACATCCATCGGCACGAAAGCCACAGATACGGGGGTGGGCGTAATCGTATCCGCTACACCGAATCCTTGGATCAGAGGATTCTGCGGCACCTCGCCATACTGACCCTCACGAATCTCAAAATGCAGGTGTGGATATCCAGATCCCGTCGAGCCGCTGTAAGCGATCACTTCTCCCCGCTCGACGGGAAGTCTGCCCGCCTGGAGATACAAATTCACGCTGTAGGCCTGCCGTCGATCCTGCTCCTCCGCCACGATTCGCTCGATCGACGGACTGAACGCGGAAAGATGGGCGTAGACGGCCGTCCAGCCATCTTTCAGCCTGATGTAGACCGCCTTGCCATAGCCCCACGGCGAGGTTCGGACTCGCCAAACGTAGCCCTCATCGACGGCCACACACGGGATGCCTTCCTTGCCCCAGGTCTTGATGTCGAGGCCTGCGTGAAATCTTCCCGATCTGTATTCCGCGAAGGTGGAGGTCAGAGCCGGTGCCAGGTCGAGAGGCCAGTCGTATCGTTCCTCTGACCTCGCAGCGGAAGGTAGTGAGACAAGGAGAGCGAAGAATAGGAGCAGGGTCACGTAAGTCCTTTGATGATCCACAGTTATTCGAGCGAGTATAGGGCCCTTCTTCCCCACGGGTCAAGACGCCGCCCCGGCCGGCGGCTCCAGGAAAAGCAAAAAATCCTTGATCACCCAAAACCTTCACTATACATTTGAAAATCAATAACTTGAGAGCTTTACTCGTTCCCCCGTTCGTCCTCTCCGGTCAAATCTGTCGCCCCTCCCTCCGGAGAGCGACCTGTTCCCGATCGAAAGGATGTTCAGAAGCATGTTGGCAACATTTCGTAGCGCAACCTTCGTAAAAGCCATGATGTGGATCGTCGCGGGGTCGTTTGTCGCCCTGATCGTCTTCGAATGGGGCGCCGACTTCAGCGGCGGTACGAGCGGAAGAGGCTCGTCTAACCTGGTTGGCGTCATCAACGGTACAGAGATTTCGCACGAGCAATTTGACCAGCAGTTGCGAAACGCCTACCGGTTGGAAAAGAATCGGGGAGTCGCCGACCCCGATATCAGCAGACTGATTCAGCAGGAATGGGAAGCACTCATAACCCAGACCATTTTCGCCGAGCAACTCGCTTCCTACCAGATCGAGGCGTCAGACCGGGAAGTCGATTTCCTGAACCGGAACAGCCCCCCACCCGAAATCCGGAACATCGATCACTTCAGGACCGAAGAGAAATTCGACTTCGCCAAGTATCACCAGTTCCTCGACAGCCCCTCCACCTACGCCGACCTGAACAACAAGCAAATCGTGCTCTACGCGGAAAAACGTGCTCGCGAAATGGTGCTGACGAGCAAGCTGCAGAACCTGGTCGCCGGGAGCGTGAAAGTCACCAACACTCAGGTCCGCCGCGCCTGGCTCGCCAAAAACGAAAAGGTCCGTGTCGAATACGCGGGAACCGAAACCTCCCAGCTCGCGGACTCCCTCGTTACTTTCGAGGAGTCCGAACTCCTGGACCACTATGAAGCGAACACCAGTGACTATCACCAGAAAGGCGCGGTAAGAGCTTCGTTTGTGGCCTTCCCCAAGAACCCAACGCCCCGAGACGAGGCCTACGCTCGTGACGAGATCTTTCGAATCCGAACGGAGATCGAGTCCGGCGGCGACTTCGCCGAACTGGCCACGGAATATTCAGACGATCCCGGGAGCGCGCAGCGTGGTGGAGACCTCGGGTTTTTTGGCAAGGGACGGATGGTCGAGGCATTCGAAGACACAGCCTTCGCGCTCGAGCCCGGCACCATGTCCCAACCGTTCCGGACGCAGTACGGATGGCACATTCTCAAGGTGGAAGAGAACCGCGGCGACGGGGACGATCTTGAAGTCCACGCCCGTCACATCCTGTTGCAGGTCATTCCCGGCCGTGACACCGTCGATAGCCTTCAGCTGGTTGCGGAGGAATTCGTCGAGAGGGCACAGGCCTCCGGGTTTACGTCCGCGGCCAACACCCTCGGCATCGAGGCTAACGATACAGGGTTCATCACGGCCGGCGGCTTCTTTCCCCTTCTCGGCAATAAGACATCTGGTCTCGTCAACAGCTTCCTCGAGGCCCGGCTGGGGCACGTTTCGGATGTCTTCGACACGGAACGGGGCCTCTACGCCTTCGCCCTGACCGACAAGCGCGAAGCCGGCGTCAGACCTTTCGACGAAGTCAGGAATCAGATCGCCGGACAGGTTCGGCACGAAAAGAAACTCGCCCTCGCCCGGGCGCGCCTCGAAGGATTCCACAGCCGTGTAGGATCAAGTTCGCTGATGGAACTGGCCGAAGCCAGCCGGCTGCGCTACGAAAGCACAGAACCTTTCTCTCGAGAGGATTTCGTGCCCACCGTCGGAAAGCGGAACGCATTTACCGGGCAGGCGTTCGAACTGCCAGTGGGTGAGCTCAGCGATGTGCTTGTCACCCAGAACGGGGCGTACGTGCTGAAAGTGCTGGAACGCATCGAAGCCGATACGACGTCGTTCGAGACAGACAAACAGACTTTGGAAGGACAACTGCTCGAGCAGAAGAGAACGGATCTCGCGGAGGCCTGGTTCAGCGACCTTCGAGATCGTGCGGTAGTCGAGGACTACCGTCACCGGTTCTATTCCGAATTCTGAGCAACGTTGAAGCTGGTAGACTCGAAAGACGGAGACTCCCCATGGCCGTCGTCACCGTGTCACGCCAACTCGGATCCGCGGGCGATCTGATCGCCGCGGCCGCAGCCAGAGAACTAGGCTACGACCACGTCGACAAGGGCCTGATCACCGTAGTCGCCAAAGAAGCGAACGTCTCCGAAGAGGAAGTCGAGCGATTCGATGAACAGGCGACGAGTCCTGTAAAGCAGTTCCTGCACAGCCTGATCACACCCTCCAAATCCGTGCCCGTCCCCCCCGCCATGCTGTGGGGTCTGGAATACCCCTATGAGGTTTCCGCGTCACTTCTTGCCGAAGATGGCGTCGACTCCGAGGATCGGCACTTCCTGGATCACGACAGCTACCAGCAGTTCCTTCGGGCCGCGGTGGAGCGGCTTCACGGGCGGGCTCAAATCGTCATCGTGGGACGCGGTGGACAGGCTATCCTGAAAGACCGTGAGGATGTCGTGCACGTCCGAACCGTCGCGCCTATGGACCACCGAATCCGGACGGTCCGGGATCGCTACGGGGTCGATGAAGGTGAGGCGGAAGACATGATCCGGTCCAGCGACCAGAGAAGGTCAGCCTACGTGAAGACCAACTACAACCTCGACTGGAGCGACCCGGCCAACTACCACGTCATCCTCAACACCGGTACCGTATCCGACACCGTAGCTGTGTCTCTCGTCAAGAGCGCCGTCAACGCTCTGGAAGGAACAAGTGCGTAACCGTCCCTTTAGAATCGCTCTTGCCCAGGCCGATTTCACCGTCGGCGACATCGACCGAAATCGGGATCGGGTCGTTCAGCTGATCGCCGAGGCGCGGGACCGCCACGTCTCTCTGGTTTCCTTTCCTGAACTGGCTCTCACCGGCTATCCGCCGGAGGATCTGCTCTTCAAGCCAAAGTTCATCGATGCCAATCTCCGAGCCCTCGAGTCGGTACGCAGAGAAACGGAAGGCATCACCGCGGTGGTCGGATTCGTCGACCGTCAGGACGACATCTACAACGCGGCCGCCATCCTGAGCGATGGATCGTGCTCGATCTACCACAAGCAGTATCTCCCCAACTACGGCGTCTTCGACGAAAATCGCTACTTCCAGGCGGGGCAGGAGAGCTCCGTTTTCCACCTGGACGGCGTCACCTTTGGAGTCAACGTCTGCGAGGACATCTGGTATCCCGGTGGCCCTGCGCGAGAACAATCCCTTCTGGGAGGCGCCGAACTCATCGTCAACATCTCGTCGTCCCCCTTCCACGATGGGAAGGGGCTCATGCGCGAACAGATGATGGCCACCAGAGCTGCCGATCACGGTGCCGTCCTGGCCTTCTGTAACCTCGTGGGCGGGCAGGACGAGCTCGTTTTCGACGGAGGCAGCCTCGTCGTCGACCAGACCGGTTCGCTGATCGCGCGAGCTCCCAGGTTCGAAGAACGGCTTCTGGTCGTCGACCTGGATATGGAGGCCGTCTTCAGACACCGACTGCACGATCCACGACGGCGTCAAGAGAAGCAGTCGGCCGAAGGGCGAGTTCCGACGGTCCAGCTCGGTGGAGCACCGAATCGTCGTCCTGAAGGACCGACCGACAATCATCCGCCGATTCCCCCAACATTCGAGCCCTCTGATCGGCTGCCTGACGTTTACCGTGCGCTCGTTGTTGGGACGAGGGATTACGTTCGAAAGAACGGCTTTGAAAAAGTGCTCGTCGGGCTATCGGGTGGCATAGATTCTGCGCTCGTAGCCATCATTGCCATCGACGCGCTGGGCGTGGAGAATGTCGGTTTGGTCACCATGCCGTCGCGGTTCTCGTCCGACGGCACAAAATCGGACGCCCAAGACATGGCGGATGGACTCGGGGCAACGCTCAAGACGATGCCCATCCAGAGCGTCTTCGACATGTATCTTTCGGAGCTGGCCGACGAATTCGAGGGACACCCCTTCGACACCGCTGAGGAAAACCTCCAGCCCCGGATCCGCGGTAACCTCCTGATGGCGCTCTCGAATAAATTCGGATGGCTCGTCCTGACGACTGGCAACAAGAGCGAGATGAGCATGGGTTATGCTACGCTCTACGGTGACATGGCTGGAGGTTTCGCCGTCATCAATGATCTCTACAAGACGCTCGTTTACGATCTCGCACACTACCGCAACAGCCTCGGGGATCGTCCTGCGATTCCACCGTCGATTATCGAACGACCGCCCACCGCCGAGCTCCGCGAGAATCAGTTCGACACCGACAGTCTCCCGCCCTATGACGTACTCGATCCAATCCTTCAGGCGTACGTCGAGGAGGACCGGAGCCTGCAGGAAATCGTCTCCCTCGGATACGATGAGAAGCTTGTCCAGCGCATCATCCGAACCGTCGATCTGAACGAATACAAGCGCCGACAGTCTCCTCCAGGGATCAAGATCACCCAACGGGCGTTCGGTCGCGATCGGCGACTTCCGATTACGAATCGCTGTCGCGAATACTGAAAGAGAAACGTCGGGTTGCCACGCAGAAAGGCCCGCTCTTCGGAAGAAGAACGGGCCTTGAATGTTTCCAGATATCTGGCTGACCGGCTACACGAGACGAAGTCTGTTCAGCGCCCTTTCCAGAGCCGCCTCTGCCCGCACCACATCGACATCGGGATTAACCCGGCGGGACAGCCGTTGTTGGGCTCGATCTCTTGCCTGCTCCGCACGGTCGCGGTCGATGTCCTCCGACAGTTCGGCCGTCTCGGCAAGAATCGTCACCCGATCTCTCAGCACCTCCGCGAACCCGCCACTGATCGACGCATTCCGTTCACTCGCACCGCTCTCGGAGAACGTCACCGAACCGGTCTTCAGCGAAGCCACCATCGGATGGTGGCCCGTCAACACACCGAACCCCCCGTCCGTCCCGGGGGCCCTAAGGCGATCGACCGTCCCGGCGTAAAGCCTTCGCTCGGGGGTCACGATTTCGAGTTCGAATGGCATGTGAGCGATTCCTGTTTCTGGGTCAGTTTCCGAGCGTCTTGGCTTTTTCAACCGCCTGCTCGATGGTACCAACCATGCGGAAGGCCTGCTCCGGAAGATCGTCGTGCTTCCCTTCCACGATCTCCTTGAAGCTTCGGATCGTGTCTTCGATCTTCACGTATTCGCCCGGGATTCCCGTAAATCCTGCCGCCACGTGCATCGGGCTGGTCAGGAAGAACTGTAGTCTCCGGGCTCGTGCAACGACCAGTTTGTCTTCATCCGAGAGTTCGTCGATACCCAGGATCGCGATGATCTCACGGAGGTCCTGATAGCGCTGCAGGATCTGCTGCACGTCACGCGCGACATCATAGTGTTCCTGTCCCACAACCCGAGGATCGAGAATCCGCGAACTCGAAGCGAGTGGGTCCACAGCGGGATAGAGGAACTGGTCTGCCAGTGCCCGCTCCAGCACGATTCGACCGTCGAGATGGCTGAATGCCGTCACGACACCCGGATCCGTGTAGTCGTCGGCGGGCACGTAGATCGCCTGGACCGAGGTGATCGATCCATTCTTGGTCGAGGTGATCCGCTCCTGGAGGGCGCCCATTTCGGTCGCCAATGTCGGCTGGTAGCCCACCGCAGAGGGCATACGACCCAGAAGAGCCGATACCTCCGCGCCCGCAAGAATAAAGCGGAAAATATTGTCGATGAACAACAACACGTCCTGTTTCTGCTCTTCACGGAAGTACTCGGCAATCGTTAGACCCGTCAGGGCGACACGCTGACGAGCGCCGGGAGGCTCG
>CEVA01121969.1_pt1 | contig 12586 bp, 10 predicted proteins | sample 361521 | NCBI WGS metagenome assembly CEVA01 (sample SAMEA2622823, study PRJEB7988) | marine metagenome | isolation source: saline water (ENVO:00002010), including | reverse complement strand
ATCATCAGCACTTTTGCACAATAGCATAGTACAGTCCATCCCCTTCGGCGCAGGGTAAAAACTGACGGCCGAATCGAGTGCTTTCTCCCAGGGAATAGTCGCTAGGGACCGACTCGGCATCTTTGGTATTCTCCATCAGGCGCTCGATAACTGCATCATTTTCGGCAGGTAGGATTGAGCAAGTGATGTACAGTAGACGACCGCCACGACAAAGGAGTGGCCAAAGTTGCTGGATCATGTTCAGCTGGTTGCATGAGAAACGGGCGATGTCGCTGTGGCGGCGCAGGACCCGGATATCGGGATGCCGGCGTATAACACCGGTGCCGCTACATGGCGCATCAAGGATGATTCGGTCGTAAGGTGTACCGTTCCACCACCGGTCTGGTTCCGTGACATCGCCACCGATGATGTCTACATGGCCTTTAAGCCTCTGAATGTTCTCGTGGATCAGATGGGTTCGACCGGGAAGATCAATGGCTGTGATCGAGGTCGAATCTGCAGCGAGTTCATACAGCTGCCCAGTCTTACCCCCCGGTGCTGCACAGGCATCCAGAATGCGTAGGCCCTGAAGCGGACCTAGAAAGCAGGGGCTCAGTTGTGCGGCTGCGTCCTGTACTGATACAAGCCCGTCAGAAAATCCCGGTACTTTCAAAACAGAACGGGGTTTTGCGAGTGTAATTGCCCACTGACTTAAGTTTGAAGCGGTCGAGTCTACACCCGCTTTAAGCAGACGCAGCATATAGTCACTTCTGGAGGTGAGCTGAGTGTTTGCCCGGAGTGTCAACGGCGGTCTAGAGTTGTAGGTGTTAACTATGTCGTCCCAGTCGTCCGGCCAGGCTTTACGCAGGCAAGACAGTAGCCACATCGGAGTTGCATATTGTGCTTCTTCTTGTCCTGCCGTTATCGATACAGGATCCCTTAGGTGCGCGCGCAGTACGCCGTTGACGAGATTTTTTGCGTGTTTTCGACCGAGTAGGCTGGCAGCTTCAACTGCACCCGAGGTGATGGCGTAGTCAGGCGCATCGAGGTGTTCGTACTGATAAAAAGCGCACAACAGAAGGTTTTCGAGAATCGTGTCCCGAGAACGGATCGGCTTGTGAAGTTTCTGCTGCAGCAGGTGACGATAACGATAGGCCCAGCGAACACTGCCCCAGGCAATTTCACGAATTTCTGAATGACTTTCAGGTGGCTGGGGTTTGAGCCTTTTGGCGGCGGTTGAATCAAGGCTGTGTCCGTGGTGCAGAACATCGTTAACAATGTTTGCTGCCGTTGCGCAAGCTTCAGGACTTGGCATCGATTTTGGGCTCGTGATGGAAGCTTTGACCAGGACGGATCGGGTGGCCGTTCAGATAAGCGCCGACAGACATCGGTTTCTTGCCCGGGGACTGTACCTCTATCAGATCGAGTGTACCTTGGCCGGTCTGTACTCGAATAAAATCAGGACCGGCCTGGATGACCGTGCCTGGTGATGCTTCCGAGCTTGCTGGACCCTCAATCGCGTGCCTTATAAGCAAAGTGTCGCTGTCCAGTTGCGTTCTGCACAGAGGACGTGGATTGAATGCTCTGACCTTGCGTTCCAGTACCGTTGCTGAATTGTGCCAGTCCACGTACGTCTCTTCGACTTGTATTTTCTCGGCATAGCTGGCTTTTTCATGGTCCTGGGCCGTTGCTGTTTCACTGGCAATCGACGGTAGTAGCCTGATCAGTTCCTGTGCACCCAGATCTGCCAGTCGCTGGTGCAGGGTGCCACTGGTGTCGTTGCCCAGGATCCGGGTTGAAACCTGTGTCAGGATATCGCCGCTGTCGAGTCGTTCATTGATCCTCATCAGGCTGATGCCGGTTTCGTGGTCGCCAGCTTCGATCGCACGTTGGATCGGAGCGGCTCCCCGCCATCGGGGAAGAAGCGAGGCGTGTACATTGATGCAGCCATGGCGGGGTATGTCCAGAACTGCTTGCGGTAAGATCAGGCCATAAGCGACCACGATGAGAAGGTCGGGTTCAAGTGCGGCAAGATAAGAAATCTCTTCTGAAAACCGAGTGGGCTGTCTTACCGTCAAGCCCGCGTCCATGGCGATTTTCCGGATAGGACTGGGACGAAGCTTGCGCCCTCGTCCTGCTGGCCGGTCCGGCTGGGTATATACCGCCAGTAAATCTAACGGTGCCAGAAGCAGCGCGTGAAGACTCGGTGCTGCGAAGTCGGGCGTGCCTGCAAATATCGCGCGCAGCGGCACTGGTCTAGACGGAGGACATGGATTAGTAAGCTGTTGCTCGACCTTTCGGACTAGATTGCTCGTTCTCGCGAACTTCCTTCAGCAGTTGCTTGCGAATCCGGCCCTGTTTCAGGCGAGACAGATAATCCACGAAAACCTTGCCATTGAGATGGTCTATTTCGTGCTGGATACAGACCGACAGCAGTTCTGAAGCTTCGAGTCGAAATGATTTGCCTTCCCGGTTTAAAGCGCTGACTGTTATTCTCTCCGAACGTGACACAGGTGCGACGATCCCAGGAACGGATAGACAGCCTTCTTCGGTTTCTATTTCACCCTCTAGAGCTTCGATGACTGGATTGATGAATACTATCAACTCGTTTCGATTTTCTGACAGATCCATCACGATGACCCGTTTTGGAACATTAACCTGGGTTGCTGCCAGTCCGATGCCCGGTGCCGAGTACATGGTCTGGGCCATGTCGTCCACTAGCGTGGCTACGCTGTGGTCCACCGCTTCGACAGGTTTTGCGACTGTACGCAGTCGCGAATCCGGGTAGACAAGAATATTAAGTAATGCCATGACTTAGGTGCGAATTTTGTGACGTAGTACGCTTGGAAATCTGGGGTGATAGACCCTAGACTAGGCAATCAGGTTTTGGGATTTGCATGGTTAAACGTGAATTTTAGCGGAATTTCCTATAGGACTCTAACGCCTATGAAGCGTTCCTTAGATCAGTCACTGTCGAAGTTCGACCTGAAGGCACTGGTCCGACTGCGGGCGCGGCGGATAATCTGTGTCGGGTTGGCATCTGCGATTTTTCTGCATGGTGCTGTAATTCCGGCCTACAGCGATACCAATCTGTTACCTGGAGCACCGCAACTTTACACTGTTCAGCCCGGGGACAGTCTCTGGAGTATCGCCACTCGATTTTTCCGGGAACCCTGGAGGTGGGCAGACATACTGCAGAGAAATCCGCAGATCAGTAATCCCGAGCAGTTCTTTCCAGGCGATCTGCTGGTTCTTGACCAGGGAGATGCCGATCTCCAGCTAAAGGTGCTGCGGGTGGAGAAGATGAGTCCACGGCTGCGTGTTGTAGACCAGAACAGGGCGGTACCTAGTATCGCGCCGGATGTAATACAGCCATTTCTGGTGTCAGCTGAAATACTACAGACGGCAGAGCTACCGGATTCTGGGTACGTGGTGGCCGGTACACAGGGCGAGACAACACTCGGCCAATTCGCCTGGTTTTATGCGCGAGATCTGCCGTACTCGTCTGCAGGGGATTATCATGTGATGCGTCTTGGTGAGCGTTTCATCGATCCAGACAGCGGTGAGTATCTGGGTCGTTCCGTTATTCGCATTGGTACAGCCAATCTAATCACAAGCGACGAGACCAGTGTTCTGGAACTGGTTTACAGCCGTCAAGAGGTCGAGGCAGGCGACCGTCTTGTTCCAGTGAAGGAGGATGCTGGGTTGCCTTATTTCTTCCCGCGTATACCCCAGGTGAATCTACAAGGTCATATTGTGGGGATAGCAACCGGGGTTCGAGAGGCGGGCCTGTTTTCAGTGGTTACGGTTTCTGTAGGCAAAGAGGATGGAGTACAGCCAGGCGATGTGTTGCAGGTTACTCGTCCAGTCATTGCCAGCGATTCAGTGGCCGCGAAGCCGGTTGAGGTGCCCGGATATAGCTCGGCATACGTGATGATTTTTAAGGTATTTGACAAAGCCAGCTTTGCGTTAATCATACGAGCCCGTCGGCCAGTCAATTTACACGACCATATTTCCATCCCAGGGCAGTCGAGCGATGTTTAAAAACGTGCAAACAGACAGGATGTCTGTTTGTTTCGGGCTGGCAGGTTGTCACGTCTGCCGGCTTGCACCCCGTAACGGTTTGTGGATACGAAGTCCAAGGACGGTCTTTTGTCTGAGCGCAGCGAAAAGTGGATTGAATTTGCACGGTTAGAACTTCCGCAATCGGTGAAGCGGAAACTTCTCTCACATTTCTCAGAGCCAGCTGAGATACTGGCTGCGAAAACATCCGCTCTTGAATCCATTACCGAGAGTCGTTGGCCACATTGTAAATCCTTACGACAATTGGTGGACTGGAAGGGTGTTCAGATCGACCGTTTATGGACTGGTAGACCAACTCGACGAATCATCGGTCTGTCGGACGGGGCTTATCCGCCGCTCTTGCGTGAGATTCAAGATCCGCCGGTCGTGCTTTATGCTCAAGGAGATTGTTCACTGATGCTCAGCCGGGGACTCGCTATTGTCGGTAGCCGAAATCCGACACCGATTGGCCGAGAAATTGCTATGAATATAGCGAAGGTGCTGGCTGCAGAAGGCCATGTCATTGTCAGTGGCCTAGCTGCGGGTATAGACGCTGCTGCACATATAGGTGCGTTGGAAAGCCACGGACCGACGATAGCGGTATGCGCCAGTGGGCTGGATATCGTTTATCCTCGTCAGCACCTCGGGTTGGCGCGACGTATTGGCGAAGCAGGCTTGCTGCTTTCTGAGTATCCGCCGGGGACAGGCGTGCGTCGTCATCACTTCCCTTATCGTAATCGATTGATCAGTGGTATGACTCTGGGTACCCTGGTCGTGGAGGCGACACGAAAAAGTGGAAGTTTGATTACAGCGCGGCATGCAGCCGACCAGGGTAGAGAAGTTTTTGCCGTACCTGGATCGGTCTATTCGCCACTGTCTAAAGGCCCCCACCAACTCATCAAAGAGGGTGCCTCGCTGGTTACGAGTATTGCGGATATTCAGGAAGAATTGCCGGTTTTCGGCAGCTTGTCAGTACCCACGCCAACCCAAAGGACGACGGATCGATGTCGCGATTCTTTGTTGGACGCCATAGACTACATCCCGACATCTGTCGACCAAATCGTCGTCCGTAGCGGTTTGACGGCTGCGAAAGTTTGTTCCATGCTGATAGGGATGGAGATTGCAGGGAAGATCCGTAATTGTGATGGTCGCTATTTGAGGAACCTGGAGCCGTGAGAGGATTCGGGTTGAATGTGAACAATTTGATTCAGAACTGTCGGATAAATTGGTGAATACTAGTGTCAGGATTATGATCAAGAAATGTCGAAGAACCTGATAATTGTCGAATCCCCAGCAAAGGCGCGAACGATGGAGCGCTATCTGGGGCGAGAGTTCAGTGCCATTGCATCATATGGCCATGTACGCGATCTTGTGCATTCCGGTGGCCGAGGTGTAGATATTGAAACAATGTCACCTGTATGGGAGCAGGATGAACGCGGCGAGCGACAGATGAGCGCGATACGCAAGGCCGCTCAAAAAGCCGAAAAAATCTACCTGGCAACGGATCCTGATCGAGAGGGAGAGGCGATATCGTGGCACATCCTGGAACTTCTGGCTGAGCGCAATACTCTGCACAACAAGCCGGTTTACCGAGTGGTTTTTTATGAAGTTACAAAACGGGCGATTCAGGAAGCACTCGACAAGCCGAGAGAGGTCTCACATGCGCTGGTTGAGGCATACCTTGCACGGCGGATTCTTGACTATCTGCTGGGGTATAACCTTTCGCCGGAGCTATGGAAAAAAATAAAGCGTGGCCTATCGGCCGGTCGTGTACAGAGTCCGGCACTGAGACTGGTGTGTGACCGGGAAAAGGAAATTGCAGAATTCGTACCCCGTGAATACTGGAGTATTGAAGCGGACCTTAAGGGTGGAGATCCATTAAGCGAATTTACAGCGAAGCTGGTACGGCTCGAAGGTCAGAAGGTTAGTCAATTTACGGTCACAGCTGAGCCTGCGGCCTCCACGATACGTGATCGCCTGGAACGAGAGGCAGCGGGTTCATTGAAGGTGATTTCGGTTGAAGAAAAACCCAGGCGCCGTAATCCTTCAGCGCCGTTCACAACCTCTACTTTGCAACAGGAAGCATCGCGGAAGCTAGGATTTGGTGCGCGCCGAACCATGCGAGTGGCCCAGCAGCTGTATGAGGGAGTCGACTTCGAAGGCTCGCGGGTCGGCCTGATCACCTACATGCGGACCGATTCAGTCAATATCGCCGCCGAGGCGGTGTCTGAGATTCGAGAATTGATATCTCAACGATATGGCGCTAACAATCTGCCTAAGACGACCAATCTCTACAAGAGTAAAGCCCGAAATGCTCAAGAAGCCCATGAGGCGATCAGGCCAACGTCTGCGATGCGTATTCCAGCCCAGGTTAAGCAAGCGCTCGGTACCGATCACTACCGCCTCTATGAACTGGTGTGGCAACGTGCTGTTGCAAGCCAGATGATCCCCGCAACCCTGCGCCAGGTTACGGTACAGTTTTCAATCCAATCCAGTGACCAGGATATCTTCAGAGCAACGGGGTCGCGTGTGGTAGACCCGGGTTTTATGAGCGTGTACCAGGAAGGAAGGGATGAAGAGAACAATGAGGAAAATACAGTACTACCTTCACTGATCGAGGGAGAGAAAGTTTCACTCAATAGAATTCGAGCCGAGCAGCATTTTACGGAACCCAAGGGGCGATACTCTGAGGCAACGCTGGTCCGAGAACTTGAAGCTCGGGGTATCGGCCGACCATCGACGTATGCTTCCATACTGTCGACATTGGTGGATCGAGAATATGCATTGCTTGAGCGCCGGCGATTCTTGCCAACATCGATGGGATTTGCCGTCAATGCCTTTCTCACTGAAAACTTCAAAACATTTGTCGATTATGAATTCACTGCGACCATGGAGGAAGACCTAGATCGAATCGCGAGCGGGGAAGCTGATAGATCTGCCGTTATCGAATCCTTTTGGACCCGTTTGCAGAAAATGTTGGGCCAAGATAGCGAAAAACCAGTTTTTGTGCTTGGTAAGGATCCAGCCGGCGGTGATCAAATCTCCTGGCGCGTAGGACCTTACGGGCCCTACGTTCAACGTGGTGAGGAGACATCAACCGAGAAACCAGACCGCAAATCTGTACCACAGAGTTGGAAGATTTTCGATCTGACGCTTGAACGGGCGTTATGGTTGTTATCTCTTCCCCGGGTAGTGGGTGAGTTTGAAGGGGAGAGCATAACTCTAGAGACTGGGCGATTTGGTTTGTATCTGAAATGTGGTGCTCGAACGGCTGCCCTACCTGCTGGGATCGATCCTTTTGTCCTGACGACAGAACAGGTTGTAGAAATTCTGGACAATGTGTCGCGTTTGCCACGTGAACTGGGATTAGACCCAGACGGAGAAGTCATAACCGTCGCTATTGGGCCGTTTGGTCCTTATGTCCGGTGCGGTAATACTTCTGCTTCTCTGAAGAAAGACGACGATCCCTATTCAATCGAACTGGACCGAGGCCGTGAGTTAATCGAAAAGAAACGAGAATCCGATGCTAAACGGACGATCGCAACGTTTAATGACGGCATCAAAATTATGCGTGGCCGTTGGGGTCCGGAGGTAATAGAAGGGAAAGTCAGAGTTCGATTGCCTAAGGAGCAAGACCCCGAAAAGTTATCCGAAGCCGATTGTCGCCGAATCCTCGCCGAAGCCCCGGCACGCGGGTCAGGTCGGAAGAAGACTAAAAAGAAGGTCGCGAGTAAGAAAAAAAAGGTCAGTAAACGTAAGAAGACCAAGAAAAAATCGAAAACTAGTGCGGTAAAGAAATCAGCAATAAAAGCCACGAAGAAGAAATCCCCGCCTGTTGGAACATCCAATGAGAAAGAAGCAGGCTGATTCGAGGTTTCAAGCGCAGTGGGGCCCGTGTCGTTGGATCGATCTGCTGAAACACCAGGGTACCGGAGAAATTATGAGAAGATTCTTTGGAGCGATACAATAGTGACGTTTAGGCAGTGCGTCCGGCTGACACTTAACCAATGAATTGATGGGCTTAAGTTGAGATGCGATGAATTTGAGGTAAGTCAATCGGTGGGTTCACGGGGTTCAATAGCGTATGTCGCGTAAATTTAGATCGCTGGAGGGATAATGGCCCTGTTCGAGCGTAGAACCCTTGAAGCTGTGGGCGTAGATATTGGTACTTCGTCTGTCAAAGTCATGGAACTCCAGCGAACACGACGTGGTTACCGTGTGAACTGCGCCGCCGTTGAATCGCTGCCCCGTAGTGCGGTGGTCGAAAGAGGTATCAGCAACGTTGAACAGGTCGGCGCTGCGCTGCGTCGTGCAGCAAAGAGAGCACGCTGCAAACGAAAAAATGCCATTGTTGCTATCGCATCTTCACATGTCATCACACGAACCTTCCAGCTTCCTGAAGGGATTAAAACGTTTGAAATCGAAGAACAAGTGATGATCGATGCGGCTCAGAATGTGCCTTATTCAGTCGACGAGATGTATTTGGACTATCAGGTTTTAGCATCTATGGAGGCAGGCGCGGAGGATTCGGTCACCGTCACAGCCTGTCGTCGGGAAGTCGTAGATGACTATATATTGGCAGTCGAATCAGCAGGCCTGAGACCGGTGGTCGTCGATGTGGACACTTTTGCAATAGCACGGGCGTTTCCCCTAGTCACTGCGACCATGTCTGAGTCCCTGCAGGGCAAAGCGGTCGCTTTGCTGGATGTAGGTGAGGTGACAACCCACCTTGACGTATTTGTGGACGGGACGGTCATCTACGACAGGGACCATTCTTTTGGCGGTCGTTCGCTTACTGAGTCAATCCAGTCCCACTGTGATATCAGCTTTGAAGAAGCCGAAGCTGTGAAGTTATCCGGAAAACTGTCTAAAGATGACCAGGAGCAATTACTTGAACCATTTAAACGCACAATATCGCAGGAAGCTGCACGAGCACTTGAATATTTTGCCTCGGCAGGTCGGGGGTACGACACGGTTGATCTTCTTTTTGTAACTGGTGGTTGTCTGCGCTTGGATGGAATTCTGGAACTCATCAGCAACTACACCGGTGTCCCTACTGCGACTGCAAATCCCTTTTTAGGTAAAAACATTAAAGCCCGGACGAAACTCAAGCTTCAGCCGACTTTATTGCTTAAAGCTTGTGGGCTGGCAATGAGGGGCGCAGGATGAACCAGGGTATCAACCTGCTGCCCTGGCGAGAGGCACGGCGCCGTCGCCAGCGGCGGCAACTAAGGACAGCGATTGTAGCGATCTGCATCGTTGCGGCCAGCGTGTTTGTTACAGCATGGTGGACTCAGAGTGAGGAAATTTCATTCCAAAGGAGCCGGAATGCGTATCTGCAAGGGGAGATTCGGAAGGTGCAGGTGCAGCTTGATGAGATTGACCAGATTAAGCAGAAAAAAGAAGCGCTTGTGGCCCGTATGACGATAATTCGCCAGTTGCAACAAGAAAAAGTCGGCATCGTACGTACGCTGGATAATCTTGTTCGTGCGCTGCCCGAGGGTCTGTTTTTTGTATCGGCACAAAGAAGCCGAGGCAGCTTCAAACTTGAGGGAATTGCTCAATCCAATGCCAGGGTCTCTGAGTTGATGCTGAACTTGAACAGTTCGGTTTCATTCGGTGATTCACACCTTGAAGTTATTAATATTGGTGAGATTGACGAAACCCAGACTAGTCGTTTCGAACTGCTGGTGAGCGATTAACAATGCTGGACCGGCTCAGAGAAATCGACCTAAATGATCCAGCTTCTTGGCCGGCATGGTTCTCATTGATTGTCACGCTGGTTGTTGCGTCAGCTGTGCTTTATGGCGGCTGGCATTTTGTGATCAAAGATCAGATCCGCACTTTTGAACGCCTGGTGCAGCAGGAGGATGAACTCAAGCATACCTTCTCGATAAAGAAGGGAATGGTCGTTAATTTGCCGGCATACCAGAAACAAATGGTTGAGATCGAAAAGCTTGTCAGCGAACTGGTCGCTCAACTGCCAGACAGTAGTGAAGTTCCCAGGCTGCTGATTGATATTACCGAGGCGGGCAAACAACGTGGATTGGAGTTCTTGGTATTCGATCCGCTGGAAGAAATTCAGAGTGAATTCTACGCATTGTTGCCCATTCGAGTCGAAGTGTCTGGTACGTATCACCAGCTTGCTGGATTTATCGGTCATCTATCAGCACTTCCCCGTATTGTGACCGTAGGTGATATGTCGATCATTGCGGATAAAGAAGGCCAACTGGTGACTTCTATCTTGTTGCAGACCTATCGTTATCAGGACGATGGTTAGACGGTGAGAAACTGACGATGATGTCACAGTGGGGGAATCGCTGTTTCAAGGCCCTGCGGTATGTATTGCTTGGCACCACGTTGGTGCTGACGGCAGCCTGCTCTAGTGATCGGTCAATAATCGATCTCAAGCGGTTTGTGCTCGACATGCACAAGTCAACGCAACCATCTGTGGAGCCGCTTCCAGAACTCGCACCGATCCCGGCCTATACGTACGCGGCTTCTTCATTACCGGATCCATTTTCCCCTGAAAATGTATTTCCGAGTGTGTCCAGTGTAGACACTGAACCCGAACCAGAGCCGGATCCGCTGGAACCTGATCCGACCCGACTCAGAGAACATCTAGAAGGGTTTCCCCTGGATGCCCTCCAATTGGTTGGAATCATGATTCTGGAAGGTAAACTGCAGCTTATCGTTGTGACACCAGATGGCATGATACACAAGGTAGCCGAAGGTGCTTATCTAGGGCGAAACTACGGTCGGATCACTGAAATAGACCTTGAGGCCCGAAGCGTAGGACTGGAGGAAGTTGTCAAGGGGGCAGACGGCCGCTGGCGGGAGCGAACGGTGAGCTTTTTGATCGGTAACTGAGCCATAATCCGTGGATTTGATAAAAACAGATTCTGAATTAATGATGAATGTCCCGCAGATAGAGCGAATCCGACCAGAATTCCGAAATTATTCGGTCCGGGTGTTGTCAGTGTACGCTCTGCTGATCGCTGCATTGCTGGCCCCCGCTGTGAGTCTTGCAGTTGAACCCGAGCTTGTGGCGGTTGAACACACAGTGCTATCCGGAGGGCGGTTGCAAGTCAACATTGATACCCAAGGCGACATTCCTGCACCAAAGATATTTCGTACCAGTCAACCCGATCGAATCATCTTGGATTATTTTGGTGTCAAGAGCAGCGTCAACCCTCGAATCAGGGAAGTAAAACGGGGTGCTGTAGACAGCGTGGTTGTAATCGGGACTGAGGAACGGGCCAGGATTATTGTCAATCTGGTCGCATCTGTACCGTTCGAAAGCCAGCAATCAGACAGTGAGATTGTTCTGCTGATAGGTCAGGTTGTTACCGGCCAACAGACGGAGCCTGGCAGATCCGGTTTAGGACTGCAAGATGGCGCGGTGACGGTGTCTGATCCTCACCACCTAACAACTGTTGATTTTCGTCGTGGTCCGAACAGCTCTGGCCGGGTCGCGATCGGGCTGGACCGTGAGAACGTACGGGTCATGGTTCGTGAGGAGCGAGGCGAGATAGTACTCGACTTTGTTAACACAGTATTAGGTGATGGTCTTGAGCGTCGACTGGATGTGTTGGATTTTGCAACACCGGTACAGTTTGTCGACACGTTTTCTTTAGACGATCGGACGCGTATCGTCTTGTCTGTACTGGGTGCATACGATTTCGTCGGGTTTCAGTCCGGCAAGACTTTCTCGGCGGAGGTTACCCCCCGTGCTGATGATGCTGAGACTAAAGTCGTCAACGACAGCTATATCGGCTCACCCATCAGTTTTGATTTTCAGAACATCTCCGTGCGCGGCGCATTGCAGACGATCGCGGAAGAGACCGGTATTAATTTTGTAATCAGTGACTCCGTCACAGGAGACCTAACCCTAAGACTGAAAGACGTGCCCTGGGATCAGGCTCTGGAGACGATCATACAAATCAAAGGACTGGCTAAACGGGAAAAAGACAATGTGGTGTGGATAGCCCCAGCTGGCGAGATTACAGAAAACGAGAAATTGGCCCTGGAAAGTTCTTTGCAAATGACAGAGCTGGAGCCACTGGTGTCGGAACTGGTTCAAATCAACTATGCTCGTGCAGAGGACATTGCTGATTTACTTAAGTCAGTTAAAGCTGTTGGGCCTGATGTCCAACCATCGATGTTTGGAAATGTTTCAATCACCGAGGTACAAACGGATGAAAACAGGCTCCTGTCGGAGAGGGGCAGTGTCACGGTTGATTCTAGAACCAATACTTTGCTCATCCAAGATATGAAGCACAAAATACTGGAAGTCAGAAAACTGATATCTGAGTTGGATAGACCAGTAAAACAGGTGCTTATTGAGGCTCGAATAGTTGAAGCAAACGAGGACTTCAGTAGAAATATCGGAGTGAAATTAGGGTTAACGGGCATCAACGACAGTGTTGGTTCAGTTATAGGATCAGGGTCTTTGACAAACACTGCTACGGTGAGAACGGACGGCATCAGTGCTTCAGGCGATGGTTCGCTCGGCGTCAACTTACCAGCCGCTGGGATCAATGGT
>CEVA01029554.1_pt1 | contig 12598 bp, 8 predicted proteins | sample 361521 | NCBI WGS metagenome assembly CEVA01 (sample SAMEA2622823, study PRJEB7988) | marine metagenome | isolation source: saline water (ENVO:00002010), including | reverse complement strand
GTACACGCAAGAGACAGTGTTTGATGACGGAAATTCTTACCCCACGCCGCGTTATGACCGGAGTCAACTGTTTAGTGGTCATGTAATTTCTGGTCCGGCAGTGGTCGTTCAGCACAATTCAACGATTTTGATTCCACCTGATTACACCGCCAATGTTAGTCAATTTGGAAACCTGACGATCGAGGGTCGGCCCTCCCATTGAGAAAATAAATATATAGCTTATGTCTTCGCAAGAATTAGATCCGATTACGTTGCAAGTTATCAGCGGTGCACTTGACACCATAGCTGAAGAGATGGGTCATATCCTGTATCGGATGTCGTTTTCGTCAATTATTCGCGAATCACAAGATCTTGGGGCGGGATTATTTGACACGGACTTCAATACGCTATGTGAATCAGAGTCGACACCGCTTCATATTGGTTCGCTGCCAGGCTATTTGAGAGGAATCGATGAATCACTCCAAGGCGGTACGTGGAATGAAGGCGATGTCGTCATTCATAATCATCCTTATCTTGGTGCGAGTCACTCTCCGGATATAGCAATCGTCATACCGTGTTTCTATGAGGGAGAGCTCGTAGGGTTTGGTGCGAATACGGCGCATCATCTTGACATTGGTGCAGCTACCCCCGGGCTAATTATCGATATCCCAGACGTTTTTGCCGAAGGGATGTTGTTTGCCGGCACTAAGTTGTACGAGAAAGGGCAGAGGAACGAAGGGCTCTGGCAATTTCTAGGGCGAAATAGCCGGGCGGCAAAACAATTGCAGAGTGATATTGAGGCGCAAATTGCCTCGGCTCGTTTGGGTGTGCGCCGCTTTGAGGAATTAATGGATCGTTACGGGAAAGACACGATTATTTCGGCCACCCGTCAGTTGATGGATTACACCGAAAGAGTAGTGCGTCAACGAATCGCCGAGATACCTGATGGTGAGTATCGGGCCGAAGGCTTTCTTGACGATGATGGCAAAAATCGAGGGGTGCGTTTGCCGGTGAAGGTATGTGTCCGGATTATAGGTGATTCTATCCAGGTTGACTTGACGGGTTCCGCTGATCAAGTCGAAACCGGGTTCAATGTGCCCTTTGAGGGATCTACTAAAGTCGGATGTTACTGTGCCATTCGCTCATTGTTGTTGGATGCTGAGACATCTGAGATTAATGTGCCCTCTAATGAGGGATCGTTTCGTCCTATTGAAGTAATCGCGCCAAAGGGTTCAATCTATAACCCGGACTATCCTGCCGCTGCGGAAGCTCGTTTTACGCAAGTCAACCGGGCAATTGATCTTATTTATAAAGCGTTGTCGCCCGTTCTACCTAATGAGATTATTGCGGGAAGTTCGGCATCGTTATCGTTTGCCGCCTATTCCGGCATTCGACCATCTGGCGATTACTGGGTGTTTCTCGAGGTTAATGAGGGGGCCTATGGCGGACGGCCTCTATCGGACGGGCCTGACAGTATTGATAATCTGATGGCAAATACGAGAAATAATCCGCTTGAGGATCTAGGGATGCATCTCCCAATGATTTGTGACCGCTATGAATTACGTGATGATGTGTTACCAGGAGCCGGGCGCCATCGGGGCGGGATCGGTGTCGTTAAATCACAACGTGTCCTCACAGAAGGTTTTATAACGCATGAAAATGAGCGGCACACAGACATACCTTGGGGAATTTTTGGGGGTTGGTCCGGTGCAACCGGCAAGGTTGAAATTTTTAACGTCGATGAGCCATCTCAAATACAAGATATGCCAGCGAAGTTTTCAGGTTATCGTGTGAAGCCCGGAGACGTGCATGCATTTTATGCTCCCTGTGGAGGTGGTTACGGTAATCCCCTAGAGCGCCCTGCGGAACAGGTCTTGGGAGATATATTGGACGATTTTTGCACAGTGGAGCATGCGCGTAACGCGTATGGCGTAGTGGTTGATTTGGTCAAGGAAGAAGTTGATGAGGCTGCGACGACCACTCTACGTTCCCAAATGCAGAATCAGCCAAAAGAAGAAACAGTAATGACATCTGTGGCCCTTGATCCAAAAGCTGATCAGACGGATTTGCCGGAACTAACGGATATACATGAGAAGTCAACCAGTAGCACGTCTAAGGATGACGCGTTAAAGGCGCTGCGTTTACGTTACGGAGATCAATGGAGCTTTGAGGTGGCTTATTATTCGCAGCGCGGGAATATCGCAGAGGTCAGAGGTGAACTTCGCTCAAATGGTTCTTATGTCTCAGAGACAGGTTCTGCCCTCAAGGAGCCGAGTCTCTCTCTTGGATCTGCATTCCAGAGTGCGACAGATGTTAGCTTCCGGCGTTGTGTCGAGCGTCTGCTTGCACAGGACTAGTGATTCAGAAGTCGTGATGGCGGTTCTTTTTAGCTGACCCATCAATTGGAGAAGGTGTTTTGACAGATCAAGGGGTGACCTTTTTATTTGTAATGGGGGCCATTGCCTTAATCGCGGTAGTTGCCTTCGTAGTCTACCTTGTGAACGGTCGGCGCGGCGTTGAAGGGTCGAGCACCGCCGAAGTGTCGGGAAAGTCCTCTCGCGTCATCTGGTTTGAGTATGTTATCGCGGCCGTGGCGTTAACTGTGATTATCGCTGTCGGAATTATTTTGTTGTTCCATATTTATCCCGACGGTGAGCTAGCGCGATCAGGTTGGCGAAAAGACACGCGGTCTGATGTCTTCTTGAGTATTATGCTGTTAGCGATTGGCGGGGCGCTTGTTTCTTTTATTGTTGGTGTGTTCATACGGCGTTCTAACAGTGCAGAGCCAGCCCTATCACGCGAGCCAGAGTCGATTTCAGCTGATGGGGCGCACAAGCTGGCCAGTGGATCCGGAATAGTGGGATTGTTGTGTATTCTTGTTGGGTTCCTCGTATTCGTTTGGATAGCGGTCGGGCGTCTAGAGCAATATCAGTTAATGCATCACTTGCTGTATCCCGCAACATTCGCTGTGGCGCTGGTTCTCGTGTTTGATAAAGCGACACGAGTTTGGTCGATTAAACAACCTGGTGAGACTTTTCGTGAATGGGTGTTTTGTGATGCCATAGTCTTCTTGTTATTCCTCGCGTTCCTCAATCTGATTCAGCATGCGGATGGTGAAACCTATGTCAGTATATTTTGGGATGTGATTCATATTGCCGCATTCTTTTTGGTTTTCTGGTTGATCGATAGAAGAGTCACGCGTTACCGATTCCTAGTTGGATATCTTTATTTGGCATTGGTGCCGGTGTTGCTATGGATTTGGAAGATGGTGCAGGAGCAGCCTGCGGGCGCTGAGAGTGGCTGGTGGGATTCTGTATGGCCCTTTTTCTTTCTCGGGGTTATCTTTGGTGTGATCGAGCTGATAGCGCTGGTCGCTACTCGGGGGACCCAACGACAAGCTGCAGGCGGCCTACGTGATGCGCTGTTCGTTGCACTTTATGGCATTCTGCTGATTAGTGTGGCCGCATAATCGGACTGTTTGGTAGGCGCAATTCACTATATGATTGGGTCCTGTGTAGATACTTTGAGAGGGGTGTAGCTAGTAATGACGGGCTGGCAGTGGTTCTGGACGTTGGTGGGATTTCTCCTTTTGATACTGGCGTTAACATTTCTGTACTTTTTTGAGCCATTTGAGGCGCTCGTCAATATCGTCCTCACTGGGTTTACTTTTAAAAATAGTATTTTTTGGGTTGCCTTGATCATTGGAATTATCGGTTTTTGTGGATTTCATTGGAGCGCGTACAAGACTTATATTGGTCGACAGGGTACGGTTGAATCGATGGTTTTGACTTCGTTACAGGGGTCCGCTTTCACCGCGATTCTTTTATCTGCAGGGGCAGCATTGCAAGCTGTCCAAAATGTTTGTGTTCACCTATTACAGGTGGGATATACGTTTGACAGCGTTTTTGGAAAACAGGTAGCAACGGTGGTTGCGTTGGTAGTAATGACCGCGGTGTTTTGTGTCATTTTCTGGTTATTGAAGTTAATACGACCAGCCAGTGCATAGCGAGATACAGTTGAACTCAATTAAGATTGATTTATTTGACGGCGAAATGTGAGGTGGGTGCGGCAGGCTCAGCGTACAATCTGTGTAAGAGAGTCTTATTTAGAAAACAAACAGGAGGCTGAAAAAATGGCGGATAAAGTCAAGAAAACTGAGGAGTCTAAAGGCGGCTTGAGTCGTCGTGATTTCATGAGCACAACCGCGAAGGCAGTAGCTGCGGGAACAGTTGTCGCGGGGTTTCCTTATATTTCTACTGGGAATGAACCACTAAGAACCATTGGTCTCGGCGTTAGTGTTATCAATGAAATTCAGGCACAAGCATCGAAGGATCTTGGTTTCGAGGTTCGTGGACAAGCTCTTGGCTATGGAGCGATGTTTGGAAAGATGTTGAATCAAAACGATCAATATGACATCGCAGAAGGGTATTACAATGATTTTGACGTTTTCATACCGGCTAAGGTGTGGCACCCGACGGATACAAAACGGGTTAAAGAATGGGATTCCATCTCTGATCTCAGTAAGAAAGGGCGTCTAACTCCAGATTCAAACCCTGGCGATGGAGATGCGCCATTTCGAAAGCTATGGATCAATGAGGCGGGTGATTTGACCGATGGCCCATCCCGATATGTCTCCGCAGTTCCCACCTGGCATAACGCGGATACGTTAGGTTATAACCCTGAGGAGACCGGCGGGAAGTTGGAAAGCTGGGCGTCACTCTTTGACCCTAAATTCCGTGGACAGGTTGCATTGTTGAATGTGCCACAAATCGGCGTTATGGATGCGGCGATGGGTGCTGAAGCCATGGGTCTCATTAAGTTTAAGGATAAAGGTGACATGACCAAGCAGGAAATCGATGTTCTGATCGATTTCCTAATTGAAAAGAAAAGAGAAGGGCATTTCCGTGCGTTTTGGGAAACGTTCGGCCAATCGGTAAATCTAATGGTCTCTGGTGAGGTTGCTGTCGAGAGCATGTGGTCTCCCGCTGTGACAGCAATTCGATCAGAAGGGGTGCCGTGTATTTACGCCGACCTAAAAGAGGGTTATCGAGGGTGGCATGGTGGTCTGTCCATCTCCAATAAAGCAACTGGCAAGAAACTTGATCAGGCCTATGAATATATCAACTGGTGGCTTGACGGCTGGGCCGGTGCATTTGTCGCGCGCCAAGGTTACTACATGTCCCAGACTGCGAACGTGAAAAAGCACCTGGAGCCGGAAGAGTGGGACTACTGGTATATGGGTAAGCCCGCCGCTAAGGAGTTAATGGATCCGTTTGGTAATCCTCTGGTACCAAAGGGAGAGGTGCGGGATGGGGGTTCTTATTGGGACCGATTTAAGAATATTGCCGTTTGGAATTCCCTGATGAAGGAAAATGACTATCTGGTTAAGCGGTGGACGGAGTTTCTTACCGCCTAGTTAAGTTCCGGGATTGAGGAGGCGGGGTATCGACTGAACATCGATGCCCCGTCAGTATATGTTGCCAGTGCATCAGAACAAGCGGAAAAACAAGTTGCAGCGCGTTCCCGGCCGCTACCATTATTTTTCTAATCTATGAAATAGAGCGACACGCAGTAACGTAAGGCAACACAGGAATGTGATGGAAGAAAGGGGAGACTCGCGACACGAGGGGTTGATTGGTACACAACCTAGCCCCACGACAAATGCTATAGAGTTAGGTCGCCAGGTCCAACGGGAAGGTGGTTTCTCTCCAGGATGGTTGGTTGCGCCGACGGTAGTTTGGTTATTGTTGTTTTTAGTAATCCCGTTAATAAGTATTTTTATCTTTAGTTTCTGGACCTCAACGGGCCATGGTCTAGAGCCAGGTTTTAATATAAAGAACTATGGAGACTATTTTGTTTCCGATGGTTTTTTCGACCCTGAGAGTCGCCGCTTCCTTACACCGAGTGTGTTTGTTAAGACGTTAGGCAGCACCTTTCGTTATACGTTTGAGGTGATGTTGTTATGTCTCTTGATCGGTTATCCGATCGCCTATTTTCTTGCAATGCGGGTTAAGAGTTTCAAATGGCAGATGGCTCTTTTCCTCCTTTGTATGGTTCCATTTTGGACCAGTTATCTGATCCGTGCGGTGGCCTGGCTACCGATGTTGGGGCGTAGAGGATTATTAAACTCGTTGCTTCTATCTTTAGATATCATCGATAAACCCGCACGATTCCTGCTGTATTCCGAGTTTGGCTATACCACCGCCTTGGTCCAGATTTATGTGGTTTTATGTGTCGGGCCGATATTTTTTTCGTTAGCGAAGATTGATACGGATATTATCGAGGCTGCACGCGACATGGGCGCAACAGCCTTTCAAATCTTTCGAGAAATTATTGTGCCCCTTTCATTGCCCGGTGTTGCCATCGGTATGATTTTTATCTTTGTTATGTTGATGGGAGAATTTGCCACGGCAGTCGTCGTTTACGGCGGCAAGGCCAGCACCGTTGGAACCGTCATCTTGAACTACTATGCTATTGCAAATTATCCATTTGCTGCCGTTAATGCCATTATGCTGATGCTAGCCATGATGGCAGGGGTGGTTATCATTTTGCGTTTAGTCAATATTCGGAAAGAGTTATAACTATGGCCCGCTGGACTCCACAGAAGAGGAAACAGGCTGGCATTACCGCGGTATTCGCTGGTTACTACGTTCTGTTTATTTTGTTTATTTATGGTCCAATGATTGCGATGTTCATTCTATCTTTTCAAGGGCGACGAGGCGGAACAAGTTTCCCGATGCGGGGCGTGAGCTTGTATTGGTGGGAGAAGCTTATCGAACCATCGACCGTCGGGGATATGCAAGGCGCGTTGATGAGGTCGCTGATACTGGCACTAATTGTTATGGTAATTACGGCGGTGTTTTCTACGATGTTGGCTATGGCATTTCGTAAACCATTTTTTGGCTCGGATCTACTTTTCTATACAGTCATGGCGGGCTTGATGGTGCCAGGCATATTGTTGAGCCTTGGCCTTGCTACTTTGCTGCGCCAGATTGGTATGCCTGCAGCGTGGTGGTCCTCGGGACTAGGAGTACACGTTGTTTGGACTCTACCATTTGGGTTTCTCGTAATGATGGCAGTTTTCAACCGTTTTGATACGAGCCTCGAAGAGGCCGCGAGAGATATGGGGGCGGATGAATGGACTGTATTTAAGGAGGTTACCTTTCCATTAATTTTACCAGGTATTGTGGCGGCTGGCTTATTTGGTTTCACATTATCCTATGACGAATTTGCACGGACTACACTATTGGCCGGTGAATTTAATACGCTGCCGCTCGACATCAACGCCTCCATGACTCAACGCATTCGGCCAACTTTGTTCGCACTGGGAACCGCCTCAACACTGTTTTCACTTCTAATGATCGGTATATTCTTAGCTATATACAGCCTACTTTATCGTCGTACAAATTAAAGACGCCACGCAGATGCGACTACCACTGAGATAGATGTATTGATAGCGGGTGGTGATTAGCGCGGGTACCCGACCGATTGATGATTGTGTGGCGCGCTATTCGAGCAAGACCGCAGCAGTTGCCGGCCAACAGATTGTTTCCCGGTCGCCAACTTTATAGTCCCTAATGGTGGATTCTCGGTGTTGTTCGACCTGAATATAGTGATTAGGCGCATACTCAAAAACGTCGGTTTCAAGTGATCCCAGATATTCGGTTGCTATGTAGGTTGCCTCGACTCGATTGCCCATATCGGGATGTTCACCGGTTACCATTCGATCGGCTCGAATAGAAACTGACACTTTGGAACCAATCGAGTGATTGAAGTTAACGTTCGCGATGTTGACATATAACATCGATTCCCCTTGGTCGATCAGTGCGATGGAGCCGCTGATCGAACGCAAATGGCCTTCGAAGAGATTATTGTTTCCAATAAACTCAGCGACGAAACGCGTCTTTGGAGTCGTATAAATTTCTCTAGAGGTTCCTGTTTGCTGAATCACAGCGTCACTCATGACAATCACTGAGTCTGCCATCGACAGCGCTTCCTGTTGCGAGTGGGTGACCATAATGAATGTAATGCCGATTTCTTGCTGAATCTTTTTCAACTCCACCATCATAGCCTGTCGTAGACTGTAATCGAGTGAACCCAGGGGTTCATCGAGCAATAAAACTGTGGGACGGCTAATTAAGGCTCTACCCAGGGCAACGCGTTGGCGCTGTCCGCCACTTAGGTCGCGGGGATAACGTTGGGCGAGCTCCGTGAGTCCAATGAGGTCGATCATGTCACTCGATTGACGAAACCTTTCGTCGCGGTCAATTCCCCGCATCTTCAGACTAAATTCAATGTTTTCTAATACAGTACGGTGTGGAAACAGGGCGAAACTCTGAAACATCATCGACGTATCACGCTGTGACGGCGGTAGGTCCGTAACGTCTTTTCCACCAAGGTAGATTTTCCCAGAGGTGACCTCTTCGAGCCCACCGATCATCCGTAACGTTGTTGTTTTGCCACAGCCACTCGGTCCCAACATGGCAACAAACGAGCCCCTTTCAATTTCGGCATTGAAATTAATGACGGCCCGCGTGTCGCCGGGATAGGTCTTGCAGACGTCAGTCAATACGACGTCGTATTCAGCCATAGCAGCGGAGAGGGTAGACGGCTTAGTTTACGGCCTTCGAGGTCGCCATGACCAAACTCCAAACGGTCTCAAATGGCACCTCGTTAAAGACACCCTCTTGGTTAAATTGAGAGAGCATCGAAACAGCATCTAGCAAGGAGGTGTCAGAGCCGGCGGCGGTCTGAAGAAGCTCGGTGGCTTCTGCAAAGGTTGTCGAAGAGCGTTCTCGTTTAGTCTTAAGTGTGCTTTCAAGCAGTGTGCCTATGGCGGCCACAGCCTGCTGAAACCTCCCCGCGCCATTAGGGGTCCCAAACAGCCCCCTGACGCCGTTTTGAGCAAAGCGTTGTCGTATTCCCTCGGGTAGGGACTGCGCCAGCCCGTCTAGGGCCTCCCCGACGCCAAATCCGGAGGTAAAAAGACCACGAATGTTGTCAATAGTGCCATCGTCGCTTCCGCCATACATGCGAATTTGGGCACCTTGGAGCGCGTTGCCCATCGCCTTAGCCTGATCGCTCCGCACATCTCTTTCGGCTTCTATGTGCATTTTGGAAAGCTCTAAAAAGGTCGCCGCGTCATTGTATTTTCTTAACGCAGCAGCCTTGGCTTCAATGCCACTCGCTTCCGCCTCCAACATTCGTTGCGTATTGGCTACTTTGAGCTCCTCTACAGCCATTTCGGCGCGTCCCTTTGCCGCAGCTTCGCTCTCAATACCTACCGCAGCAATTTTTTGTGCGTCACTTGTGGCTTGGGCACGCGTTAGCGTCGCGATAGCTTCTCGTTCGGAAGCCTCTTTGCGCGCGTCTGCTTGCGCTAGCATATGCATTCTTGTGATGTCAGCGTTATTTTCCTCTTCAATGCGCCGGGTCTCAGCGTTATTTTCAGCCTCAATTAGATCGATGATCTTTTGCCGTTCGGCGTCAGCAATATGTCGAACGGAATCAGCACTATGTTCCGCTTTTTGCCGGGAAGCACTTGCCTCGAGGCGTCTCGCCGCGGCGAGCTCAAGATCAGCATCTTTCGCCGCCAAGGCAATTTCTCGATCCCGCTCTTCCCGTTGGCGGGCAAGCGAACGCTGAACCTCTGCCACCTCGCGCTTCTGAGATTCGCTTAGGATAGCCGCGTCTTTTTCGATTTGGGCCTTTTCGAGATCCAATTCTTTATTGATTTCTTCCCGCTCTACTTTCCATTTCTCTTCGAGTAAAAATCTCTGTTTTTCACTCAATAGGGTAGCCTGCTCTTCAGCCACTGCTTTTTCCTGAGCGGAGGTTGAGAGGGCTTCCTGCTTTTCTACGTCCAAAAGCGCCAGCCGGGTTTTGAGCTTTTCCTGGTTAATGGCGATTTCGGTTTTCTCTGTCGCTTTGCTGCGTTCGTGGCGTGCAGTTTCCTCGCTTGCAGCGATAGCCGTTTCGCGTCCAATCTCGGCCTCTCGCCGTTCTTGTTCGTTGGCTATTAACTGGATTTCTTTTTCTTTTTGGGCTGAATCCAGAGAAATCTCGCGTGTTATCTGTGCCAGTTCTTCCTGTTTTTGTTTTTCAACCAGCTCAATTTGCCGATCTTTCTCTGCTTTATCTAGGTCAAGTTTTCGTTTTATCTCTGCCAGTTCTTCTTGTTTCGCCTTTTCAATAAGAACAATCTCCCGGTCACGGCGTTGTTGTTCAAGCTCTTTACCCTTCTCTATTTCGGAGGATTCTCGTTTTTTTGACTCCTCTATGATCGCAACGTCCCGTTGTGTCCGAAGTTGTTCAACAACGCGTTCGTTTTCAATCTCTTTTTGTTCAACGGCAAGCTTTTGATCAAGTACGTAACGCTGTTTTTCGCCGACGTGGAGTGCTTGCTCGTTAGAGATTGCTTTGTCCTGTATTGAGCGAGCAAAAGCCTCTTGTTTTTCAATCTCCAGTAACTCAAGTTGAGTCTCAAGTTCTTTCTGACGGATAGCGATACTGGTGCGTTTTTCGGTGTCATGCACATCACGTTTCGCCTGCGATGTGATCTCGGTGATGACGCGAAGTCCTTCGGCATCAAATACGTTGTCGGTCTTGAAGTATTCCTTTCCAGTCTGCTCCATTGAAACAATGGTTACTTCCTCAAGCACGAGTCCATTTGCGCTGAAGCTTTCAATTACCTGTGACTTGATGTCGCGAGCAAACGTGTCTCGATTTTCATGTAATTCAGCAAGGCTTTTTGTCGCTGCATAACTACGCAAGGCGCTAATGATTTTCGCCTCCAATAATGCGCGTACAGTTTCTGGATCAAATGTCTTTTGCCCGAGGCTACGACTTGCGATTAACAGTGCGTCGGAAGTGTGACCAACATGAGTGTACAGTTCCGCAACGACGTCAACACGGATATTGTCATGAGTGAGAATAGCCTGGTCTCGGGCTCGACTGACAATGAGTTTGATCGTCTCTAACGAGACCCAAGAAACTTCATGGAAAACAGGCAGAACGATCGCCCCTTGACCTAAGCATACTCGAGTCCCACCGAAGCCGGTTCGAATAAAACCCATATTGGCCGGTGCTCTCTTGTAAACCCAAATGGAAACAATATAAAAGACGGCAATGCCGACAATCAGCAAAAGGACTATGGTAATCAGAGCTTCAATGGACATAAGAGATTCCAGCTATTTTGTGACCTTTAGGTCGGTGATTGTAATACCCGTTTGGCGTTGGTAAAGGACTTCCGGAAAATATTGACGTGTGCTGAGTGTGCTCATGATTCTCGTCTAGTATTCTTGCCGAAGTCAAAATGTGTGTGTGAGGGCTGTGTTCCCTGCAGCCGACGTCTAAGGGCTTCACTTTCGTCACTCGCGACGGCCCCAGTTATGGTATCAATGACTACGCCATAGTCTTCTTTTGCGGACAGCGGTGTCACTAGGCCCCGGGCTACATCTTTATGGACCAACTCTATAGGCCGGCGCAACGGGTCACCCCACCCCCCAGTTCCAGGACTGGTGTATGTGATTTTGTCCCCTGAGAAAACAGCGACATGTTCAGATTTGGACGCAAGCTCCTCGCGTTGGCCGTCCTTTGTGGTGAGATATTTTCTAGAGCGAGCGCCAGCATGTCCACCGAAAATTCCCCAAGGTCGACTATCGTGTCGGTCGTCGCTTATGGATACGATGCCTGGTTCGGTAAACTGGTAAACGGTAGAAACACCATTCCCGCCGCGATGGGTCCCTTGCCCCGCAGAATCAGAGACAGATAGACGGGATTCAATTCTGATCGGTGCGCGATGTTCCATATCCTCAATCGAATTAATCTGCATACTACTTCTCCAGGCCGGCCCATCGATGCCGTCGGCGTCGGGACGGGCGGGAATGCCACCATAATGAGTTTCTGTAAGTCTTATGAGGGGTTTTCCCGGTGTCGGCGCAAATGCAAATCGGCCATAGTGACCTTCGCCACCGGAAACGACGAGCTCATCAGCGCTATAGCTGAACACACCGTTGAGAACGTCTCGTAGCCGGCTCAACGAATGCTGTCGGTTCCCCAACGCCGCTGGAAAGCTAGCATTAATGAGAGATTGGGCAGGTAGCGTAATGTCCAATAGGGAATGGCCGCCACTGTTTGGTTTCATCGACGGATCGATACGGCGGAGCAGATATTCAGTTACGATTTGCTTGAGGACGGTTTCCTGCAGGTGAAGGTTGATAGGCCCGACGGTCTGGGCGTCGGTGCCGGTCCAATCAAGATAGCCTTTGTCTCCCTCTCGCCAAATTGTTGCTCTTATGCGAACTGGACCATTTCCACACCCGTCATCGTCAACTGTGTCTTCGAACGATTGGGGCTCGGGGGGAAAGTACTTGCGGATGATAGAGCGCAGGGCTTGGCGCGATCTATCCATCAGGATCTCAACCCCTCGGTGGTAAGTGGCTTTGCCAAATCGTGTGCATAATTGAACTATCCGCGCCTCACCCGCACGTGTTGATGCGATTAAAGCCATCACGTCATTGTGGTTTGCTCTGGGTGTTCGACTATTGCTGTTAAGAATCGAAAGGGCGTCGTGGTTTAATTCCCCTTTGCTATACAGCTTAATCGGTGGGATCCGTAT
>CEVA01243126.1_pt1 | contig 12612 bp, 10 predicted proteins | sample 361521 | NCBI WGS metagenome assembly CEVA01 (sample SAMEA2622823, study PRJEB7988) | marine metagenome | isolation source: saline water (ENVO:00002010), including | reverse complement strand
ATCGGCTTGGGAGTTGCAATTGCAAGCCTGGAGTGGGTTGAAGGGATGCGTGGCGAAATTGCCGCCTGGCTACTGATCATTTTTGGCCTATTTTATGCTGGCTGGTCTTTTGCACGACAGAGGCGCCAGCAACGCCACATCCATTCCCATGATGGCGGAATGGTCCACAGCCACGAGCACGGTGTCCAAGATCACAGTCATGATGTCAAAATACCTGCCGCAGCTACAGCTTGGAGCCTTTTCATTATTTTTGTTCTGGGACCCTGTGAACCGTTAATTCCTCTTCTGATGGCTCCAGCCGTTAGTTTGGGTCCTTGGGCGGTGGTGCCCGTGACGGCTGTTTTTGGTTTTACGACGATCATCACAATGCTAGTAGCTGTTACAGTTGGTTTCTACGGTTTTAAGCTGACTCCTCTGAAACGGTTAGAAGCTCATGCCAATACGCTGGCCGGTTTGGCAATTGCTTGTTCTGGGTTGGCTATTCAGCTACTTGGAATTTAGTCAGTTTTCTCGTCCTCCGTTCATCATGTTCTAGGTTTCACATGACGTTTTTTCCTTTTATTTTGGTGAGTTTGCAGTTTTGCTTCGAACTACAAAAATACGAAAAGCGTCGATTGTGTTTCCACGGGGTGACCTAATGTACGATACTGTCTGCTTATGAAAAAGCATCAAGTTCTGTACTGTGTTGGAATGGCGCTTCTTATCGCGGCTGGAACCGCCATCTCACAATCTTCAAAGCTGCCGGTAAACTGGAAAGGTCTACCAGACCCCTTTCATACGCCTTCTGCCAGCAACCGACCGAAGGTTATTGAACAACCCAGTGATGCTGGTCTATCGGTGCCTCCGGGTTTTCGTGTCGAAGAATATATGTCAGGTTTCGAGGCACGTCCACGTTTTATGATCCTCGGCCCCAATCAGGAAATTTTACTAACGGATAGTGGCGCACGCCGCATTGCCAACGGTCTGGTGTACGTCATTCATGATGGAGTCTCAAAAAAAATCATCGAAGGTTTAGATCGACCTTATGGATTGGCTATGCATGAGGATTGGCTCTACGTCGCTGAACCAAGTTCGGTTAAGCGTTACAAGTACGATTCTCAGAAGATGGTCGCAAAAGGCCTCGGCGAAGAAATTATTTCGCTGGAGGGCCAAGGAACCGGTCACTGGACTCGGACTTTATTGTTTGACCGGGATCACAAAAAACTATACACGACAGTCGGTTCTGGTTCAAATATAGACCTGGGGGAAGATCTCAAACGTGCAACTGTACTAAGATCAAACCCCGACGGTAGCGATCTTGAAATACTTGCGACAGGGTTGCGCAATACTATAGGGCTCCGTTGGTTTCCTGGTAGTAACGCACTGTGGGGTGCAGTACAAGAACGTGATGGATTGGGTGATGATTTAGTCCACGATTTCCTAGTCAACATTCAGGAGGGTGCCTTCTATGGTTGGCCCTATGCCTACAACGGACCGCACGAGGAGCCTCGTCACAAGGGTGTTGCTCCAGGCAAAGTGCAGAGCACTCGTTACCCCGATGTGTTACTGGGTGCCCATGTGGCGGTACTAGACATACTTTTCTATACGGGGGAACAGTTTCCAGAAGAGTACAGAAATGGACTTTTCCTCGCCTTTCATGGTTCCTGGAACCGTTCAAAACGTGTTGGGTATAGCGTTACGTATATTCCTTTTGAGGAAGGTAGGCCAACTTCTGGGCCACAGGATTTTCTAAAGGGCTGGATGCTCGGTGAAGACCAGCGGGAAGTATGGGGGCGTCCGGTTGGCTTACTTCAAATGCCTGACGGATCAGTGCTAGTTTCTGATGATGGCGGCCGAAAATTGTGGAGAATTTTCTATGAGGGGTGATTTTTCTCTGGGTAATGCACAGGTGGGAACCTTTTGGCGGAAATTGTGATTGATTAGTGTCACTTCATCTTTCCTAGCTAGACGAGAATCATCTGATAACTAAACCAGCATGATGGTGCTATTGAAGCGAGTGTGGATTCCGCTTGTATCGGTACTTCTTGTTACAGATGTTTTTGGGACTGAAAGTCGATTTTCACACCAGTTACACATCAAGCAAGTTGGCATCGATTGCTTGGTGTGTCACGGTGCAGCGGTGACGAGTAAGGTAGTCGAAGACCGCAATCTGCCAAAAAAAAATATCTGCCTTAGTTGTCACAATGGAGGGATTGCTCCAAATGTTGACACCACTTGGCTCACTGAGCGAGAGGTTGAGAAAAGGACTTTCCATTTCAACCATGAATTCCATTTGAAGCTTGGAAACGTGACTGCCGTCATTCGAGCGGCTCTTGACGATGGTCGATATTTGGGAGAATCCCTTGGTGTTCGGCGCTTACTCAACCACGATAACGCTTGTCAAGGCTGTCACCGAGGGCTTGAAGAAACGAACTCGGTAACTGAATCAAGCTTGCCTAGTATGTCTGACTGTTTGGTATGTCACAGCGAGATCGACAATCCATTCAGTTGCGAAGAGTGTCACCTGCCTGGCAGTACGTTAAAACCAGTCGATCACACACGCGAGTTCGTCGATCTGCACTCAACTGGAAAACTCAATCTCAACAAGGCAACATGCTTGCCTTGTCATGGAACCAATTTTTCTTGCATGGGTTGTCACTGATGACGAGTTGTTAACTTGTGTAATTTGGGAGAGGCATGATGGCCCATCATTCCCCACTTATCGACGGCCTGAAAACGTGCTTACATAGCGTTGGATGTTTGAGTGATAGCGGCGTACCCGTCCAGCCTCTTCAAATCGACGTTGTGTTTCCCTGCGGTAGAGGTCAAATTCTTGTTCCTGAAGCCTCTCTTTGTGTTTTTCAGACATTTCGTCACGATCATCGAGAAAATGTTCCATTTCTGCTTCTTGGTGGCCGATCACTTCGTAGATTACCCAAGCGTCGTTCGAGAGGACAGGTCCAACTGACTTACCGGTCACCGAGGTAAATGCTTTGTCACCTAACAAACCTATTGACCCCAAGTTTGGCAAGCTATCTTGACGCCTCAAAAAATTGCTCAGCTCTGTTTTTAACTGAAATCTCCGTGCTGCCTTTCGAAGATCTTCCTTCGTTGCAGCCGTACCTACTTCATTGGCGCGCTCCTCTGCAAGTCGTTTTGATTCCTGGGCAATGTACTGGGTTCTCACACGCTTTCTGGCTTCCTGAAATTCAGCTGGGCGTTCCGGAGTAATTGTGGTTACCACAGCAATCGCAGTTCTATCATTCTGAGTTGCGGTTACGATCTCACCGTCGTTGGCAGCAAATAGAGATGCCGTTAGTGTCTCGAATTCACCGAGGATAGCAGGAGAATCGTTACGTCCTACCTTTGCCAGTATTTTGACCCCCAGGTCTAAAGAAGCTGCAACAGATTCGAAATCCTTGCCTGCTTGCCGAGCCGAAGCGATCGCATTATCTATGCGTTGCATGCGGGCATTGTATTGGCGTTCTTCAATCAATTCTTGTTTGATTGTTTCCCGTACTTCGTCCAAGGATTGGAGATGTGCTCCTTGTTTTTCGTGGACCTTTATGATGTGGTATCCATACTCAGTGCTGATGACGTCACTTATCTTGCCAGATGTAAGGGCAAATGATGCCTTTTCGAAGCTTGGCACCATCTGTCCACGAGTGACCCAGCCGAGATCACCACCTTTTTCGGCTGTTCCGGGATCGTCTGAGTGTTCCTTGGCCAGGGTTGCAAAATCCATTCCTTGCTGAAGGTCTTTCTTTACAAACTCTGCTTTTTCCTTGAGCGTTTTTTTCTCCTCATCACTTTTGCCTTCTGTCATGAACAGAATGTGGCTAGCACGGATACGCTCATCAACTTGATAGCGCTGTCTATTTTGGCGGTGTTGACGTGCAATCTCTTTTTCGCTGACTGTGATTGCGGGTAGGTCTGTCGCATCGACGATCATTAATTTAATGTCTCGTGATTCGGGTATGCTGTACTGCTGTTTGCGTTCTTCGTAGAATTCGCGAAGCGCTTCTTCTTTAGGTGCAAGTTGCCTTTCGAAGTCGTTTGCCCGGATCTTTACGAACCGCAATCGAGTTTTTTCATTGGCTCTACGATAGAGTTCGATAATGTCCTCTTCGTCTACTTCTACAGTGTCGACCACCATCCGTCGTAGCTTCACGTCGATCATCAGCGAACGTCGAACCTCTTCCTCAAATCTTGGAATCGACGTGCGAAACTGCTGTGCAATGAGAACTCTATACCTATCGGGTTGAAATACGCCATCAATGAAGAAGAAGGGCATTTGCACCTTCAACCAATCAGCCAGCTCTTGTTCGTTCGATTCGAGTCCTAATTCTTCTGCTTCTCTCATCAGGACTAGTTTCGTTAGTTCTTGATCGATGGTTTCCAAAGCCAAACCCGCGTGTGGTCCGTTGGGAGTGTTGGGCATTGCTTGCTGCACATCCAAAACCGTTAGTGTATGTGTGTTTGCAAGCCACCATAGTGTGGGGTCACCTACTTCTGCGAGAAGGTTTTGGTTAGCGTTAGCTGCAGCACCCCAGCTTCCTGGAATCATAGTAATTACCATTGAAACTGCAACCAAAGACAAGATAGCCCCGAGGAGTATTTTTACGATCTGTTTCTGACTTCTGAACAGGTTAAACATGCTGAGATTATTATACTGTGAGCCTTAGCAGTAATTAACTTTTGCCGCGCGGCATGTTTTTTTAGAGTGCTACGGGTATGCCGCGACGTCTCCTTCAATTAGCTGACCTCAAGGCAGGGGTTCTCCCCTATCCCTCCTGTGTTTATTGTGCAGAAATGAAGCAGTTTTATGCAACGTCAGTGTTCTCAAAGTCAGACTTCGAGGATGACTGGAATGATCAATGGCCTACTCTCGGTTCGACGCCGTATATAACGTCGTAGATCTGCACGAATTTTTTCTTCCATAACTCCCCAGTCGGTTTTTTCCTCTTCGGAGGAGCCTTCGATCGTAAGGGCAACCGTGTCAGCTGCTCCGTCGAGCAGTTCAGGACTATCTTCACTGGTCACGAAACCGCGAGTGACAATTTCTGGACTGCTCTCCAGCTTTCCAGTATGGCGATTCAGCGCTACGATCGGTACTATAACGCCGAACTCTGACAAATGGCGTCGATCCCGAATCACGACTTCCTCCAGAATTTCATCACCCGTGCCAGAATCGATACATACACGACCTACTGGCACAGACTCCCGATGTCGTGCACCCTCTGAATCGATTTCCAGCACGTCCCCGCTTTCCAGTAGAAACGATGCTTCGAGGCCGTTACTTTTCAAATGTTCGCTCAATTGCAAGTGGCGTGAAAGTTGCCGGTATTCACCATGTACCGGCACGAAATATTTTGGGCGCAGTAAGTTAAGTACCAATTTCAGCTCTTCTTCACTCGCATGACCTGAGACATGTATTGGCGGATTCATTGTGCCGTAGAGCACCTCTGCACCACGCCGAGTTAGATGATCGACCATGCGGTAGATGGCCTTTTCGTTACCTGGAATTACCCGGGTGCTGAGGACAACCGTATCTCCTTCGTCGATTTGAGCGTGTCGGTGTTTGCCGACTGCCGCTCTGGAGAGTGCCGATAGTGGTTCTCCTTGACTCCCAGAAATGAGAAACGTTCTCTGTGATCGCGGCAGTTTCGCCATATCACCTGGATTGATCAATAGCCCATTTGGGATGTTGAGTAGATTTAAGTCTTGAGCGAGTCCGCTGACCTCGGAAATACTTCTACCAACAAAAGCAATCTTGCGACCTGCTGCAGCTGATAGGTCGACAATTTGCTGAACGCGATGAATTGATGAAGAAAAACAGCTGAAGTAGAGCGAGTTGTTTGTTTGATGAAAAATCGCTTCTAGTCGTGGTCGTACTGCTTGTTCGGATGGTGTGAAACCAGGACGATTAACGTTGGTCGAATCTGACAGCAACAATAGTACCCCTTTTTGGGCGTAATCTGCGAGTGCATGAAGATCGAAGAGTTGTCCGTCAATTGGAGTTGGATCAATTTTAAAATCAGCGGTGTGAAGGATGACACCTAGAGGTGTTTTTATAGCTAGTGCCGCTGCGTCGGGTATGCTGTGGGTAACCCGGATTAGCTCTATCTCAAAGCATCCTAACGATATTTTGTCGCCCAGTTCCACTGTGTGAATCGTCGGTGGTTTGGGGAGGTCGTGCTCTTTGAGTTTCCGCCTGACCAAGGCACTAGTGAAGCGAGTTGCGTAAATCGGTAGGTCAAGCTGCGACAGTACGTATGGTGTAGCACCTATATGGTCTTCGTGGCCGTGAGTAAGAATTAACCCACGAATGTGTTTGCGATTTTCGACAAGATAAGTGATATCGGGTACTACTAAGTCTACGCCCAATAATTCTACGCCAGGAAATAAAGATCCGGCATCGATTACTATCAAGTCATCCCCACAGCGTAGGGCCATCATGTTCATGCCGAACTCGCCTAGTCCTCCGAGTGGGATAATCTGCAGTTTTTGATCTGTCAGTGGGTGAAATCCTCCTATAGTCAGCCTACCATCAGGAACCCTAGTAGCCACTTTGTTATGTGGTTTTTTAGGTTCAATAGCTCACACCTCTAGCGGACTAAACCTTTACTTTATCTGGTTTCCTAGTGTCTCAAGCAGCCGATCGATTTCGTAAGCCGTGTTGTAGTGTACTAGGCCAATCCGCACCATGCCTCCGGTTGGTTCCACTCCAAGTTGCTCACTCAGACTTAGGGCGTAGTAATTGCCATCCCATACGAAAAAGCCCTCTTGGCCTAATATCTCTGCCACGTCTCGTGGAGCCTTGGTCGCAATACGTATTGAAACTGTTGGTACTCGGTGTGTGAATTGTTCAAAGTCCTTGATTCCATAAAACGTCAAGCCATTGATATCGAGAAGGCCTTTAACGAGTTGTTTCGCTAGTTTGTGTTCGTACTGTCGAATTGCTTGCATACCACTGATCAAGGAGATGCGACGTTCTGATTCATGTGGGTATTCCTTGGGAATCTCTGCTCCGTATGATCGACCAACATCGGCCAGATAATCGACGGCGGCGATAAATCCGGCTAGCCCTTCATGATTTTGTGTTCCAGTTTCCCAGCGATCGGGAGTATTGTCTGAGGCTGGTCGTACTTTGTAGGGGAGAAATCGTTGCATGTGATCTTTCTTGCCGTAAACCAAGCCAACATGTGGCCCAAAGAATTTGTATGCTGAGCAGGCCAGAAAGTCACAATCAAGTTTTTTTACATCAATTAATCCGTGAGGTGCGTAGTGTACTGCATCCACGTAAACCAATGCTCCAACCTTGTGTGCAGCCCGAATGATACAGTCGATGTCGTTGATTGACCCGACTGAGTTAGAAGCCATTCCGATCGCCACCAGTTTTGTTTTGGGGCACAGTAGTTCAAGTAGCGCTTGGGTGTTTAGTACACAGTTTTCTTTACAGATTGGCGCAACTCTGATGATTGCTCCATGTTCTTCTAAGGCTTGCCATGGAGCGATGTTGGCGTCGTGGTCGAGATCTGTAACGATAATTTCGTCGCCTACCTTGATCTCACGACCGATAGCCCGACTAATCGCGAAGGTCAGAGATGTCATATTGGCTCCGAATGCTACTTCGTCCGGAGTGCAACCCAGTAAGTCCGCTGCCGCACTGCGGGCTTCATGGATTATCCGCTCAGTTCTTATACTGGTGGCGAAGGCGCCATGCGTGTTGGCGTTCGAGAAAGCCAAATATTCCGACATGGCATTAATTACACGTTGTGGAACTTGAGTTCCACCTGGAGCGTCGAGAAAAACTGCGGGTTTACCGTTAACGTGTTGAGTGAGAGCAGGAAACTGTGTTCGTAGAGAATTAGAATCAAATGGGGACATGGTTACATGGATTCTTGTGCGATGAGATGTTATTTCGAGATCGTTGATGGTCGGCCCATTGTAACCTGGTCGGTGAATCGTTAAATGATTTCCGGGTGATATCGCCTGGTGAAGACTTACCACTTCTCATGTGAGCTGACTTTGCAACGCTTCAATAGGGTCTCTGCTAAACTACCCAGTCCATAGGATTGTTATCAGGTTGCTGACATGTCTGTAGTTCCCGACACAACCAGTCGCTTTACTGTTATCGCTGACGGGCCACTAGATTCGGTGGTTATGGGTCTTCTTGGTGATCAGATTGATCTTCTCCCTTGGCAAGCCGCTATTGAAGGCACTGATGATCAAGTTGATGGTATTTACACTTATGGTCATCCGCAACTAAACGGCGAGATGCTGGATCGTATTGCAGGCACCAAAGTAATAAGCAATTACGGAGTAGGCGTTGATCATATTAACGTCGCGGATGCGGTGACACGCTCCATCCCTGTCGGGAACACCCCGGGTATCCTCGACGGTGCGACAGCAGATATGGCGATGGCATTACTTTTATCTGCTGCACGTCGTGTTATAGAAGGCGACCGCTACGCTCGCTCTGCGGAGTTTCTCCGCTATGATCCTGGTTTTATGCTCGGGCGTGAGGTTCACCACAGCGTGCTCGGCATCATTGGTATGGGATCGATAGGGAGTGAGGTTGCACGTCGTGCACGGGCGTTTGATATGAAAGTTCTCTACCACAACCGTCATCCCCGCGAGGACGTTGCGCGTTCTTTCGAAGCGACCTACGTTTCTCTGAAAGTGCTACTTGAGCGGTCCGATTTTGTGATGTTGTGCTGTCCACTCACCGAAAATACATATCGGCTCATTGATGCCGAAGCGCTCACACACATGAAACGAACGGCGTTCCTAATCAATGTTGCTCGTGGTCCTATCGTTGACACTACGGCTATCTATCATGCTCTACGTGATCGCCGTATTGAAGGGGCAGCATTTGATGTAACCGATCCCGAACCATTACCTCGTGATCACCCGATACTGCAACTCGACAATTTGACGATTGTGCCTCACCTCGGAAGCGCTACGGTCGAGACACGTCAAAAAATGTCTGAGATATCAGTTGCCAACCTGAAAGCTGGCATGCGTGGCGAGCCTCTACTGTATGAAGTCAAACCGTAGATTGCTTCTGCATTCCATGCATAAGACATCAGTTAAATTGGTCTGTTGGCTATTGAAGTAACTCATCAGCCAATTCAATGAAATTACTTACAGTCAGATCGGGCCTGAGTGATGATTCTTCGTAAGGAAGCTCATAGCGTTGAATGTAGGCTCCGCGGAAACCACAGGCGCGGGCGCCCATGACATCAAATGCATGAGAGGCCACCATCATGATCTGGTCGGGTTCGCGGTTTAAGGTTTTGGCCGCATAGCGATACACGGATGGATGTGGCTTGAAGCGCCCCACCGCATCTGCCGATAGAGCGGCTTCAAAATGAACAGGAATGTTGTTGCTTACTAGGTGTTCTACTAGGGAGGTATTGCCGTTCGACAAAGCAACCAGTTGGAAACGCTTCGCCAGACGATTCAGTCCCAATACGGCGTCATCAAAGGGTTTTAACTGTTCGAAAGTCCTCATCAGTTTGAGAGTTTCTTCAGGTTCGACTGTAAGTTGTTGCTGTCGAAGTGTGTACAGAAGTGCCCGTCGCGCGACTTCCAAATATCCGCTGTGTCCCAGCATCACTATGGTGTCTTGATACTGTTCAATTCTTTGACGAGATCTCCATAACTGCCAAAATTGGGCTCCACTGATCTTTGCCTGTCGATTTTCCAGAAAGTTTTCAACCGTGGGCACAATACCACTGCTGAGATCGAGGATGGTCCCAAAAACATCAAACGTAAGAGTGTTAATTTTTGTTAGTGTACTTGTACTCATCGTCAGCCTGGTGAGGTCCAGCCTAAATCTATTTGACTAAAATTACCCCTCTACGATCTTAGTAGTTTAGCTATTTTTGAGCGGCAAATTATTTAGCTGTGTCTGAGATCACATTCGGTGTTTGCAGTATGCTGCACGGTGTTGAGTTCTACAATGAAACGATGTTGCGTGATCCAAGCTTGGTGCCGCTTTCGCGTCAGCACCACCACGCTCTTGTTCTATGCGTTCTTATCGATCGACATTTGAAAACTCAGACGCCTGCTCCTGCCGTTTGTAATGAGTTACATCGGCAACTCGCTGCGATTGTCGAGGTGGAACTACTGCATCACTTCGAGGTGGAGGAAAATATCTTGTTTCCTGTAGCCCGTGATGTGATTGACTCTCCAAAGGTTATTGATGATTTGGTAACGCAACACCGCGAGATCGAGGAATTAGCTTCCCGTATTGAAAGGACGTCGGGCGAGCCTCAGATTATTTTATTGCGAGAGTTTGGCGACTTGTTGAGAAAACACATTCGTACCGAGGAAGGAGATCTTTTTCAAGAAATCCAGGACAAGCTTTCTGTCGACCAGTTGGCAGACATTGGACGAAAGATTGATGAAACCTTACGTAAAACTTGTCCAATGACGGGAAGGTTACCTTGGGAAGAGGACAGACAATAATCGCTCAGAAATGGCAGCTGGAAATAAGATTAGAAGCACAGGAAAGTCAGATCCGCACCTCGAATCCATCGTCGCCTTTAACGATATCCCCATCCCAGCTAACTGCTTCAACTGGGTGGCTTGACTTGGCAATAAAGAGACAGTATTCCACTGACACTTTTGAGCGTGCCGGAATCCAGCGGTAACATCTCTCTCCAAAGAGTGTGCCTCTGTCGATCATTTTCCGTCGCGACTCTGGCATCGGTGATGCTCCGAACTCAATGCCTCGTGTTAGTGTGCGCCCATTCCATGGTGCATGGGTGCGGTTGTGATTTTCTTCCCAAAGGCCGATCCAAGGAAAATCGCTTCTCTTCCAAACATAGCCGAAGACAGTTTCGGAGCTTGGATTGTAGGCAGTAAAGTAGGCTTGTTCGAGAGAAGGGTTCATTAATTGTGTACTGAATGCGCCTGAAACGTCCTTTTCTGTAGTGTTGCGAAGATCTGTAAGACCGCCCCGGGCGAGTGGCGCCATGGGCCAGTGGAACTCGGCAGCGGTTTTGAGTCGATCTTCTGCAACCGCGAACTTCTCTTCCAAGACTTTAGAAGAAGTTGCTGGCATGCGTATTACTGTTTTACCCCTCTCCAAGAAGGGTGGCCCAAGTGTTACGTGTTCGGTCCATCCGACAGCACGGTCGATACCCCGCAGGTTCTCGGCCGTTTCAGTCACCACAATACCTTGGGCTTTAGGTGCCAATTTCAGGACACGCTCTATTCTCATTTCTGCTTGAGGGAGCTCTGCAGTGGCAATCAACTTGCCAGGCTGTTGTTCAGTTTTCCAGTTCACTATTGAAGCTTCCCCGTGAACAGTAAGTCCTGATGAAGCTTCTTCGTCGGATGGTGGCCCAAAGTAGTCGAAACACAAGTTATGACCCACGATTCCGGACAACAATTGAGCTTCCGGTCCGTGGCCATATTCTGTATGTTCAGTGGGGTTGTAGTCCACTGGGTCAATCGTTTTCCAGGGAGGAAGCCACAATGGGTTAACAGCATTAGATTTAAGAACCAATTCTGCTATATGTCCTCCACCCGGGAGCAGTGTCAAATAGATTTCTTCGTTTTGCAGTTGTACGGTAAGTCGATGGTTGAGTGACATATAAAACCAGCCTTAAATCAAAGGATCCTAAGTGTCTCCGATGTGGCTAATAGCAGCCTGGACGAAGGCAGAATAGCACGCATTAGAGGTAAAGCCAAAACGAACACAATTTGGTCTAGGGTATATTTTTGGATATGAGTAATATCCGACCACTTGGAAACACGACCAGGTAGTTGCTAGAATGGTCCACTTAATTACTCTTGGCGCAACGCATTAGCTTGTGTACGCGCTGCGTTTCTCACGGAGGAGCATAATTCTCTATGGCACTGCTTTTGGCGGTCCTCATATGGATCGTGGCTGTCGGTCTGGCTTATCCTTTCATCGTAGACACCTGGCCCTTGCCGGATACGATCACTGAGCACGCTAGACAGGTGGATGCTCAGTACCGCCTGACGCTTTGGGTAACGGGCATAATTTTTCTACTAGCTCAGTTAGCTCTTGGTTACGCTGTTTTTAAATTTGGCAGGAATCGACCGGGAGCAGCTGCACATGTCCGCGGCAATGAACGCTGGGAAATTCTGTGGACTACAGCGGCCACAGTGCTATTTGTTGGGCTAACCTTCATGGGATACACTGTGTGGGCTGAGGCACGTTTTACAGAATCTGCTAATCGTGCCCCGGACGAAGATCGAACTATTGTAGAGGTTGTGGGTCAGCAGTTCGTATGGAATATGCGCTATCCGGGTGCGGACGGTAAATTCGGTCCTACCAAGATAGAACTGGTAGATGATGCACTGGGGAACCCTCTTGGTGTAGATCGCGACCATCCCGACGGCAAGGATGATATCGTCGTTCCTCGAATGGCTGTCCCCGTGAACCGTCAAGTGGAATTGCAACTCAAGAGCAAGGATGTGTTACACAATTACTTCGTGCCCGAGTTACGCATCAAACTTGATACGGTGCCGGGTATTACGGGTACGCTTCGCTTTACGCCCGACAAGATAGGCACATATGAGATTGTCTGCTCGGAGCTTTGCGGATTGGGTCACTATAAGATGCGCAGCTTTCTTGAAGTTAAGACG
>CEVA01073709.1_pt1 | contig 12617 bp, 7 predicted proteins | sample 361521 | NCBI WGS metagenome assembly CEVA01 (sample SAMEA2622823, study PRJEB7988) | marine metagenome | isolation source: saline water (ENVO:00002010), including | reverse complement strand
AACCAAACGAGAGATGATTGCCCATGCCGCCACCGATTCACTGAAAGACAAGCATGATCCTCCATGTCGACATGGACGCCTTCTACGCATCCGTAGAAGAACGCGAACGTCCCGAATTGCGAGGTCAGCCAATCATTGTCGGTGGGACGCCCGAGCGACGAGGAGTGGTGGCGGCGGCCAACTACCTGGCCCGAAAAAATGGTGTCCACAGCGCCATGCCAGCGTCGCGGGCAAAACAACTGTGCCCCCAGGCCGTCTTTCTTCCATCGCGGCTGGACCACTATGCGAAAGTGTCTCGACAAATCCGGGACATCTTTCACCGTTACACACCATTGGTCGAACCACTGTCACTGGACGAGGCGTTTCTGGATGTGACTGGCTCCGAGAAGTTGTTTGGATCGCCGGTTGAGATTGGCCGCCAGATCAAGCAGGCCATCTTCGAGGAATTGCAACTTGTGGCCTCGGTCGGCATCGCGTCGACAAAGTTCGTGGCCAAGGTGGCCAGCGACCTGGAAAAGCCAGATGGGTTCGTGATCGTTGAATCGGGGCAAGACCAGCAGTTTCTCGATCCGCTGCCGGTCGGGAGAATCTGGGGCGTCGGTCGCGTGACGGGCCAGGTCTTCGAGCGACTCGGAGTGCGAACGATTCGCGACCTGCGTGGTTTGCCGCAGGAAATGCTGAGACAGCAATTTGGTGATCACGGCCGGCATCTCTGGGAATTGGCACACGGCATTGACGACCGACGCGTGACCCCGGATCGCGAGGCAAAATCGATATCACACGAAACGACATTCTCCGAGGACATTGAAGATCCGGACGCGCTTCGCGCGTGGATCCTGGAATTGACCGAGCAGGTTGTTCGGCGACTACGCCGCCACAAGCTGCTCGGTCGCACCGTGCATTTGAAGGTCCGTTTCTCCGATTTCCGAACAATCACGCGATCGATCACCTTGCCGCGTTCCACCAATGTGACCCAGGACATCTGGAAGGCGGCCGAGGAATTGTTTTCCAACCGCCTGCCGGCCCAACACCAGCCTGTCCGGTTGCTGGGCGTGGGGATCAGTGGCCTGGACAACCCGGAACAGATTCAGCGTTCTCTTTTCGGCGACGAAGATCATGCGGCTCAAACCAACCTGGACCATGCAGCCGACCAGATCCGTGACAAGTTTGGCTCGACATCCATCGGACGGGCCAGTGGCCTGCTTCATTCAGCCAAGCATGTGCCAAAACCCGATTCCGGCGACCCGGTTCCCGGGATGGCGGATCTGAAATCCGACAAAGACCTTGATCGACCTTCCGATGACCTGCGATAGCCGACGAACCCCGGAAAAACATGGGCAGAGCAGGGGGGGGCCAGGTCGCGGCCGCGTGTATTTTTCGTCGGTTTCTACACACCCGGCGGTGGCCAACAGCCTCTATATTGGTAGCACCGCAGAAATCGAGCGCCGATGACTACTGGAACGCCCGGTGCAACACTCCAAAACACAACCGACGCCAACACAATGAATTCAATCCGTGCCGCCGTCGTCCAAGCCAGCCCCTGTCCTTTCGATCGCGAGGGTTCCCTGGAGCGGGTTGCCGAGTTGACGCGAGAAGCGACCAACGATGGCTCGCAACTGGTTGTTTTCCCCGAAGCGTTTATCTCCGCGTATCCATGGGGCGCGTCGTTTGGCGCCACCCTTGGCCAACGAACCCCAGAGGGACGCGAGGAGTTTCGCCGCTACTGGGACAGTGCTGTGGAAGTGCCGGGCCCCGCCGTTGACCGCCTGGCGGAGATCGCCGGCGAGAACCAGGCCCACCTTGTCATTGGTGTGATAGAACGAGACCAGGGGACCCTGTACTGCACCGTGTTGTTTTTCGCCGCGGACGGAAGTTATCTCGGCAAACATCGCAAACTCATGCCCACCGCATCGGAACGACTGGTGTGGGGCTTTGGTGACGGGTCGACGCTGCCCGTATTCGAGACTCCGCTGGGAAAGATCGGCGCTGTGATTTGCTGGGAGAATTACATGCCGCTGCTGCGAATGGCCATGTACTCCAAGGGCATTCAACTCTACTGCGCGCCGACCGCCGACAGCCGCGACACCTGGCTGTCGACCATGCAACACGTGGCCTTGGAAGGACGCTGCTTTGTCCTCTCCGCTTGTCAGTTCGTTCGACGGAAGGACTTCCCCGATGATTTTGACAGCAGTTTTGGCAACGATCCGGAAACCGTCCTGAGCCGAGGTGGCAGTTGTATCATCAACCCGCTGGGAGAAATCCTCGCCGGTCCAAACTACGAAGAGTCGTGTATTCTCACGGCAAACCTGGACCTGGATGACGTCGTTCGAGGGAAATTCGACTTCGACGTGTCAGGCCACTATGCCCGCCCCGACGTTTTCCGTTTGAACGTCAATGAAAGCCCGGCCCCGAGCGTCGTGACAAGTTGCAGCCCTTTCGCCCCGCTTCAAGCCAACACGGAAGACCATTCCCTCGGAGAGGACTCACCACCTCCTCACGCCAGTTGACACACCACGCACAAAGCAGTGCCACGCCCTCCCTTGCTCACGAGCCCCTTGGTGACAGGAGCCTCCGATTTCCAAGAGAGCGACTGTTTTCTGGACGTCACGAGTTGACGCGAGGTTCGAAGGGAGATACGACCACGGTGAACATCGCACAGATTGGAGACGATCATGGTGAAACAGATCATGGTGTTCGGCCTTCTACTGGCAGGGGCCGGGTGGCCGGCAATGGCCAGCGAGTCCTTCGAGGTCGCGGTTGCTCATCGATTCGTTGGCCCGATCCAACTGGAGGGAGGCCGTTTGCTGGCGATCGACCGGACTCTCGAGATGATCCAGTCCATCGACAAGGGACGAACCTGGACCAGCATTGGGCCGTTCCGAGACGCCGCGGGCCGAGTGATCATCAAGGGCGACGTTCGCGCGTGGAACCTCCTGCGGCTGAAATCCGGAGAGATCGCAGTCACGTTCGAGACGACCCCACCTTCCCAGGGAGGAGGAGTGGGCGAGGGAACCGGAACGTTTTTCAGCCGGTCGCGTGACGAGGGAAAGACCTGGTTGCCCCCGATCCGTGTCAGTTGGCCTCGCTCCCCTGCCAACCCGACCTGGTTGATCCAAACCCGGAAAGGCCGACTGGTCCTGCCCAACGAGTACTGGCGAACACAACCGATGGATCGCGGCCTGGGAGTCTGCACGGCGTTTTATTCGGATGACCAGGGACGAACGTGGCAAGAATCCCGCGACAGCCTCTGGGTCTGGGAAAACGGAGGACGCCAGCAGGGAAGTTGCGAAGTCCCCACGGTTGTCGAGACATCCGACGGCCGACTGTTGATGTTTATGAGAACATCGTTTCAACGGATCGCACGCAGCGAAAGCCGTGACGGCGGGCAGACATGGAGTCCCGTGAAGTTGACCGGCCTGCTCAGCAGCAACTCCGAGATCTTTCTGCAACAGTTGCCAGGGTCCAGCGAACTGTTGTGTGTCTGGAACCAGGCGAACAAGCGGGAGATTGAAACCGGTTACTACCGCGCGAGATTGACCGCGGCGATCTCCAAAGACAATGGCAAGACCTGGAAGAACTTTCGCACCGTGGCGATGTCACCCGGACAAACCCACGTCACCAGGATCCCGGCAACCGATCCGGTTAGCTTTCTCAAGACACCACGCCCGATTCCCAGGCAGTCCGAGATGCTCGGAGAAGAGTTCCACATGAACCGGGCCCCGCGAGTCCAAGTGATCGGCGAATCGGCCTACCTGGTCTACACGCACCGGCGTTATCGCTATGTCGGAGGGAAGGTGAAGCGAACCGTCAACCAGATGCGTTTGCGAGTGTTCCCGGTGTCGTGGTTCCACTCCGCTGAACCGACAAAGTGACCAACCTGGCTGCGACGGCCAGATCACCAACACGATGGAGACAGGAGCAACACCATGCCCCGCGTCACCGCCTGCTCCACGTTGACCTTCGCCCTCTCTTCGCTGCAGACTGCCCTCGAGCACATCGCCGGTTACGGATTCGACCGTGTCGAGATCGCGGACATGCTCACCCACACGAAACACTTCTCGACCCACAGTTCCCGGACGGTCGATCCGGTCGCGGTCCGAGATCTCCTGGAGCGGAACGGGCTCACCGCGATCGCCGCCAACTGCGCGTTGGTCACGATCTACCAGGACGGGCTCGGTTTCGAGAAGCTGGCCGCGCCGAGGCAGTCGGCTGCGGAACGGGAGGACGTGCGAAAGGCCAAGGAGAACCTTGTCTTCTACAAGCTGCACGAGCCACGTCAGGCCGAGGCGTACAAGGCCCAGGCACTGGCACATCTCGACAATCTGGCCGTCGTCGGCGTGCCGATGGTCTGCCTCAACGTCGGCCGCCGGGCGCAGATGCAGGACCCTGATTCGGAGTTGCAGGCGGCCGCAACAGTGATCGACGAGGTTGCCGAGAACGCCCGAAGACGGGGGATCCGGGTGGTCCTGGAGATGCCACACGTGTGGCAACTCTACTACGACGTGGACCGTTCCCGGCAGATGTTGTCTCTCGTCAATTCCGACAACGTGGGCGTGGTGCTCGACGCCACCCACTGGCACACGAGCGGATACGACCTCGACGACTACGTGAGTTTCCTGGGAGATCGCCTGTGGAATGTGCATCTCCGCGACGCGACCGGTAAGGACTCACCCGGGGGAGACTTCCTGCTTGAAGCCACTCCGGGCAAAGGCGAGGTGGACTTCGGTCTGCTTGGACGAACCCTGGACAAGTACGACTACCGCGGCAACGTGACACTGGAGACCGAGTACAAGAACTACACGGAAGAGGCCGAGGTGGATGCCGAAAACGCGTTCGCCCTGGCTCATCTCGAAAGTGTTGGGTGGGAGATCCCCGAGAGTCCCTGACGGCCCCGCCCTCGAGAATTCAACTCGCCAGAGTCGAACCGGGGCCAGGGAGTGATCAGAGATTAGCCAGCCGGCGGTCGCTATCTCCGAACTGTGGCAGGACCACTCCCATACGGTCCATCAGCGAGAGGTAGAGATTGCAGGCCCGCCTGTCGGCCACCGGTCGGTCCCTGTAATCGAGCAGCCTTCCGGGAGTCAGCGAGCCACCGCCACCTCCGGCGAGCACCATCGGCATGCGGTCGGCCTGGTGCTTGTCGCCATCAAACAGGTTGGAGCAGAACAACAGCAAAGAGCTGTCCAGCAGCGTCTGATCACCCTCGTCAATTTCCTTGAGTCGCCGCAGGAGGTAGGCGAACTGAGCGACATGAAATTGATTGGTCTTGAGGTACATGGCCTCCCTCACAGGATCCCGGCCGTTGTGTGTCAGATCCAGGTGCAGGCTCCCTTGCACTCCCTCCAAAAACCCAAAATTCATTTGCGACAGGTCGTTGTTCAGCATGCAGGTGGCGATCCGTGTCCGATCCATACGAAACGCCAGGACGATCAGGTCCAGGATCAAACGCATGTGGTCGGGCACGTTCTGAGGAATCTCGTCGGCTGGGCGCGGCATGTCCGCTTTCGTCAACGTCGGCTTCCAGCCTTCGAGGCGGTCTTCCTTCGCAGCTCGATCGATGCGCCGCTCGATGTCGCGAATGGATTCCAGGTACTCGTCCAATTTGACACGATCGCGGGCCGCCAGCTTCGGACGCAGGGATTTGGCGTCCGCCAGGACCTGGTCGAGGATCGTCCGGTCGAGACCGGCCTGACGCCGGTTGCCGACAATCACATCGAAGGCTCGTGCCGGGTAGATCTCCTTGGTCGCCGGACGGGTCGGTGAACTCCAGGAAATGCATGATCCATAGAGCATCGACAGGCCATCTTCCAGACGGAGTTCTGTCGGTTCGACACCGAGAACCAGGCTGGGGAGGGCAGTCTGTTTCCCCACGCGTTGCGCCAGCACCTGGTCCATGGTGCGGCCCACACGGAGATCGTCCTGGTCCAGGCTGACCCAGGCTCCCGAGAGCAGGTTGGGCATGCGGCCCAGGTGAGCACTGGGATTGGCAACCGACTGGGCGTTGAACAACCCTTCCAGGATGCACAAGTCGTCGCGATAGGGCAGCAGGGGCTGCAGCGCGCGTCCGAATTGCATGCCGCCACGAGAGGGCTTGGCCCACCAGTGTTCTGGCTCCACCCCATTGGAAAAATAGACGCAGCCGAACCGTCGTGGCGGTTTGGCAGGGGTATCGGAGACCCGTTTGCCGTAGGCGGTACGCTGCGGGAGCGATGCGAGCCACGGCAAGGCCAGGGTGCCACCGGTTGAACGCAGAAACGCACGACGCGAGAGTGCTTCGGACCAGTGAGTGGGTGGCAGTTGCATGGCATCAGCGTGATGTAGGAGCGGTACGCGCATGATAACGGAACTGGCGACTCGTCACGATAGATTCTGCCAGTTCGGCAAGACCGGCGCCACTGGCGAGTTGGGCGGTCATTTGCGACAGCAGCGCGGTGTCGCCAATCGTCTCGGGCCGCCCCAGCGCATATCCCAGCATTTTGACGGCGAGCGTGTGGTGGAACTGGGACTGCCGCGACCGCAGATAGCTGTGCAACGCAGTCGCATCGGCGATTGACGTGCCGTCACGAAGTTTGCCGGCGGTTTCGATCGGCTTTCCGTCCCGATAACGTTTCCGCCAGCGTCCCAGCGAGTCGTAGTTCTCAAGGGCAAAACCGAATGGGTCGATCCGCGCATGACAGTTCACACAGGCGACATCGCGCCGGTGTGCTGCCAGGCGTTGACGGACAGAGAGTCCGTCGGCCGGCACGTCGTCTGCAGCAATGGAGCCCGCATCAGCCGGTGGTGGCGGCACCGACTCACCCAGGACCTGCCGCAGCACCCAGTCACCCCGGCGAACGGGGCTGGTTCGCAAAGGAGCGGACGTCACGGTCAACACGGCTCCCAGCCGAAGCAGTCCGCCGCGGTGGGAGCGATTCATGTCGTTGACACGTCGCAACACCATGGTTCCGGCCGGTTGCGGATCGGTCTTGGCGGGTTCAGGAAAAGGAACACCATAATGTGACGCCAGCGGGCGATTGAGAAATGTGTAGTCGGCAAACAACAGTTCGGCGGGAGGACGATTTCCGCGGACGATGTGGCTACACAGTGCGATGGCTTCCTGGTACATGGCCGACTGCACCGCCTCGCTCCATTCCGGGAAGCGACTTGTGTCGACCCCCCGGTATTGATCGAACCGATAGAAGCCAAACCACTGGCCGAAGAACTCGGTGGCAAATCGGGTCGCCTTCGGATCCTTGAGCATGCGACGGGCGTGGCGCGAGAGAACCTTTGGATGTCGGAGTTGTTGTCGCGCGGCATCCTTGCGGAGCGCCTCATCGGGCAGCGACGACCAGAAGAGATAACTGAGCCGCGAAGCCAGTTCCCAGTCGGACAACGGAGCGGAGGAAGCCTCGGCGGTGACGCGTTCTGCCCGGTAGAGATAAGCCGGAGAGACCAGGATCCGTGTCAGGAGTGACCGGACCGCGGCGGCGTGGTCAAAACGCCCCTGCTTTCTTAGAGAGTCGTAAAAAGATCGCAGACGCGTGACCTCGTCCTGAGTCAGCGGCCGACGCCAGGCACGCGTGGCAAACCGGAGGACGTCTTGCAGATGCCCCTCGTGGGCCGATTGCAAAGCCTGGCGATCGGCCTGGTACTCGAGGTGGAGTGGGACGAGGTAATCACGAGCTTCGGCCGGCAGCTGTGCAAGCCACTGCCGATCAAGATCTTTCATACGCCGGTCCCCCAGCGCAATTCCAAATATTTCGGACAACATCCTCAACCACGCGTCGTGGTATCCAAACGAAGTCCGCAGGTCGATCCAAGCTCGATCCAGTCGACGCCGCGTGGCCGTGTCCAGCATGCGTTCCACCAGGAACTGGTCGTCACGCGCGTACTTGATTTGCACATGAAATGCGTTGCGTTGCGGATTGTTGTAGGTGGCATCCAGGGGTTTGGGTATGGGATCACGATCGGAAGGAGCTGGTTCTCGCTGGGACACCTGGGGAAGCTGGCGAGCAAATTGCAGCACACCTTTTTTCCATGCCTGAAAGGCTGGGCTGCCCGGATTGGCCAGCAGCGCGGAGATCGATTTCCCCTGATCGGTTTCTTCCTTCTGCGTGATGGAACAGCGAATGATGCAGTCTTCGCCCCGATCAATATCCAACTCCGCATCGACCAGGAGCCGAGCAGAACCGACCTCCCTGGGGATCGGAATCGTGAAGCGAACAGGTTTCGTCCCCCGCGTGGTGAAGTCGCCTTTCGTGACCTTGCCCCCCCGCTGGTGTTTACCGAAACGAAGCCGGCTGGCGGAGTCCGCGGTGACCATTTTTCTCAACGGATGAAAAGGTTGTTCTCGCAAATCCGCCACCCGAAATTGGATGCGGGGATTCTTCCAGATCACCAGCGCGTCGGGCCGTTCGTCGGGAAGGGCCGATTCCACGGTCAGGACCAGGTTGGCGGTGGTCGTTTTGGGCGGCCAGTTGATGTTCATTTCAAAACGTTGGACGCGGGTCACACGAAAAAGATCGGCCCGCAAAACAGGAGCTTCTTCCTTGGCGTCCGCATTGGCTCCAAACCGATTTTGCCAGTGCCGCACACGTTCAGCCAGTTTCTGGCAACGGTCCTGGATCCGTGTGCAGAACGCCTTCTGCACCGCGCTGCCGGCGTCAACGGGCGGGGCGGGAAGCTGCTGCCAGGCATGGGCGATCTCGGAACTGGGGAAGCCAAGATCTCGCTGTTGCAGAAGCTGGTGGATGTACTTGAGAAACGGTGGATCCAGGCCTTCTGCCCTGGCCAACTGGGTGTAGTCAGCCGCCCCGCGGCCCAGTGCCTTGCGGTGGGAGAACAGCCAGGCCGCATAGAAAGCCCTCGGATACAGGTCCAACCCAAAGGGCTCGCCACCTTCGCCGGCAGCGGCACGAAACCCGTGGTTGCGGTAAATCGATTGAATCCGTGTGATGGCGGACAATTCAAAGCCGGTGTTACCGGGGTCGCGGTGGAAGGCCAGCGGGCCAGAACCGATGACGGCATGGTCGGCGACCTGCCGCGCCGCGTCCAGGTAACGCTGCAAGGTTGAGTCCTGTATGAACTGGACGCCTCCGCTATTGGTAAACCCGGCCCCCCCCACCGCATCGCTGACGAAGCCGCGGTGGACATCCAGCCGGAGTCCGGTCAAGTCGCGAATTGTGTAGTCGTATTCAGCACTGGTCAGCCGGCGCATGACGATACGCCCCGGGTCTCCAGCATGCCGCGTCACCGCTTGTTGCAGGCGTTGTTGGATCGATTCACTCAGCCGCTTGCGGTCCGCGGCGTTCGGCTGTGCAGCGTCGCGTGGCGGCATGCGTCGGCTGCGAAGCTGGTTGGCAACCTTCCTCCAGCCGCGGAAATCGTGAGCGAAGGAGTCCCGGGTGCTGAGCGTTTTGAGGTCGAGCCCACCCTCGATGGAATCACCACTATGGCAATCAAAACAGAATCGTTGCAGCAACTTCCCAATGGGACCCGCCGCCTTCGAAGCCTCACCAGCGCGGGCTGCGGTGTGGGCAGCGAACAGCAACAGAAGTCCAACAAGCGTGGTCCGGAACCGCTGATGGGATGACAGGTGGGTCAATATCAGCACTCCTGATTGGACAAGCAGGCAACTTCCGGCTTTCCGACGGGCCACAATCACAACATAGCGGATTCCATCAGCCCGTCAAAGATACGGTCTTCGTTGCCTGGTGCGTAATGGATTGGCCATCCCTGGTCGCACATTGAACCTGGCGTTTCCTTGCCCAACAGCAGGTCGTACTGGCAAAATGTCCGCCGCCCGACCACCTGTCCATGGCCATGATGATGTGAGAGAGGTTCTCGTATGAACGGTTCCGCGACGTTGCAGACGCTGCTGCCGCGCGGCGAGCCGGGGTGTCACTTTGTCGCGTACGGCGATTGCTGTATCGGTCCGCCCGAGCCTGGACGTGGGCACGAAGAACACCTTGCCGCAGTGCACCAGGTCATTCACCGACTTGATCCTCGTCCCCAGTTCGCCTGCTTTCTCGGCGACTTGATCTGGGGACTGACACGGGAACATGGCCCCAATCACGACGGCCAGTCCCTCCGACAGGAGTGGGTCGAAAAGCTTGCGAACGAAATGAAGCCCCTGGCCGATCTGGATGTTCCCGTGTTCCGGATTCCCGGCAACCACGACACGATGACGCCGGTCAGCGAGACCGTCTGGAGAGAGGTGTTTCACGAGATTCCTCAGAACGGTCCGGAAGGCCAGGAGGGTTTGACATGGTTTGATCGGCGAGACGATCTGCTGATCATCGGAATCAGTGTCTACGCGATGAACATGGGCAGCCCCTTCACCATGATGGGCGGACGCGTCGACCATGGCTGGGTCGACCGGGTTCTCACCGAACACTCTGATGCCAGATTCAAGCTCGTCCTGGGGCACTCCCCGGTTCATCCAGTCAACGGCTACAACGCTCCGAAGTGGGGCATGCTGCCCGAGTTCGGTGAGCCGTTTTGGGAGGTGCTGGTCAGGCACAACGTGTCCGCCTATCTGTGCAGCCACGTGATTGCGTTTGATGTCCAGGTTCATGATGGTGTTCCCCAGATCACCACGGGTGGCGCCGGGACCAATTCGGGGCCAGGCGGATGCATGCCGGCGCCTACGGAGTACCATCACTGCGTTCAACTAGCCATCGATGAACTGGGACTGCGGGGCCAGGTCATCGACACCGAGGGCACGGTTCGCGAACAGTTCAATTGGCCTCCACTCCGCGACGGCGTCATGGAATGGTCGTTCAAGAGCAAACCACTGGATCCCAGGCCATCCCGAGTCCTGCTTGCTGGCCATTCCGGGAAAGAAGCGTTCCCGAGAATCCACGTGTCTCTTGATGGATATCAGCCGCGGTTGAATGTCGCGCTTTTCGACCCGGCAGACATCTACCCCAACTCCTGGCACGGTCCCGAAGTGGACATCCGTCATCCATTCGAGTTGACCGTTGCCATTGATCCGGCCATGGGCCCCGGGGGCGTGCTCGCTCGTGTGGGAAACGAACCGTTTTCGTCTCTGGAGACCGATGTGCCCCACGGCTACAAGGCAAATGGCTGGCCCGAAACCTGGACAACGTCGACGGAAATTCTGGTCGAAAACACCTCGGTCCAAGATGTCTTACGATGAGAACAAAATGAAACGTGTCGTGAACCGGCCTGTTCGACAACTGCTTGTCGCGGGACTGTCGGCAGGCATATTGCTGTCGATCGGCTTTGTCTCCTCTTCACATTGGCAAGCCGTCGGCTCCCGGTGGGAAACCCCGGACGCGCCGCCGACCCTTTTGCGTCATCCGTACCTGCAGAAGGGGACCACCCGTTCGATGGGCATCGCCTGGATGATCGACGATGAGCAGCCGTGCACCGTGGAGTACGGTCTCACGCAGAAACTTGGACGGGTGGTCGAGTCACCGGGAAACCGGCGGATGCACTTTGCCGAGATCACCAAGCTCGAACCAGACACGCGATACTATTACCGCATTCGGTCCGGAGACACCTGGCTGACACCACCTGACGAGTCGTATCACTTCCGAACACACGTGGCCAGCAAGAACAAACCGTTCTCATTCGTGGTCCTGGGAGACAGCGGACAGCCTGAAACAGGAGACCAGTGTCCGCTGGCGGACCTGCTCTCGGCACTGAAACCGAAACCGGACTTCATCATCCACACGGGTGATCTCTCGCAACGCTGGGCTCTCGATGAAGCGGAGTACGATCTGCTGACCTTCGGGGTGTACCGCGACATGCTGAGGAACACGCCGTTCTATCCGACACAGGGAAACCATGACTGGGTGACCGACTGGGAGCACGGCCTGGACCCGCTGTATCCTCGCTACTTCCAGCCCGGCAAGCTGGACAGCCGGTTGACCGAGCGATTTGACATGCCGTTCTGGCGAGTGTTTCACAGTCCGCGTGACAACGAGGCGGGCCACGTCGGCCCATTCAGCTTTCGCTATGGGAATGCCGTGTTCGTCTGCGAGGCGGGAGCTGGAAAAGGAGCGGGCCGGTCGTTGGCTGAAAAACGATTTGCTGATGACGATGTGACGTGGCGTTTCTTCTACAGCCATTACTTCGGCATGTCGGGCAATGCGGTTCCGGGTGGAGACTTGAAATGGGACCCGCCTCTGCCCAATTGCGACATGACCTTCCGAGGCCACATCCACGTCTACAGTCGCTCGGCCCCATACGGCCCCAATCAGGGAGTGGACCTGCTCGTGGGATGTTCTGGTTCGGGTATCGGCAACTCGTATTTCCAGACCATGGTGACGCCGAAGAACCCTCATGGGTTGCGGCCGGGCATCACCGAATGGAACGAAAAATGTCCACACCTGGTCCACGTGTTGATCGACGGTCCGAAACTGACGCTCAAGTCTTACTATCCCGACGGCCTGGTTTTCGATTCGCTGGTGATCGACAAGTCTGGTGACAAGAAGACAGTTGTTGGCATGCGGCCGGACCAGCACCCGGTTCATCCGTACTGGCAACGAGGTCTGACGCCCCTCATGAAGAAACTCTGGGTCGATGAGAATCCCAAGTGGCGGTCGCTCGGCTCGGGAGCATGGGAATACGTGGGACGGGAACCACTCGAACGCCTCGGCCGGACGATT
>CEVA01514464.1_pt1 | contig 12621 bp, 16 predicted proteins | sample 361521 | NCBI WGS metagenome assembly CEVA01 (sample SAMEA2622823, study PRJEB7988) | marine metagenome | isolation source: saline water (ENVO:00002010), including | reverse complement strand
TTGATACTGATGCCACTTTTTTTGTATGGTACGAGCAGCGCAGTCATATATGCGTTCTTGACACATTCGTTGTTCTTGCTCTGCTCTGTATTGCATACAACGTTTTTTGATGTTTTGTTGCTCAATATAACTCTGCCAAAATTTTTGTATCATCCTTGCAGCATATAAACGCTCTTGTTCACTCTCTGGATTATGCATGATGCTATCACGATCTATTTCCTGATAAGCTTGCTTACTTTTTTTGCGTTTTTTTGTTTGCAAAAAACGCCACCATATTTGTATGTTATGCACAGCACTTATACGATTTTCTCTTTGACCTCGTACATGCAACCCACACTGCGAAGTATAATCTCGTGCAAAAACTCGATTTTTACATAGATGTTCTTTTGCTGCTTCTTTTTTTTTATGAGAATTATCACCTCGTGCTTCAGCAGCTTTATTCATTTCTGCCATGGAAACACGAATCTTTTCTCCTTTAGAATTTGTAATAGATATATATTGCTTTTTACAAGGAGCATATAATGCCACTGCATAGAATAAAAAACAGAAAATTGCTTTTTTGACCACAACTACCTCTGATGTTATATGTAAGGTACAATCGTTGTGTTACTATAGCTAAAATTTTAACTTTTGAAACAATAAAATTTATATTGCATGTATTAAACTATGCTGTTTATCATCGCCAGATAATTTCCAAAAAACTATGCCTTTAAGTTTTTTTAATCTAGCATATTGCACTTTTTCTTTAACAGAACGTTCGTCATCGAAGCTTACAAATACTTTATCGTCAGGACAATACATATATGGAACACTTGATTTTTCGTTCCATGCGTATTGACAAGATTTATTCGTAACATAAAGCTCTTTAATTTTATTATACGAAAGAGAATCAGTAATATCAGTCTTAATAAAAGGCGAACCTATTTTACTACGCGTTTGATCAAATACATGCCCATACAAAGGTACGCCTAACACTATCTGTTGCGGAGAAACTCCTGCAAGCATAATCCCATGTATCGCATTATCCACACTATAAGAAGACCATGCATTACATATAGGAGCATTAAAACCTATACCACTACTTACTGGACTGGTGAAATTATATGTCATCACATGAAACCAATCAACGTATTGCGAAACTTTATCTAATCCTAATTTTTTATAAACAGAAGACTTCACTTGTAATGCAACAGTTAATAACGACGTAGTTTTCTGCTTATCTGCACGCTCTTTAAGCAACTGCCGCAACAAAACAATCATGTTTTGGTACGCACGTGCATCTTGTTCGGAAACAACATTGTTAACCCACTCCCAATCAAAATCTAATCCATCAAATAATCCTTCATATTCAAATGTTATTGTTTCTGACTCCAATGTTTTAGAGTTTTTAAATGTATACTCATATCGATCTAATAACTTTACAGCTGACTCAACAAATTCTTTATCTTTACCGTTTTGTACGACTTGAGAAATATATTTACTATGCACACCACCACCAATCGACAGTAAAATTTTAATATGAGGAAACTTACGTTTAAGCTCTTTTAGTTTTGCAAAATTACCTCCTAATTTTTTGCGATACTCTAAATTAGCTCCAACATCACACCATGGATCATGCAATTCACAGATACCTGTTTTTTTATTTGGACAAGCAAATGCATAAATAATATGAGTAAGCTTATGAGCTACTGGGTATATATCTTCGACTTTATAAGCTTGCTTTCCATAGCAATCCCAATTAGTAAAATAAGCAACTACAATATTACCTGGTTGTACGTCTGCATACTGCTCCGGTACGGGCATCGGGCAAATGTTTACCGCTTGTGCAACATGCGTAACATATAAAATAGATAATAAAAAACTGATGCTAACAATCGAAAACTTCATACTCCCCCCATTTGAGAATCTCCACACACATATGGTAACAATTTGAAGCAAAACAATGCAAGACTTGGCTAAAATTCATATAAACAATTTATTTCTATAAGAAAAAAAGATAAAACACTTGGATCTTTGCTATAAAAATTGATAAATATTTAATGAAAAAATTTACAACCTTTCAAAGTTCACTTACACTACTTACATGAGTAAAAAAATTGATTTAAAAAAATTCACTCCTGACACAATCAGGAATTTTTCTATTATTGCCCATATCGATCATGGCAAATCAACTTTGGCAGATCGGTTATTAGAAGTTACTGGAACTTTATCTACACGAACCGGTGCTAACAAGCAATTTTTAGATAAACTTCAAGTAGAAAAAGAACGAGGCATCACAGTAAAAGCACAAACTGCTTCTATGATTTATACCCATAATGGAACAGAATATTTACTCAATCTTATTGATACCCCCGGTCATGTCGACTTTAGTTATGAAGTTTCACGGTCATTATATGCTTGCCAAGGGGCACTTCTTTTAGTAGATGCAGCTCAAGGTGTACAAGCTCAAACTATGGCTAATTTCTATCTTGCTTTTGAACAAGATTTAAAAATATTGCCAGTTTTAAACAAAATAGATCTACCAAATGCTAATCCAGAACGAGTCATTAAAGAACTTGATACTCTTTTTGATTTTACAGATAATGATGTTTTAACATGTTCTGCAAAAACAGGTATTGGTATCGATACCATTTTACAAAATATCGTCACTGGTATTCCCGCACCAATAGCGAAACCAGAAGAACCATTAAAAGCATTACTTTTTGATTCCTGGTATGACGGTTATCGAGGAGTTATTTGTTTAATTGCTTTAGAAAACGGATCACTTAAAAAAGGTGACATGGTATATCTTCATCAAAGCGATGCTCGTTACGAAGTATTAGAAATTGGTCTCATGTATCCTAGCGAAACACCCACGGAAGCATTGTATGCAGGCCAAGTAGGCTATATTATTACCGGCATGAAAACAATCAAAGAAGCACGTGTTGGTGATACCATTTCTCATCCAAGAACTAACATTACTCCTTTTCCTGGTTTTAAACCTGCTAAACCAATGGTATTTGCCGGTATCTTTCCTGTTGATTCTTCAGACTTTGAATTTTTAGCTGATGCAATAGATAAATTAACACTCAATGATGCAAGTGTATCGGTTGAAAAAAAGACAAGTGTTGCTCTGGGCTTAGGATTCCGCTGTGGATTTTTAGGATTATTACACATGGACGTATTTAAACAACGTCTTGAACAAGAACACGATGTTAGCATTATTGCAACAGCTCCAAGTGTGTTATATCATATCGATTTAAAACATGACAAAGGTAAAATTTCTATTGAAAATCCATCAGAATTTCCTGACCCTGCAACAATAGAAACAATTTATGAACCAATGTTATCTGCAACAATTATTGTACCAAAAGATTATCTTGGTAATATTTTAAAACTATGCCAAGAACATCGTGGCGTACAAAAAGACATGTCATACCTTGACGAAGAAAGAGTTTTACTCAATTACAGCTTACCTTTAAACGAAGTTGCAACAGATTTTTATGACCAATTAAAATCTGTCAGTTCAGGATATGCAAGTTTTGATTATGAACAAGCAGGCCATGATCCATCTGAATTGGTTAAAATGGACATTCTACTTAACGGTAGCCCAGTAGATGCATTATCTGTCATTGTTCATAAAAGCAAAGCACAAACAATGGGACGAGATTTAGCTGAAAGACTTCGTAAAATTATTCCACGCCAACTATTTGAAGTAGTTATTCAAGCTGCTATTGGCGCTAAGATATTAGCACGTGAACGCGTAGCTCCACTTCGTAAAAATGTAACAGCTAAATGTTATGGTGGAGATATTACACGTAAACGAAAATTACTTGAAAAGCAAAAAGAAGGTAAAAAACGTATGAAACAAGTTGGCTCTGTTTCAGTACCACAAGAAGCTTTCCTTGCTATTTTAAAAAGATAATTAAAAACTCTTAGTTGCATAATCAAACAGACCTACTTTTGCTGTAGTCGATATGTAATTAATTTTTCAATTAATCCTTGTGCATGTAATCGCTGTTCTGGCTCAACTCCTAAACCACTTTCTTCATATGGTTGAAGCACTTTAAACAAAGCTCTTATGCCTTGATATCCTTGCTCTCTGTATTCTTCAATTTCTTTTTGTATTACTAATCTCATTTCATCTCGTTTTACTTGGTCTTGATCGAGCTGACTAGATTCAACAATATGAACACTCAAACAAAGCAAAACTAATACTTTTAACTTCATAAACCACTCGGCTTTCATCAACAAACAACTGCTAACATAAAAGCATTCAAAGCAACTTGTAACAATACAATTACGGTATAAGCAGAAATCAATATACCATCATAACGATGTAACAATTCTTCTATGATGCTTAAAATTCGTAATGGCACAGTAACTTCTATTGGTTTTTTGTTGCTGTAATCATTATGTACATATAACAGTTGCTCTTTGGCGTAAGCAATATCTTGATCAATCGCACTGACATCTAATAAATTAAGTAACACAGCTGTATCAATATTAAATTTCAACATAACTTCATGGACACATTTTTGTTTTAATTGCCCGTTAACATTTAGTAAAATCTGCTTCATTTCAGAAATTTTAATAGCTAAGGTATGCACATCATCTACCGTAATAGCATGCTTATCAAGCAATCGCATACATAAAGATCGCAATCCTTTCAAAAAAATAACAATTTGAGGTTTTATTGCTTGCTGATTAATACTGTGTATATCAGTAGAGCTTACATGCTCTAAAATATGCTTGATCGATGTAGAAACTGGAGTTTCTGCTACTTTTTTTAATGTATCAGCTACCATAACTTGATACATATTGCACATACATATAAAAAAAAGACTATATATTTTTACTTGCATCAGACCCCCTCCATATAACTTGCGTTCCCTAATTACTAGTCAGTATAATAAAATCAATGCCTATAAATAAAGGTTTTTCATATTTGCATCCGATATAAATAAATGATTTTAATCCTAAAACTGACAAAACGGTTGAAAAAAAATATAAGAAAGGTACATTCAAATTAACAATAAAGGATTAAATATTATGAGTGAAAATTCTACCAATAACGAATCTCAAAGCAAAGAACAACTTCCAAGCTTGCCTGTTTTTACAGGTCACGTCTATATCTTCTCAGCCTTTGATATAGGTGAAGATATTAAATTTGATAGCGTAAAAAAAAGTAAAGACGTTCAAACAGAAAAAGTTAACGTTTCAAAATTTTTAAAAAATTATCATTTACCTTTAGAAATAGAATTACCACATCCTCATGATAGCGCTCGCTGCATTAGTAGCAAAATTCATCCTTTTGGTGCAATTTCACTAATTTACAAAGTACCTATCACCAGCACCTTACAAGACTTGCGTCAAACCATGATTGACCTAGATGCAAAATATCAACAAGATAGTATTCAAGATGCTTATTCAATTTTTAAAAAAATTAAACCTTTTACTGTTAAACCAAGTTTCTTTCAACTCAAAACATATTACACAGTGATTCAAATCGATACTAAAAAAGATCTTTCTGGTCCTCAAATTAAAGAAATGTACGGTCATGAAATTGCATCACTGCTCCGTTTTGAAACACAAACACTTTCAGATTATCAAAAAGACGATATCATCAGCTCATCAATTGGTTACTTCAAAAAAGACTTAGTCATTATTGATACTGAAGCTGCATTTATCTATGATCCACAGTACGAAGAGCTACTCGACTTTTTTGAGCTTGGCAACATTCAACAACTAGAACTGCATTATTTTGATAAGTTACTCGATAAACAACTAACGACACTCTACGATCAAAAAAAACCACGTTTACCAATTTTATCATATATGCCATTTATCGGTTCTCGTTATTTTGATCCTATTGGTGATCTGAATAGAATTAAAGTTGATATTTCGGTAATTACTGAACGACTAGAAAGTAGTATCAAAATTATTGGTGAAGCATACTTTTCAGAAGTATACGACCTTATCATCACACAACTTGATCTACAAAGTTGGCAACGTTCTATTAATAAGAAATTAAATATTATTAAAGATATCCGATATGTGTATCAAAACAAAGTTGATGCTAACCGAGAAGATCTCTTATCCGTATTAATTATTATTTTAATTATGATTGAAGTCTTTTTTGCTATGACAAAACATTAAGAAGTAATATTTACATCTTTTGTAACATTATAATCCAGGCTGTTTTTGACCAAAATAATAGCGCTAAAGTCACCTTCTTTATAAGCAGTAACTCTACAAATACATTCAGGATTTTGTTCTTGGCGATATTGTACAGTTTTATTAGCACCTATGCCAGATTCTAAACTACTTTTATAATTAATTGTCTCTGACATTAAGATATATCTTTGATTTTGTATATGCAAAACTTGAGGAAATCCCCTGCTGTACCAATATGTATAACCGTCCAAATTTGATGTATATACAATTTGATCAAAAAAAATATACATAAATACAAAAATTGCTTTGTTCATTATTTGATACCCCTAACAACCTAGGTAGTTATTATGTTAACACTAATCAATATGATCTATCTCTCACGTTCTACTCAACGTTTTTGATAACCAACTCGTAATGGTTTATTACTACCTTGCAAAAATAATAACGAGCTTAATAAATTTTTATTATTTTTGTTATAATACTTTGCCTCAACAATAGAAGTAGAATATAAACAACATTGCAATACATACACACCTTCAGAGCTTCTAAATGCTGCAAGTTCTTCTGGAATAGGTAATTTTGTATGCCAAGACAAATGTGGTTGACTATGGCTACCAAACATGTAAATCGAATGTAACATTACATAATAGATACATACAACATAGTGTTTCTTCATTTACTATTAACCTACGACTTGATACACATTAGACCTAACATTTTGATGAGATACAGACTCTTGTTGATCATCATCAGACTCACTCTGATCTAAAGGCAACACATTTTTCTGTTTTTTACCTGTTGTTTTCATACCATTGCTATATGTTTTTATATAACTACCGTCAGCTTCCTCTTGTATCACTGTTTTATCAGCTAACATAGTAGTGACAGTACCATCAGCATGATAAAATTCAGAATTTCCATTACTATGATAAATGATGCGTGTCCCATCAGAATAACGACCATTACTACCTTGATATACTTTTTGTATTGTACCGTTTTTAAGATAATGAACAATACATGTCGCAAAAGTATTAGTATGTCGATAAGTTGCTGCTACAATATGCGGATATGAGTTAAACTTTTCTAATCTATAAAGATGATTTTTACTTGTTAACGTTGCAGGTGCTTGTCTGATAACTCTTTGTTCAAAATTGCTGCTTTGACTAGATTCGCTATCAGTTATACTTTCAAGATCACTTGTTTTTAGTATAGAAACATTACAACATATAACAATGACAAATAATTTTAAAAAGTTAATCATATTTACTTTACCTACACAAAGGTATATTAATTTATAATTTTGATTGATAATTCAAACAGCCAATTACTTCGCCTTTATTATTACGAATAATAATACTTTTACGAAAACTTCCACACCGTTGTAAAGTCACCGGAACTGCCTCAGATTTTTTACCAGGGTAACATAAATTTTTAATGTTATACATTCTACCTCGATACAAAGCTTTTCTGGGTATATTATGTTGTAAACATTCTGATTTTGTACAAAAATCAAAAGTTTCTTTTTTCTTACTGGTTGCATCATCGGAGCTGTAACTTTGCATGCTCATGGAAATCATGAAAAATGCTATTCTTACAAATGTTTTCATAAGCTTATTTTTATTTTGCTACTGATACTTGAGCCGGACGTAATACTCGATCTTGAATCATAAAGCCTTTACGAAAAACTTCTACGATATATCCTGATTCATGCTCTGATGAATCAACTTGCATCACAGCTTCATGAAATTCTGGATCAAAATTTTGATAATCGACCATAGGTTTTATATTATTTTTTTCTAATAGTTTTAATAGTGATTGATGCAGCATAGTGATACCTGCATGCTCAGAAGATTCTTGAGATAATGCTCTTTCAAAGTCGTCTACAAACGGTAGCAAATCTTTTAAAACATTTTCTTTTGTTACTTCTGACCAACGAGCTTGATCACGCTGCGTACGCTTTTTAAAATTTTCAAATTCTGCAGAAATTCTTTTGCATTGATCTTTCCAAATTGTTACTTCTGCTTGCACACCATTATCTGGTTGTTCTTGCTCTGGTGTTTCTACTTCTAAATTTGATTCTTCTTCTTGATTGTGTATTTGTTGTTCTTTTTCTTCGTGCAACATAATAAAATTCCTTATATTCAACATAAATCTTACTAAAATTATAACAAAATTACGTTGTAATAAAAGTTTTTAAGCATCTAATCTCTTGCAACCTCATAAAATTTACAGTATACCTAAATGGAAATCATTACTTTATAATTAAAAAAATAAAAGTTTAATAACATATGATATTAGTATTGCTTTGCTTATTATTTATGCCATCAACCATTTGTTCAATGGACACAACTTTTAACAAACCATCTAGCACTTTACCAAAAATTCATTTTTCAACACCTGGATTAACATCGTTTGAATTTACTTTTTCACGATCAAAATCAACAGAATCTTTTAATGATTTTGAACAACGAGTACCACTTCTTGCATTTAACGGTCCCGAAGATTTACTCTCTAAATTTATCGATCCTTCATTACCAAGAACCAATACAGCCAAGGTAGGTCAAGCAATTTTTAGCGGTACTCAAAAAATACTTGAATATAACCTTAGTTTTAGTAAAAATTTTAACAATGGCATCTTTCTGTCAATGGAAACAATCATAGCAGATGTTTATACAAGTGATATCTGTTTACATCCAGTTTCTAAAACATGTCTATTACTCGCAGAAGAAGAAATTAACCAAAATACTGAACTTAAAAATTTCATTGATACATTTTATGAAAAATTTATACCTCATACATGTAGTGTTTTTCATCAAAAGGTCTGGGGGCCTTCTTTTTTCACACTAGGGTATGCCAAAAACTGGCAACACTTTACCCATATTGATTTTATTAATTTTTCTATTAAAGGAGGTCTTGCTATACCAGTAATAGCTATTGACGACGTTAATCCAGGCGAAGATGTCAACGGCACAGTATTTAGAATACCAGCTCATGTTAGATTTAATTATGGCTTACCATTACAAGCAAATGTAGAAGTAGGATTTTTAGATTGGTTAAATATCGGAGCATGTACAATTATCATTCCCTACATTAGCAATGATACCTTTGTACGACTCAACCGAACCCGTACCAACAATGTATTATTTGCACAAGATAAAGTATTAAGCAAAGTTCATAATAGACCATTTGTTTACGTCAATAGCTATATTGAAGCAGAAGAATTTTTACCAAAATTAAGTATGGTATTTGGACTTTCTTATGCGAAACAATTTGAAACATATTATTGTCCACATGACTCAGATACATTTGTACCAGAAATTGTAAATCAATACTCATTGCACAAAGAATGGGAACGCGCAGCACTAACGTTAGAAACAAAAATAGATTTTGCAACAGAAGAAAAAACATACTTACCTGCTATAACTTTTTCTTATGTATATCCATTTTACGGTAGATCAACATATGCGCCTTATGTCATAGGTAGCGGCATTAGCTTTGACATTATGAGCCGATTTTAAAAAAAATTATTCTGATATTTTATTTTTAAGCGATAAACACATAGACCGAACAGACCTCATCATCTCTTTATCTTCTTGTGTATCCTCATCAGAAGTATTTTCTAACTCTGCGATTAATCTATCGATTCTATCTATCATACTTTGTAAATATGATTTATCATCGCTATGTACTTGATGACTTCTTGTTGTATTAACAAGATTATCATATGTTACAGACAACTCTTCAAGTTGATTATACACAGATTGTAAAACTTCATTCGAAAAAGAATGTGATTGTAACGATCTATATACAGTATTTAAACCATCTTGTAATAATTCTAGTAATGAATGAGGAGCTCGAAAATCAACAATTGGATCTATACTTTTAATATTTTTCTTTTGCTGAGCATGCACAAAAACTTCAGAAAATGAACATATCATCATTGCCAATTGAAACAGATCTTCTTTTTTCATCACACACCCTTTTTTCTATTGTGTATCTATAACCCCCACTTCCCTAATTATTACTAATAGTAACAACCGAGCAGCTTTAAAGTCAATATTTGCTTAGTTATATTTTCAAAGTGCACAAAAGAAAAGGCAAGCGCTTAGCACCTGCCTTATTTTTCTATCTGAAATTAAATGTTAGAATGGAAGATCGTCTTCAAATGGTGCTTCATCTTTAAATTCTGGAAGACCATCAACTGCTTCATTTTTACTCTTTTTTGCAGCAGTAGTTTTAGAGCTTTCTACTTTTTGAGCTGCAGCTTTTTTCTGAGCAATTTCTTGCTCTACTTTAGCAAACTTTTCTGTATTTTGTGTACCAAAAGAAACTTTTTCTGATGCATCACTATTGCTTTGTGTATCAGACTCTTCTTCTGCATCTGCATTTGCATTTGATAAAAATACAACACGATCTGCAGTGATACTATGCTTGCTTCTTGTCGCTCCTTGAGGATCTTGCCAAGAATCAAATTTTAAACGTCCTTCAACTAATACAGCACGACCTTTAGCTAAAAACTTTTGGCAACTGTCTGCTTGAGCTCCCCAAACATCAACATCAACGTAACATACTTCTTGTACTTGCATGTTTGTTTGTCTATTTTTAAATTGACGATTTGAAGCTAATCCCAAACGACATACTGACTGCCCTGATGGTAATTGTTTCAACTCTGGATCACGGGTTAAATTCCCAACCATCACAATTCTATTATATCCTGCCATATTATTTTCCTTCACGTTGCAGAGAATATTGACATACGTCAAACTTGATACTATGAATACATTTATTACAATACGTTTTTTTTAAAAAACTGTACAGTATAGTTTTTTATCCCTAAAACAAAGGAATAAAGTATGTCTCATAAAACAGTTTCTCACAAAGAACTCCATAAAATGCTTGATCAAAACCATGAAGTAACAGTTATTAATGTTCTTGATGAAAAATATTATCAAGATTGCCACATTACTGGCTCTATTAACATTCCTTTTGATACATTAATCCACAAAATATCAAGTTGGGATAAAGATACCAAGATTATTTTATATTGTGCTAAATTAAGCTGCCCTAAAAGTAAGCAAGCATATGAATTACTCAGTGAACTTGGTTTTTCAAATATTTTAGAATATCCTGGTGGCATCAAAGAATGGTTGGAGCATGGCCTACCTACAACAGGTGCATGTATATTAGACTATCTACACAATTCATAAAATATTAGATATCTGCTAAACGACATGTATTATCTAACGTTTGCAATAACCCTTTAAGCTGAGCTACTTTTTCTTGATATTGCTGCAATGTTTTTTTATCTGCAGATGCCAATATTCCTTCTTGCTGACCTGCAAGTTGTTTTACATGTACTACAATATCATCAACAAGCTCGCTTAAATGTTTAATAGAATGTGTTGACACATGTAATAAATCTTCAAATTCAGCTGCTAATTGTTCTTTTAGCTTAGTACTTGAAACTTTTTGCACTCCATCTTTTTTAGGCTTTTGCTTAATAATTGATTCTGATTGCACTGATTGTACACATATCAGCATGATTGATAAAGTGACTATAATTTTTTTCATGTATGCCTCATTAACATGATATATCGTGTATATCGACCTAATAACAGTAAAGATAACATACAAAATATACTGATCATCAAATACAACAGATATTCTGGAAGATGATAGTTATAACAGTACCCAACTATCAAAATTCCTAGTAATGTCATTTCTGCAATACTTGCTACTCGAGATAGCTTTGACGGCTTAATAAATATCCGATATTTACCATAGAGCAGCGCACCACCAACGACAAGCACAACTTCTTTGCAAATTAAAAAATATAACGCATACAGAATAAACTGATCTTGTATCACAGGCATGACCGCCAACATTGATCCTACAAGTAATATTTTATCCGCAACTGGATCTAACAATGCACCTAAAGTTGATGCTTGATCGAATCTGCGAGCAATAAAGCCATCAAGCAAGTCTGTTATCATTGCTATGATAAACAGTACTAATGCATAAGACCAATTATTCGCTGATATTGCTGCCATGATAAAAGGTGTAAGTACAATACGAGTTAACGTAATGTATGTTGCTAAAGTTATCTTCATGCCATACAGTATAATCTGAGGTTAGTTTAAACACAACCACAGCATTGCTTAAGCTCTGCTACAGCTTCTTGTACACTATCTACTAAAATGAAATATTTCATTTCTTCTGCATACGAAAATTCAGAATCAACAAGCTCTTTTTGCGCCCAAGCTAAAAAACCTTGCCAGTACGCCTTGTTATACAAAACAATTTTACGTTTATCCATGCGATCTAATTTTAATAACGTCATGACCTCCATAAACTCATCTAACGTACCAAACCCTCCAGGAAAGAAAAAAAACACATGAGAAAATCTCATCAATATCCATTTGCGAGCAAATAACGTATGCACTGTCAAATATAGTCTATCTTTGC
>CEVA01242807.1_pt1 | contig 12642 bp, 14 predicted proteins | sample 361521 | NCBI WGS metagenome assembly CEVA01 (sample SAMEA2622823, study PRJEB7988) | marine metagenome | isolation source: saline water (ENVO:00002010), including | reverse complement strand
GGGGCAGTGTCAAAGCCACCTGCTAAGCAGGTGGATTTTTACTGGCTATCCGGCCATGCAATGTCAGCTGCGCTGTTACTTTGATCTGCGTCAATAGCCGCTTCGCTGAGAGGGCTCTGCGGACAATTGTCCTTATGAATTATGGTGGCTTTGACTAAGCTCTGGCGCTAAAATTAAGCATGTTTTCGTGCTTAGCGCTACAACGAACAGGTGAAATTTACCATGCACTTACCTACAGTGGACTATCAGTCGCCCAACGCTCCTGCTGAATTTGTCGAGTCTCTTCGCAATACCGGCTTTGGGGTATTGACGAACCATCCGATCCCGCAGTCTTTAGTGGAATCAATTTATGAAAATTGGCAGGCTTTTTTCAACTCTGAGCAAAAGCACGAGTTTTTATATGATAAGACTACACAAGACGGATATTTTCCACCGGAAGTAAGTGAAGTAGCCAAAGGCTTTAATGTTAAAGACATTAAAGAGTATTACCACGTTTACCCTAAAGGTCGCGTCCCGGCACAACTAGAAGAGCAAATTCGTGAGTATTACCGACTTGCTAATGAGTTTGCTAGCGAGCTATTGAGCTGGGTGCAGGCGCACGCACCAGAAGAAGTACAGAAACGTTTTTCCATTGATCTTAAAGACATGATCAAGGACTCTGAGCAAACCTTACTGCGTATACTTCATTATCCGCCAATGACCGGTGACGAAGAGCCGGGTGCTATTCGCGCGGCGGCGCATGGCGATATTAACCTATTAACGGTTTTACCTGCAGCGAACGAGCCTGGCTTACAGGTGCAAACTAAAGAGGGTGGTTGGTTAGATGTGCCAAGTGACTTCGGTAATCTGATCATCAACATTGGTGATATGCTGCAAGAAGCATCAGGTGATTACTTCCCTTCGACCATTCACCGCGTTATTAACCCGACTGGGAAAGCGTCAACGAAATCACGTATTTCACTGCCACTGTTTTTGCATCCGCGCCCGGATGTGGTGCTCTCCGAGCGCTATACAGCAGATAGCTACTTACAAGAGCGTTTACGAGAGCTTGGTGTAAAGTAATTAGAGAAAGCCCGCATTAGCGGGCTTTTTTCGTTATAGGGTGTTTAACAAAGCGCGGGTAGCGAGGCCGATGGCCAATGTTAAGGTGACACTTAATAAGGTGCCCAGCATCACGTATTCGGTCAGGTGCTTTTCTTTGCTATTGGTCAAATCGCCAAAGCGAAACACCGATTTAGCCGCTAGCACAAAACCGACACCAGCGAGTTCATCAATCAGTACAAAGGTGAGCATCAGCACGCGCTCAAGTACGCCAATACTATGCCCCGCCTGTGGCAGCTGTTGCTCATTATGGCTACAAGGTAGCTGCCAGCGTTCCAACAACATACGAATAGCCACGGAGCAGGGGTTTAAAACCAAGGCATAGGCGAGCAGCGTTACCCACAATGATTGTCTACTCAGCCCCTGACTCGCCCATTGTGTGAGGGTATCTGCATCACTGAGCCACAGGCACAACGAAATGATCACCATTATGTGTGCGAGCTGATCAACCACAAAGGGTATAATACCGCCTCGAGTATAGGACTTTCCTACATCAATGAGCCAATGGCTGAGCATAATACTCAATGTAGCCAGCAACACGCCCGGCCACTCTCCTAAGCCGTAAATGTGCTCCCACGCAATAAGCACGGTGGCCGATAACACGCCGTGAACTAACACATGCAGTGCTAATTTGCTTGATTTATAGTGGTAAGTGTTGCGATTGTGCACCCAGTGCATGGGTTGCAAATAAAAATCGGCAATAAAGTGCGCTAATAATAGCGCCAGTAGAAGTGCTATTTGCTCATCCATAAGCATGTTCCTTTGCGGCTACGGCTATAAATTCATCAACGAGGTGGTAGTTGCCAGCGTTAAGTAGCTTGGTGGCGTTTTCTCTTGAAGTTTCAAGCTCTTTGGCTATGGTTGCATGGTCATTATTACGTAACCAATGGTACAAATACAAGGCTTGTGCTTGTTTGGCACTGGTGTGACTGATGAGGTTATCTATAAAGCGAATATTCAATACAAAACTTGGGCTCATGTCTATTTGGTGTAGACTAAGACGTAGACGCATATTTTTTATATTATCTAAGCCCGTCCCCGAGAGGAGTAGCGCTGGACCGGTAGCGGTTTTTATATCTTTGCGGTAGTTATCTATCGGGCCCCATGCCTCACTAATGCGTGCGTCCAGAGCTCGGGCACGTAAAAACAACCGCAGCATAATGCTGGCTAGCAAAGGGGTGGGGCTTTGGCTAAGAATACATTGGAAGGCATCACCGCGATAAATGCTAAAGTCGCCATCGAAGCGTTCACAGATAGCGCGTAGCCCTTGCTCTAGGCTATATAATGCATTGTCATAGTCGTCACTGCTTAGCTTACGAGAGTCGACGAGATCACCGCTTAACACAGTGTAATAAGAAGGTGTTTGGGGCATAAAGGAACTCTCAATGGTTACATTCGGTTAAGTAACTAATTAAAGTTACATGTACTTAGGTAACTCAATATAGTTACATAAACCCGTTGATGCAAGGAAACACATGCAAGCCGAGCGGTTAGTCAGATGGCTGGAATTATTTATTCTATTATTCTCGATTGATGGAACTAATGAATTCATATATGCTGATGTCTTAGCTATCCTACTAGAATTAAGAAAAGACCAATAAAAACAAAGTAGTAACCTAGTGAATAGAATTAATTAGGGAAAATTTAAAAAAATTAATGACAACGCTGTCATTAATTGTGTAACATAATTTCAACATGGGTTGAGGAAGAGCATACGCGCTACAAAAACGATAAAGCGTATTTGCGAATACATTAACAAGGTTAGAGGTCGTACAATGATGGCGAAGAGTGCGAGTCAAGAGCAATTATTTATAGGCATAGATGGTGGGGGAACCAAATGCCGGGCGACCATTTACTCCGCCCAACGGGGAGTACTGGGTACCGGTTTAGGCGGCCCTGCAAATCCATTACATGGTCTTGAACGCACTTTAGAGTCGATTATGGTGTCTACTCAGCAAGCGATGCGTGATGCAGGCCTACGCCTAGAGAGCGTGCATCAATTAGTGGCTGGTTTAGGCTTGGCAGGGGTTAACCTACCCAGTCTATTTGAGAAAATCAGTGAGTGGGAACACCCATTTCAAAAAATGTATTTGACCACCGACCTGCATACTGCTTGTATCGGCGCACATGAGGGCGGTGACGGGGCAGTGATTATTACCGGTACTGGCTCTTGTGGCTTTGCCTGTGTTAAAGGTCATAGTGTGAATTATGGCGGCCATGGATTTGCTCAAGGCGACAAAGGCAGCGGTGCATGGCTGGGTCTTGAAGCACTCAAGGCGGTGTTATTAGATTTGGACGGATTAGGTCCGCAAACTCGCCTTAGTGAGATGTTTAAATTGCATTTTAATGCCAGCTCAGCAATGGGAGTTGCAGAGCAAATGGCGGGTCAACCCTCAAGCAGCTACGCCAAACTCGCGCGTATGGTCATAGAGGCGGCTCATGATGGTGATATGGTCGCGCTCACCATAGTCAAAGACGGTGCGCGCTACATCAGTAATTTGGCTAAACGATTATTAGAAATAAACCCTCCACGTTTATCTATGATTGGCGGCTTGTCTGAACCCATGCGAAAATGGTTAGATCCTGATATAGCTAAACGTGTTGAAGTGCCTCGTCAGCCACCCGAGATGGGCGCTGTTTATTTTGCCCAAAATGCGCTGTTAGAAGAAGAACAAAAGGTCGCAATTAAATGAGTCAAAGTTTCCATGCTGAACGCCTATTTGACGGGCAGCGTTTTCATAACGATGTTTATTTTCAAAGTGTTAACGGTAAAGTGCAATTTGTTGATGCACCCACCAGCGACCCTGTCACCGAACTTTCTGGGCTCGTAGTCCCCGGCTTTATTGATGTACAAGTAAACGGTGGTGGCGGCGCGTTTTTTAATGCTGACCAAAGTGTTGACTGCTTAGCGCAAATAGCGAGAGCACATGGTCAATTTGGCTCAACAGCCAATATGCCGACCTTAATCACAGATGACATCGCGATTATGCGTCGTGCCGCTGACGCAGTGGCTGAAGCGGTGGCAAAAAATACTCCGGGTATTTTAGGTGTCCATTTTGAAGGACCGCATCTCAGTTTGCCAAAAAAAGGCACGCACAGCGAGCAGTTTATTCGCCCCATTAGCAATGAAGAGTTTGCGATTTACGAGCGCGATGACCTTGGTATTAAAATGGTTACCTTGGCGCCAGAAAATGTTAGCGCAGCGGATATTAAGCGTTTAGTCGCCATGGGTGTAAAGGTCTCTTTGGGCCACACCAATGCCGACTATGAAACCACGATGTCGGCGCTAGACGCTGGCGCTGATGGCTTCACCCACCTATTTAATGCTATGTCTGCCTTTACCTCACGTGAACCTGGGGTTGTCGGTGCGGCGTTGTGGCATGACAGTAGTTGGTGCGGGTTAATTGTTGACGGTCATCACTTGCACCCGGATTCGGCGAAGTTGGCAATTCGTACCAAGCAGCGCGGCAAGATAATGCTTGTTACCGATGCAATGCCTCCAGTAGGCACCGATGCTGAAGAGTTTGATTTTTTCGATGGCCGTAAAGTCTATCGCACCGGCGACCGGTTGAATTCCAGTACGGGCGAATTAGCTGGCAGTGTGTTGGATATGGCCAGTGCTGTGCGCAACACCGTAAATACTTTGGATATCAGCTTAGCCGAGAGCCTGCGTATGGCATCACTCTATCCGGCGCAGTACTTGGGCTTAGCACAGTGCAAAGGTCGCCTCCTTAATGGGTTCGATGCTGATTTTGTGGCGCTGGATGAGCATCAACAAGTGCAGGCCACCTACATAGGCGGCATACGCCTTCGCCGCTAAGCACAGTGAACCCCTTATAAAACAGGCCGTCATGGAAGAGGTACGCATGGATACAGTGATGTAACAGTGCGCAGAAACTAACAGCGAGAAACTATGACAACACCTGATACCGGCAAAAAAAAAACAACGCTTAGCCTCGTTAGATGCGCTGCGCGGTATGGACATGTTTTGGATTTTAGGCGGGCAATCTATTTTTGCTGCATTGTTCGTATTAACAGGTTGGCAAGGGTGGAAGGTATTTGAGGCTCATACAGTGCATTCGCAATGGCACGGTTTCACCTTTTACGACCTTATTTTCCCGTTATTTATCTTTCTCTCTGGTGTGGCCATGGGGCTTTCCCCGAAGCGGATTGATCATCTGCCGCTGGCCGAACGCAAACCTTTTTATCACAAAGCAGTAAAACGCCTGTTACTACTTAGTGCCTTAGGAGTTCTCTATAATCATGGCTGGGGCACAGGAATGCCAATGGCATTTGATGAAATTCGATATGCTAGTGTACTTGGGCGTATTGCTATTGCCTGGTTTATTGCGGCGATGCTGGTATGGCATACCTCGTTGCGCACTCAAGCGATTGTCGCTGTCGTAATTTTGTTAGGCTACTGGCTCTGGTTGACGGTGTTGCCGGTACCCGGCGGCCACGGCTCGCCGCTGAGTCCTGAGGGAAGTTGGAATGCCTGGGTTGATCAACACCTATTACCCGGTATTACCTACCAAAACCGGCCTCTCGACCCAGAAGGTTTACTGTCAAATATTCCTGCAGCCGCCAACGCTATTTTAGGGGTCTTTGCCGGACAATTAATTGCTCAAGGTGCCACTCAAGGCCAATGGCGAGTAGCGGCGCAGCTGCTTGCTGCGGGGTTAGTCAGCTTAGCGCTAGGATGGGTATGGGACAGTGTCTTTCCAGTGAATAAAGAATTGTGGACCAGCTCGTTTGTACTCGTTACTGTCGGCTGGAGTGCAATTTTATTGGCGGTGTTCTATGGCGTGGTTGATATTCTTGGCCAACGTAAAGCCGCTTATCCATTTGTAATTATCGGCGCTAATTCAATTATTATTTACCTCGCTTCAAGCTTAGTGAACTGGGGCTACATCGCCAATAGTGTGTTTGGTGGGGTCGTGCGCTCTGTCAGTGAGCCATGGCAACCTCTATTTGCTGTCGTCGCCTTGTTAACAGTACAGCTGCTTGTCCTACACTGGATGTATAAACGTAAAATCTTTGTCAGTGTTTAACCCTGTTGATGCTTAATAAATAACTAAAAGAGTGACATTTTTTGCTCACTTTTACTTTACAAAGTAGGTTTTATGACCAATAATGACAGCGTTGTCATAATGGTGTAAACCTAATTACAGTATCCCGATTAGGTTCTGACCTATGATCAAGTTCAGATTGCACGGAACGCTTGGTCATAGGTCCCATTTTTATCAACTATAACAACGAGCTAAACATGCAAATCGTGATTCTTAAAGATGCTACAGAGGTGGCCCGTTACGGCGCTGACCTATTTGTAGCCCAGCTAAAAAAGCAACCCGCTTCCACGCTCGGCCTGGCGACAGGCTCAACGCCCGTGGCGCTATATCAAAATTTGATCGAAAAAAATCAACAGGGTGATATCAGCTTTTCACAAGTTACTAGCTTCAATCTAGATGAATACTTAGGTTTAGACGGCTCTCATCCGCAGAGCTACCGCTTCTTTATGAATGAGCAGTTGTTCGACCACATTGATATTGCCAAAGAGCGTACCCATGTACCGCCGGGCGATGCCCAAGACCCTATTGCTGCATGTCAGGAATATGAAGCGCGCATCCTTGCAGCCGGTGGCATCGATATTCAGTTACTTGGAATAGGGCGCAATGGCCATATAGGCTTTAATGAACCCTCGTCAGGCTTAACATCGCGAACCCGTGTTAAGACCCTAACGAAGGCAACGATCGATGATAATGCTCGCTTTTTCAGCGAGGATGAATATCAGCCGCACTTATCCATTACCATGGGTATTGGTACCATACTTGATGCCAAAAAAGTGGTGTTATTGGCAACTGGTGAAAATAAAGCGGCAGCCATCAAAGCCACGGTAGAAGGGCCGCTAACTGCCTCTTGCCCAGCTTCGGCACTGCAGATGCATCGCGATGCCGTTATCGTTATTGATGAAGCCGCAGCCAGTGAGCTTGCCGATGTTGATTTCTACAAGCATATAGAGGCCGAAAATCAGAAGTTATTGGCGCGCTTAGCGGCTAAGTAACATCACGCTAAATACCATTAAAGCCCAGCTCGGGCTTTTTTGTATCTGTGTTAGAGGCGTTTATTAATGAGAACAGGCACAACCCCTTGATGGGTAATGTAACGATAAAAGAAGCGATGTCACTATCACCCGCATTACTGTGATTTTACTGAACTGTGATAATGTAGAACCATGTTGTCCTGAATTACCGCAAAACCATGCTGCAATACACCCAGTTGCCATTGGATAGGCACTCAAGCGAGCGTAAAGACCCTAACTGGCTGTTAAATAAACGCCCGCAGGGGCGTTATGTATTAATAAATACAGATCGAAACCTGTTCAGTATTGATAATCAAACCCCACTGTTTTTGAGCTATGAGCAAGTAAAAGACTTCGCCTCCGATAACGCGATTTATTTAGGTGAGCATCAATGCCAGCATTATTTTGCTCTTGATGTGAGTGAAACATTGCCTAACGACTGTGCTTATGCCGAAGGTGAATTTGTCGATATCCGCCGTTATGGCTCGATAGTTGAGCCTGGCGCTGCTGCAATACTGGTACTTGCGCGAGGGCTGTGCCATTGGCATAAGACCCACCGCTTTTGTGGCCGTTGCGGCAATGAAAATATTCAAGCGGAGGCCGGTCATGCCCGAAAATGCATCAACCGCGACTGTCGTCACCTTACTTTCCCACGTACCGATCCGGCCGTTATTATGTTGGTGCATCATATGTTCAATGATGGTATCGAACGCTGTTTATTAGGTCGTCAAGCAAGCTGGCCTGAGGGCGTCTATTCTACCTTAGCTGGATTTGTCGACCCAGGGGAAACACTCGAAGCCGCTGTTGCCAGAGAAGTGATGGAAGAGGCGGGAATAGCCGTGCAATCGCCACGCTATATTGCCTCACAGCCATGGCCTTTTCCAAGCTCGCTGATGTTAGGCTATATGGCACAGGCAAGCTCAACAGATATCTTTATTGACCAAGACGAGCTCAGCGACGCACGTTGGTTCTCTAGAGACGAGCTAAAGCATTTTGGCACTTGGGGAGATGCGGGCACTGACTACAAACTTCCCCGCTGCGATTCTATTTCACGGTATCTTATTGATACTTGGGTTGCACAGAATGAGGAAAACAAATGAAAAAACAGACACAGTTGATAAGCTCTGGGCGAGATAAAAAGTTCACTCAAGGGGTTGTTAACCCTGTGGTACAGCGCGCCTCTACGGTGGTTTTTGATTCCGTTGCTGAGTTTAAAGACGCAGCTAAAAATCGCGGAAACCATGCATTATTTTACGGCCGTCGCGGCACCACAACACACTTTGCGCTACAACAAGCAATTGCTCAGCTAGAAGGTGGAGCTGGCTGTGCCCTTTATCCGTCGGGCGCCGCTGCCATCAGTAATAGCCTGCTATCTTTTGTCAAAGCCGGCGATCATATTCTGATGATGGATAATGCCTATGAACCTACCCGGGATTTTTGCGACAAAGTGCTGGCAGGGTTAGGGGTGACAACCACCTATTATGACCCGCAAATTGGCGCCGATATTAGTACGCTTTTCCAGGAAAATACCAAGGTGCTATTTATGGAATCCCCCGGCTCAATCACCATGGAGGTCCAAGATGTGCCCGCCATGGTGGCCGAGGCTAAGGCTCACAATATTATGACCATGCTGGATAACACTTACGGCAATGGTATGCATTTTCGACCCTTAGAGCATGGTGTTGATATTAGTATTCAGGCGGCCACCAAATACATAGTTGGTCACAGTGACGTGATGATGGGAGTCAGTGTTGCCAATGAGCAGCATTGGCCGGTGCTGCGCGAGCAGTCATACCTTTTGGGGCAATGTTGCAGTGCCGACGATGCATATTTGGCTTTGCGAGGGCTACGCACCATGGCTGTGAGGTTACAGCAACATGAGCGCAGTGCATTGCAAGTAGCAAAGTGGCTACAGTCGCACCCATTAGTGGATCATGTTCGTCACCCTGCGCTGGAAAGTTGTCCTGGCCATGTGTTTTTCAAACGCGATTTTGATGGCAGTAATGGGTTATTCTCCATTGTAATGAAAGAGGGCACACAACAGGCCCTTGATGCCTTGGTTGAATCATTACACCATTTTAAAATGGGCTTCTCTTGGGGTGGCTTTGAGAGTCTCATTACCACCAACCTGAGCATGAAGGCTTTGCGCAGTGAAACGTCATGGCAGTATGGCCCGGTAGTGCGTTTGCATATCGGTTTAGAAGACGTCGATGACTTAATTGCCGATCTAAGCCAAGGGCTTGATGTGTACGCCAATGCTTTAGCCAATAAATAGCGTCAGACACATCTTTTTACAAGCGCTCATACTTTTGAGCGCTTTTTTCATTTATAGTAGCTACAAATAACTACAAATCAGGGTATCAGGATGGATCCAAGGCGTATCTTCGAGCTGGTTAAATTTGAACTGGCGCGACACTTTCTTACCAAAAAGGCGTGGTTGGCGCTGCTTGCTTTTGCCTTAGTGTGGTTGATGATTTATCGCTACGGTATTTCTCAAGCTGTATCGGTGCTTTCAGACCCTAACTTTGAACAGTTTATGCTTGCCGCTTTTGGTAACCTCGGGTTACAGAGTTTATTGCACTGGCCTGATGCGGAAATGGCCGTATATTGGCTGATTGCCTTAGTCACCTTTCCTCTTTTCATTATTTATTTAACCAGTGATCAATTTGTTAGCGACAAAGAACGCGGCACGCTGCGGTTCATCGCTTTACGCGCCACTCGCGCTGAAATTCTATTAGGGCGCTATTTCGGTCACTGCTTAAGCGCCGCTGCGTTGCTGGCGATTAGCATTATCGGCACGCTGATCCTCATTGCCTTTCGCGATACCAGTGCACTGGTCCCAGCTTTGGCACGCGCGCTGCAGTTTGAACTCCTCCTGTTGGTTAACCTAATGCCGTTCATTGCCTTGATGACGTTATTGAATACCATAGCGCGCTCATCACGTATGGCGCTTATTTACGTTATTTTATTGTACACCATAGGGTTAATGGTACTGGCTATTCTACAAGGCCAGTTAGGACTGCCGATGTGGTTGGATTACCTTATTCCCGGTGAGCCGCTAGATAATATCGCCACCGTTCGGCCCAGCCCTGTCACCGACATAGCTTGGCCATTGTTGCAAAGTGGCCTGTTGTTAGCGCTAAGTTTTTATAAGTTGCAGCGGAGTAGTCTATGAGCCAGTTAATTTTAGCACGCGGCGTTAGCCACTATTTCGGCAGCAAAAAAGCGCTCGATAATGTTGATATTGAATTACAACCCGGAAAGCCCATTGCGTTAGTCGGCCCCAATGGCGCAGGTAAAACCACGCTGTTTAGCCTTATCTGCGGCTATTTGCAACCCAGTGAAGGCGAGATTAAGGTACTGGGACATCGTCCCGGCAGCGCCGCGTTGTTCGGTCAGTTAAGTGCCTTACCACAAGACGCGCTACTGGACCCCAACTTTAGTGTTGCCGAGCAATTGGCTTTATATGCACGCCTGCAAGGTTTTAGCCAGCGCCAAGCAAAAATAGAAACACAGCGGGTGTTGGAACTGGTCAATCTCAAAGACACCGCAGACAGTCGCGCTAAAGAGCTTTCTCATGGCATGAAAAAGCGCATTTGTATCGCCCAAGCGCTACTTGGCTCGCCGAAGTTGGTGATGCTTGATGAAGCAACGGCTGGTTTAGACCCCGCCAATGCCAGGGCTATTCGAGAGTTGGTCAGTGCGCTCAGTACCGAGACGACCTTTGTATTGAGCTCGCACGACTTATCGGAGCTGGAGCGGCTCTGCGACCGTGTTTTATACTTGCAGCAAGGGCGCTTGGCGACCCATCAATTGGACTCGCAAACCGAGCAGTTGGCGTATCTAACTCTGCAACTACGTGAGCAAAACGATCATGTTGCAGCGGCGTTAAAGGCGCTTCCTCACGTAGTGAGCGTTGATATTAGTCAGCGTAATGAATTTGTTATTGGTTACAGCAGCGAGGGTCTCAACGAGGCAATGGATATCGCCTTGCTAACGCTGTGCCATAAACAACAGTGGCGTTATCGCGCCCTGATAAACGGTCACACCCTAGAAAATCAATTATTCGCAACAGGAGCGTAGCAATGGGATTACTTAGTGGATTAATTGGCAATGCCAGTGAAGTAGATGAAGGGGAGTTAGACTCTTTACTTGAAGAGATACTTGCTCCAGGTGAGAACCTAGAAAAAGCGTATAAAGTGATCCGCGACTTATTCTTGTTCACTAACAAACGTCTGATCTTAGTAGACAAACAAGGTGTAACAGGGTCGAAGATGGAGGTGCTCAGTATTCCATTTAGTAAAATCACTAAGTTCAGTAAGGAAAGTGCTGGCCACTTTGATATGGATGCTGAACTGAAAATTTGGATAGGCTCTGATCCGAGTCCGTTGTGTAAGAACTTTAAAGCGGGTGATAACATTAACGAAGTGTATCGGATCCTATCTCGCTACGTTTTGTAAAAAACTGTACCTATATCTAACAAAAACTAACATTTATTTAAAACAATCAAGTGCTTAGTTAAGTTATAATTCATTTCAACAGCGCTAGAGTGGCGCTGTTTTAAAAAACTAGATATAGGGAAATCTATTTATGAAAAAACTATCCGTCGCCATCGCGTCTGTACTTTTCTCCGGTGCTGCCTTCGCACAGTCTTATCAATCAATCAGCAACCTTGAATACCTCAATGTAGAAAGTGAGGACAATGTTGCCGTAGATTCGATTTACTACTTCGCACCAAAGCAGGTGTTGGGCCCGCTTGATCAGTTTGAGTATATTAACAAAGAGTCAAACATCTTTGGTCGTATCTCAGATAATGATTATGCGACTGGCTACAACGTAGGCGGTGAATACTTCGCGGATCAATTCCTAGTAGGCGCGTCTTACAGCGTTGTTGACCCAGATGACTTCGACAGTGCTGATCAATACACACTAAGCCTTGGTTACCTAGTTAGCGACAACTTCTTGTTGAAAGCTGAGCGCGTAGACCCAGAGCACGGTGATGAAACTTACTTCTTCTCTGGCCGTTACGATCACGCTTTAAACAGCACTGATTACATCGGTTTTGAAGTGCGTATTGATGACGAGTTCGACCACCGTGAGCTTAACGGTAAGTACTTCAAAGACCTTAAGCAAGGTAACTACTTAACTGTTGAAGCACAGTACATTAACCGTGACGATGCGGACAACTACTGGCAGCTAGGTTCTAACTACTACTTCAACAAAATGACGTCAGTATTCGTTAACTTCGACGATGAAGACTTCTATAACTTTGGTGCGAAATACTTCATCGACACCAACTTCGCAGTATCTGCTGGTTACGGCAGCAACTGGGATGAGTCAAGCTATGATCAGTGGTTCCTAAAAGCAACTGCACAGTTCTAAGCGTTGAACTAATTAATAAAAAAAGCCCAGCATATGCTGTAATGCCGATCAGTTAAGCAATTGACATTTGGCATAATAGG
>CEVA01080582.1_pt1 | contig 12645 bp, 11 predicted proteins | sample 361521 | NCBI WGS metagenome assembly CEVA01 (sample SAMEA2622823, study PRJEB7988) | marine metagenome | isolation source: saline water (ENVO:00002010), including | reverse complement strand
ACCCACCGCTGTCATCGTGATACTGCTCACCAGGAACGGAAATATACCGCCAAGAAACATACCAGACAGCACGGTTGGGTCGCTAATTTTCAATGCGAAATCGGGTACATGGTGAGCAACGGTTTCGATATAAGCCGAAATAATAGCCAGTGCCGCCAAGGCAGCAGCCCCGATTGCAAAACCCTTACCAATTGCGGCCGTGGTGTTACCAAGCTCATCCAGCTGATCGGTGATCTCGCGAACGTCCTCCCCTAATCCCGCCATCTCAGCGATACCGCCGGCATTGTCCGCGACAGGGCCATAGGCGTCGATGGCCATGGTAATACCGACTGTCGCCAGCATACCCACCGCAGCTATCCCAACACCATAAAGACCTGACAAGTGACTCGAAATCAGAATAATGGCACACAACGCGAGCACCGGAACTGTGACCGACTGCATACCGATGGCCAAACCACTGATCATCACCGTGGCCGGACCGGTCTCACCTGAATTTGCGATCTTTTGTACCGGTTTACCGGCGGTATAGTACTCCGTAACCAAACCGATCACGATACCGCCAAGAGCACCAACCAGCACCGACAACCAGATTTTGATGCTGACATCCACGTAGTGCGTCAATGCGAGAGCGGCGAGAATAAATATCACCGAAGCGCCAATGGTCCCCATTCTGAGCGCTACATCTGGAGATTTGCGCGAAGATCCTTTAACAATTTGGATGCCAATAAGCGAACAAACCAGTCCGACTGAAGCCAGCGCCAGTGGCAGAAACATCAGCTTGTTCTGGTCACCCGCGGCCAGCGCGGTAATCACTTCAGGTGAAAGCGTTGCCGCGATTGCAATCGTTGCAATCATCGAACCGCAGTAAGACTCGAAAATATCCGAGCCCATACCGGCTACGTCGCCGACATTATCGCCCACGTTGTCGGCAATAACGCCTGGATTTCGGGGATCATCTTCTGGTATTCCAGCCTCGATTTTTCCAACGAGATCAGCACCGACATCAGCGCTCTTGGTGAAGATGCCGCCGCCGACCCTGGAAAACAGCGCGACTGAGGAGGCTCCCATACCGAAACCATGAATCACGTGTGCGGTCTCAGGATCACCCCCAAAATATAGATACAGAATGCCCAGACCAAGCAGACCCATCGCCGCAATGGTAAGACCCATGATCGAGCCACCGTAAAATGCCACGGTTAAAGCAGCGGGGGCTCCATTTTCTGCGGCGGCGGTAGTGGTGCGCACGTTGGCCCGGGTGGCTGTAAACATTCCGATATATCCGGCCAGTGCAGAGCAAGCTGCGCCGACGAGGAACGCCACCATAGAGCGCCAACCAAGATCTGAAATCCAAATCAGTACCGCAACCACTGCAACGAAAACAGCCAGATAAGTGTATTCGCGCCGAACAAATACCAGCGCACCTTTGTGGATCAAGTCTCCGATCTCGGTAACCTTACCGGTGCCTGGTGCATACCGGAGCACCGCTTGATAGATTCCAAACGCTGCGATTAGACCGATCAGTCCAAGCACAATGGGGATAAAGGCAACAGAGGACATTGCAACTCCTTTGGATTGTTAGGGGAACCGACCCACCGACTGGGCATATTGTGGGCGAAAGCGTGGATTTTACCACGCAGGATGGGGAAATCTAGCGGGTACGCTTCTCGTGCCACTGCGAATTCGATCGCACAGCGGTCATCTTTGCGTCAGCTGCGGCGCTTGCGTCGCCGCGCCCGTGGATGGGCTCGGTCGTACACCTTTGCCAGATGCTGGAAATCCAGGTGGGTATACACCTGGGTGGTGGATATATCGGCGTGGCCGAGCAGCTCCTGGACAGCGCGAATATCGCCACTCGACTCAAGCAGGTGGCTGGCAAATGAATGACGCAGCATATGCGGATGAACATTGCGCCCAAGACCCTGTCTGCGTGCCCAGTACTGTACGCGGCCCTGAATAGCGCGCCCACTCAGACGACCGCTACCGGCCTTCTTGCCACGGCCCAAGCCGATAAACACAGCTTGTTCTTCATCAGCTGCATAGCGAGCCCTGCACTCAATCCATGCGGCAATCGCCTCCAGGGCTTTTTGGCCGATGGGCACTACCCTGTCCTTAGAGCCCTTGCCCGTCACTCTGACCAGTTGCTCACTGCGGTTGATATCGGTGAGGTCCAGGCCTGTCAACTCAGACAACCGGAGCCCGGACGAATAGAAAAGTTCGAGAATCGCCCGGTCACGACAGGCAATATCACCGCCCGACGGGTCAATGTTCACCAAACTTTCTGCGGCATCTGGACTTAGCGTATGCGGCATCGGTTTCTCCGCTTTAGGTGCGGTCACACCGATAAATGGATTGTTGGCAAGTTTTCGTTCAGCGTACAGACGATCTTTAGATACTCGGCTTTCGTTCAGCAAGTAGTAGTAGAACTGCCGTGCCGCCGACAGTACCCGTTGTATCGACCGACTGGACAACTCCGAGCGATGCAGGAACACCGGAAAAGCACGCGCCTGCACGAATGTCAGTTGGCGAAAGTTATTCAGCCCCTGTTTCTCTACGAAAGCGGCTACCTTTGAAAGATCACGTCGGTAGGCATTGACCGTATGACTGGATAACCGCCGTTCGTATTGAAGGTGGTCAAGGAAGGCAGAAATGGGTTCTGATAATTCAGACATCAGCGCAGCCTGTGACTGGATTAACGTCGGCAGAGAATCGTGTTAACAGTTTCGAGCATGGTTCAACTCACGTGACAGCGAATTCAATTTCCCCACGGTATACGGTGGTCGCGGGACCACGCAGCCAGAGACCGTCGCGACCGGACCAGCTGACCTCAACCATACCCCCGGGCAACTCGACCTCAACGGTGTCATCCACTAACCCCTGTTTGCGACATACGGCTGCAGCGGCACCGGCACCACTGCCACAAGCCATTGTCTCGCCAACGCCACGCTCCCACACGCGCAGCTTCAGGTGCTCACGATCACAAACCTGAACGAATCCCACATTGGCTTTCTGCGGAAAAGCAGGGTGGCACTCGATTGCTGGACCAAGACTTTTGACAGGGGCACAGTTGATGTCATCGACCGACAGCACCGCGTGTGGATTGCCGATGGATGCGATGTGGATTCTGACCTGTTCTTCGCCTATGTGAAGTACATAATCCTTTTCACAGGTCGGCGAATCAAAGGGCACCGCGGCAGGCTCAAACAACGGCGTCCCCATGTTGACCGATACCTGTCCGCCGTCCTCGAGAACCAGTTCAAGCTGTGCGCTGGACGTCTGTACAACAAGGTGGCGCTTGTCTGTCCAGCCGTTTTCTATCAGATAACGGGCGAAACAGCGTGCCCCATTACCGCATTGGCCCACTTCTGTGCCATCTGCATTGAAAATTCGCATAAAAAAATCAGCCGAATCGTTGCCGGGTGAGGCGACGATGACCTGGTCACAGCCGATACCAACGTGACGGTCGGCCAGATGGCGGATGATGTCAGGTTCCAGCGGCAATTGTGTGCTGATGTTGTCCAGCATCACAAAATCGTTGCCGAGAGACTGCATCTTGGTGAATGCTGTCGTAGCCAAAATCCCTCCAGATTGGATCCTGCGAACGATCAGGTAACCCAATTATAGAGGAGCGGGCCTATCAGGCGGCGTAAGATCAGACCACTACTGTCTGTCTTTCAGTTCCGGACAGACATTGATCCAATCGTAGCTGGTGTCACCCACCGCCAGAAACCAAGGATTCAAGACACTCGGTTTATTGTATTGCAGTTCGTTCCCCGCACAATCCATCAGACAACCACCGGCCTCATTCAGAATACAATGCGACGCACCTGTGTCCCATTCAGATGTTGGTCCCAGCCTGGGATAGACATCAGCGACGCCTTCGGCGACCAGACAAACCTTCAGGGCGCTGCCCATGCTCACGGTTTCAACTTCCTGCCCGCTTTGTGCTCGCAGCGAATTGCGAAACCGATCCACTTCCGCGCCGGAATGGGATCGACTGGCCACCATTCGGACCACACCGTCTTGATAGGGTCTGACTGTGATCATCTCGGCGGCGGCGTCTTCTACCTGACGCCAAGCACCACCGCCGGTGAGAGCAAAATGAGTCGTCCGCCTGACCGGCGTGTGAACCACGCCCAGAATGGGGAAACCGTTCTCAATCAGTCCGATGTTGACAGTGAATTCACCGTTACGCCTGATGAACTCTTTTGTACCATCGAGCGGGTCTACAAGCCAGAACCGTGACCAGTCCGCACGCTGCTGGTAAGTGATTTCAGAAGATTCTTCTGACAGTACCGGCGTTCCAGGCAGAAGCGGAGCCAGCTGCTCACTGATCATGTCATGCGCACGGTGGTCGGCCACAGTAACAGGTGAACCGTCTGCTTTCTCAATCACCTCGTAGGCCTGGTCATAAATTTCGAGGATCACCTGACCTGCTTGCAAGGCAACGTCACATACTGCAGCCAATAACGAGTCACTGATCATTTTTCTGCCCGTACATAATCGTTAACAAGGTAGGTCGCCAGCAAACTGCGCGCATCGGTAAAATCATCCCTACCTCTCAATTGATCCAGTTGTCGGAGCGGCCAACCCATAGTTTCAAGCGGTTCCGGTTCATCGCCTGACAGTGGATCCGGATAAAGTCCCCGAGCCAGAAAGATCATGGTCCGGTAATTCGAATAAGCCGGTGTTAAACCAACCGCGGCCAACTCCACGATCTCGTGGGCTGCATAGCCGATCTCTTCCCGCATCTCCCGCAGGGCAGCGTCGCGTGGGCTTTCGCCGGGATCTATCCGACCCTTTACGAATCCCAGCTCGTAACGTTCATAGCCAACCGCATACTCGCGGAGCAGAAGCAGATGTTGTGGATCCGGCATCGGAATCACAAGAACAGAACCACTGCCTTCGCCCATGAACCGCTCAAACTGGGCGTATTGTCCGTTACCGAACATCAAGTCGACCGATTCGATGTGGAACAACCGAGTGCGGGCTATGGTGTTGATATCGAGAACCTCGGGCAAGTCGTTCATAAAAAGTTGATCCAGGGAGCAATCGTGGATGACCAGTTGCCTTCAGCTTAACGCACTCGGGCGCTCTTCGGTATTTAAGTCTAAGCGCGTATGACTCATGACCGTTAGAATTAGCCGCATCTGTAACATTAGCTGGTGTCCCCACCGGACTGCCCACACTGCTCTGACTGGACCCACAAACCGATGTTGAACTGGGCACATATAGATTCGGTACTTCTGGACCTCGACGGTACGCTGCTCGACCTGCACTATGACAACTATTTCTGGAACGAGTTTGTCCCTGCACGCTACGCCCAGAATCGTAGCCTAAGCGTGACTGACGCCAAAACAAAGCTATCGCCCCGCATGCTCGAGCTGCAGGGGACACTGGATTGGTACTGCGTCGATTTCTGGAGCAAAGAACTGAACCTGGATATCCTCGCACTAAAAACTGAACTGCGCCATCTGATCAAGTTGCGGCCCGGTGCCAGATCTTTTCTATCCTATTTGCAGACTCAGCCCCAGCGCGTGATACTGGCAACTAACGCCCATTTGAAGTCCGTGGCGCTTAAGTTCCAGCAAACCGGCCTGGCACCACTGTTTGACCGGGTAATCACATCGCATGAACTGGGCCATCCCAAGGAGGAACAGACTTTCTGGGAAAAACTTCATTTGCTGGAAGCATTTGATCCCAAACGCACACTGTTTATCGACGACAATCTGACGGTGCTTGAAGCTGCCGCTTGCTACGGCATCCGCCACTTGCTTGCAGTATCTCGGCCCGACCTGACACAACCTATACGAACCCTGCCGGGTGGTTTTACCCCCCTTGATCATTTTGACGATTTGCTGCCCTCAGATTGTCCCCGGGTAATGTTTTGAAAGCGTCCACCGCTTCGATCAGTCTGGCATTTAAGCGCATGCTGGATGCTAAAAGGTCTCTTCCAGACAAAGATCAAGAAATAGCACTGGTGCACTTCGATCGTTTAGCGCACGAACTGGCCAAATCAGACAGCCTCAACACCGACGGTCCACTTGGTCTCATCCAGCGCCGCCTTCGGCTTAAGACCCGGAAAAGCCCCGCCGGCATATACCTGTGGGGCAGCGTAGGCCGTGGGAAAACGATGATAATGGATGCCTTTTTTGACACTGTGCCGGGTAAACGGAAAAGACGGGTTCATTTTCACCGATTCATGCTGGAACTCCATCAGCGTCTGAAACTGTTGCAGCGCCAGCGAGACCCTCTCATGCAGGTGAGTCGCGAAATCGGACAGGACGTCGCACTTCTGTGCCTGGATGAGTTTTTTGTCTCTGATATCGGTGATGCCATGGTGCTCAGCCAGTTGCTGCACGGCCTCACAAACAACGGCGTCACGCTGGTGTTCACATCCAATACCAAACCCGACCAGCTATATAAAGACGGATTTCAGCGCGACCGGTTTCTGCCGGCGATTGGTCTGATTGAAGACCGCACTATAGTTGTACACCTTGACGGTAACACCGACTTTCGACTTGAACTGCTGGACAGATCAGATGTTTACCTGACTCCGGACGATGCTACCGCACAGAGCCAGATGCAATCGTTGTTTACACGCCTGGTGTCGACGATACCGGTGACAACGGGTTCGATCACTGTCAACGATCGGCGCATCCGGACCCGCACCCATGGCGAAGGCGTGATCTGGTTTGAATTCAGCGCATTGTGCGAAGGGCCGCGATCCAAAGCCGACTACGCAGAACTGTCTCGTTCCTACCACACGATTCTCATTTCCGGAATTCCGCAACTCAACGGCAGCCAGGATGGTATTGTCCGGCGGTTTATCGAACTGATTGACGAGCTCTACGACCGTCGGGTCAAAGTGATTGTGTCAGCCGAGCGCTGTCCAGAAGGCCTTTACAGCGGCAACCGGTTGTCTGCACCCTTTAATCGAACCATCAGCCGCTTAAACGAATTCCAGAGCGGTACCTATCTCTCGCTGTCCCATAGACCCTAATTCATCTCTGACCTATCTCACAACCGTCGTCAGGTTTCGACAAGAGCTGCGCAATCCAGCGGTGAAACGCGTGAACACTGGGTTCGTACAGGGGTGAATACCTGCCAGCCCGGGCCAGTGACGACGACAAGCCCTGTTGCTGGGTCTCGATCACGGGAATATCTTCAGCCAAGCCGGCTTCCATTCGACGCTCATAGGCACTCAGCTTGGTCGCAAAATCTGCTTGCTCGACTGAGGCCTGCGGGAAACAGACGGTCATATTGACCCGGGTTAACGCCGGTGCGAGTGGCATTGCCTCGAATATCCAGACGGCATCAATAGACGCCGCGAAGGTGAGATTAGGGTAAACCCAACTGTACCGGGTACCCAGTAAGTTGCGCCCCGATAATCCCGGCAAGGGCGGCAAAGGCTGGGTCCCGTCGTCCACCTTGCCCGTACTGCTGACCCCCCGGTGTTCCCCGAACTGGGTACTGAAATTTCCTGTGACCTTATCCAGAGGATCCGGCGATGCGTAATAAACCGAAAAAGTACCCGGATGAACCTTCTGCAGATGGTAATACTCGTTGAATACCTCAAGGAAGATTTTCCAGTTGCACCGCACCTCGAACTCTCTGCTCGATGCGGTAATCAGGTCGTCCAACCGCCAGGGGCGATGTACCGCCTCAAAATCACCCAGCCAGGTGTCAATCGGGGCGGCTGCGCCGTCCACATTAACAAAGGCAAACCCAGCGCGTGACGCCGCCGGCACTGCAACCAACCCATAGTCGGCGTTACAAAAATCAACTGCCCCGTCCATCCGCGGAGCCGTCAGCAACGCGCCATCAAGCCCGTAAGTCCACGCATGGAACGGACAAACGATCCGTTCACAGCGCCCACGGCCCGGCGGTAACAACCGCATACCTCGATGCCGGCAGGTGTTCGCAAAGGCCCGGAGCTGGTACGATGAATCCAGCAACAGTAGCAGCGGGGTACCGCCAACGTCGAGTGCGAGATAATCGCCCGGTACGACCAGATTGTCGAGGCGTCCGACACTGACCCAGCCGCCTCGAAATCCCCGAGCCATCTCCTTCCCGAAAAGTACCTCGTCGACGTAGCATACCGGTGGCAGGGATTCTGCCGCCTCGACCGGTCTTAACACTTTTTCAAAATCTGTTTTATTTAACACCTGGCCCCCTGAGTATGGTCCCACAACGGGTTATCTACCCGCGAGTACAGCGGCGCAACGCTCAGGCCAATTAATATATCCGTTGTCTGGATCAGTCGTCAGTCAGTACAGATCCAGGGGATCTACATCGACCGACCAGCGCACGGTCCTTGCCCGTTTCAAGCGGTCCAACTGTGCAAGCCAGACCTCTAGAAATCGGTGTAAGTGGTTGTGGTTGCGTCCCGAGACCAGCAGTTGAGCCCTAAACCGACCTGCTCGCCGCTCCATGGGCGAGGGTACAGGATCCATCACCTCGATGTTGCCAACCTGTTCAGCCTGTAGCCAACGCCTCGCCCGGGCCTGGGCCGCCTGTAGAAAGCTAAGGGGCGCACCCTGTCGAGGGGATTCGGCCCGGAGCAGGACAAACCGCGCATAAGGCGGGTAACCCGCTGCCTTGCGCTCGGCGAGACAGGCAGTGGCAAAACCATCGAAGTCGTGAGACTGAAGCCGGATATAAGCCGGATCATCTGGATAGAACGTCTGTACCAACACAGTGCCACGTTGTGTCCCGCGACCGGCGCGACCGGCAACCTGGGTTAACTGCTGAAACAGGCGTTCTGACGCCCGGAAATCGAAGCTGTAAAGCCCCCTATCGGTATTTAACGCACAGACGAGAGTGACTGCGGCGAAGTGATGCCCCTTGGACAACATCTGCGTGCCAACCACGATATCCGCCTCACGCTGGCGAATTGTCTCCAATACTTCCTCAACCTGTCCGGGACCCGCCATGCTGTCGCTGTCCACGCGCACAACCCGGGCTTCCGGGAAACGCTCGATCAGGGCAGCTTCGACACGCTGGGTGCCCTCGCCGAGGTGATACAGACCCGACTCGGCACAATTCGGGCATAGGGACGGTGCCGGCTGCGATGCACCACAGTGGTGGCAACGCAGCACACCACTACCCGCATGAAGCGTAAGACCCGCGTCACAACGCAGGCACTGCGCTCTCCACTGACATTTAAGACACAACACAACCGGTGCGAAACCACGACGATTGACATAAATAATGCTCTGTTCACCACGGTTTAGGCGCGTCTCGATCGCATCCAGGACCGCGGTGGAAAGACCATTTTGGTGGGCCGTCCGCGCAATATCCACCAGCTTCACGTCGGGCATCACGGCACCGCCAACCCGCTGCGGCAATAACAACCGGCTATAACGTCCTTTACGGACATTTTCCAGCGTTTCCAAGGATGGCGTCGCAGAACCCAGTACGACTGGGATTTTTTCAATTTGCGCCCGTTTTACGGCCACATCTCGCGCGTGGTAGCGAAATCCTTCTTGCTGCTTAAACGATGGGTCGTGCTCCTCGTCGACAATAATCAGGCCCGGGCGCAAACACGGTGTAAACACAGCCGAGCGGGTTCCTAAGACCACGTCGGCCAACCCCTGCCGCGCAGCCCACCAACCCCGGTGCCGGGTCCGTCCACCAAGACCCGAGTGCAAAACAACCAGCTTACCGGCGAGCCCCTGGCTAAATCGCGCCACCAGCTGCGGTGTCAACGCGATTTCGGGTACCAGGACTAGAACCTGTGTTTTCCGGGCTATGGCTTCTCGCGCAATATTTAAATAAACCTCTGTTTTACCCGAACCGGTAACACCGTGTAGAAGAAAAGCGGCATATTGCTCGAGATGGCTGACCACCTGCGTACAGGATTCCGACTGTGCTGAGGTCAACTGCTGTTCTTTCGCATGGTGGGCTTGCACCACTGTGGTGCTGTCATCAAGCACGCTGCTCACCCAACCACGTGCTTCCAGCCGCCGCAGTGCGTTCAGTACCCTGGGATTGTGTGACCGCAGTGCCGCTTCTGGCACACCTTTCAATTCAGCATCTGCCAGTTCTGCCAGTACTTGCCGCTGAATAACAGCACGGCCAGGCAGCATCGCCCTACCGCGGCCACCCTGGACTGTAATGTACCAGCGGCGTGGCAGAGGCGGCTGCAGATTGCTGCCTCGACGCAGTGCAACTGGCAGCGCTGTGTGGAGCACTTCACCGACGGGGTGGTGATAGTAGGTTGCGGCCCAGTGCAACAGTTTGAACACCGATTCAGAGAACACCGGTTCAGCATCCAGCACTTGCGTCACCGCCTTTAATTTGGAAATAGGTACCTCTGAGTGCGCTACCTGATCACAGACGACACCGACGACAGTCCGTTTTTGTAACGGCACTTTGACTCGAACACCGGTCCGGACCACGTCAAGGTCTTTTGCTGGGGCGTAATCAAATACACGCCGAAGGGGTAACGGCAAGGCAACACGAAGTGCACCGCTGAATTTCATTGCAGCATTAAACGTTTGTGTAATAACAAGTTTGTATTAGTCGTTAAAGTTTCTGTCAACTCGCACCAACCCGAGGTAAATAATTGACACACATATATGTTTCCCTGTTGTACACAATTGCTGTGGATAACTCTGTGCAAAAATACTCAGCCGTGTAGCAATTTGGCACACGATTAATGGTGAATTCTAGATTGATTAATAAATAAGCAGTTAATTCTTTATTCAAATTCAATACGTTAGGGGTATCCCGGCGTTAGATCACACACTCGGTTGCCATAGCTATCTAACCCACCGACGGGGTGGCTGGATGTGTATAAAGCGGCCTTCAAATGGTCAACCGCATACACAGTCACTCTCGAATCATCTTTTATGATCAATAATTTAGCTGCCGGACTTCGCAACACTTAACAGTTTATTTAATCCTATTGCGCTGCCAAAACAACGCATCAAGTGTAACGCGTACAACACGTTCCGGACATGCCTGTAAACACTGCGTGTTGAACGTTGTCAGTCCACTTCAGAAAGCAGCAGTGGCTATTTCAGCACAAATGATTACGCCGGCCTTTTGAGTTTTATCATTGCGCCAAAATCAACATATTCACCAGCACCTAATCGTCCTACCGGATGAATTCGATCCGCATGGATTTGTCTTCTGCCTTTTGAATCGTGGCCAACCACCTCGTCATCGAGATAAACCCCTCTGACACGGCCCAGGATCATCGAGGTGGTGTTGTCCCCGATGTTGTGTATCTTATAAAGCGTACAGACAAAGGCCACCCTCGCGTCTTTAAGGCGTGGTAGCCGCGAACCCGCCAAGGGGACTGTTGTCAGTCCTAGGTGATCAACCTCCGATTCGCCTGCCGGCAGTGTTGCAGATGAGGCGTTCAGGTCTTCCAGCTGATCCACACTGGCGATGTGAACCAGAAAATCCCGGCGTTGCTTAATATTTTCACGGGTATCCTTTGGGCACCCGTCCGGTTTAAGGCCCGTAGAGATCATCACCAACGGTGGTTCGCTGGAAACGGCATTGAAAAATGAATAGGGCGCAAGGTTAAGACTGCCATTCGCATTCTCACTGAGCACCCAGGCGATCGGGCGCGGAATAACGGTCTGGGTCAGGGTGATATAGATCTGCTGAGGATCCAGTTGGGTGATATCAACGTACATAATTCAATGCTCCGTGACTTCGGCGGCCTTCAAACAGGGGACTAACCATCAGCAAGATCTTCTAGCAACGGTAAAATGGACTCCTGTAGCGCCTTGCGGTCAAGTGGACCGATGTGTTTGTGCCGAATAATGCCTTGTGAATCAATGACAAAAGTTTCGGGTACACCGTAAACACCCCAGTCGATTCCCACCCTGCCACTGGCATCCACCGGCACACTTACGTAGGGATTCCCCCATTGCTGCAGCCAGGCGCGGGCATCCTGAGGGGAATCCTTGTAGTTGAGCCCAACAATTTCGATCATTCCAGTCGCGGCGATCTCATTGAGAAGCGGGTGCTCAGCACGACACGAAACACACCAGGAGGCCCAAATATTAAGCAGCCACACTTTCCCGTGCATATCGCTGACCGAGGTGTGTGCGGCTGCATCCAATAACCGGGGCAGCTTAAACGCCGGTGCGGGCTTGCCCACCAGTGGTGAGGGTACCTCGCGTGGGTCAAGTTTGAGTCCGATTGCGAGAAAAATACCCACAATTAAGAATATGACCAGTGGCAACCCGTAGCGCCACGCTCTAACCATCGCCGTAGACCCCCAGTTCCACCGTCAACGCTCTTATCCGACCGGGTAGCTTGAGATCAACAACGTCCCTGCCGTCTTCTACCAAATTGCAGCTGTGATTCAGGCCCTCGAGCACAAAGGGAGTCAGCATTAAGCACCCCCCGACGCGAGACAATCATGTCGTCGTCCAACAGCGACAGGGCTCTGTACGCCATTTGATAAGGCCTCAATCGTGATTAGCGCCTCAGTTTACGACCGACTCCGCAGCCCGATTGGACCTTTCGACCAGTTCACCTGCGGGCACATAACCCGGGATAACGGTCCCGTCCTCCAGCACGATGGTCGGCGTCCCACGAACCCCGACCAGTTCAGCGACTTCCATATGGCGGCCAATCTGGGTTTGACAGGTCTTGGTTTCAATGGCGATCCCCATTTTT
>CEVA01243496.1_pt1 | contig 12647 bp, 11 predicted proteins | sample 361521 | NCBI WGS metagenome assembly CEVA01 (sample SAMEA2622823, study PRJEB7988) | marine metagenome | isolation source: saline water (ENVO:00002010), including | reverse complement strand
ACGGGAGCCGGGGGCGTCAAGCGGGCCCATATCCTCGGGTCCATGAGCAAACAGCTCGTCGGGGAGGATCCCCTGCGGATCGGTTACCTATGGGACAAGATGTACATGGGAGGTGCCCGGAAGCCGGTCGCCAAGGGCGAGTATATCAACAGCATGAGCGCCGTCGACATTGCGCTCTGGGATCTCAAGGGGAAGGCGCTCGATCAGCCGGTATGGAAGCTAGCCGGCGGGGTTCAGGAGCGGGTCGAGGCCTATGCCGCGGGCGGGTATTATGAAGAGGGGAAGACCGTTGAAGATCTATGCACCGAACTGACGAGCTACGTGGAAGCCGGTTTCCGCGCCGTTAAAATGAAAATCGGGTGGCCCGGTGTCACGCTGAGACACGACGCCGAGCGGGTTCAATCAGTACGGGAAGCCATCGGACCCGACATCGAGTTGATGATCGACGCCAACAACGCCTGGGACGGGCGAACCGCACTTCGCTTCGCCAGGATGATGGAGTCCTCCGATCCCTACTGGTTCGAGGAGCCTGTGCGGGCCGATGACTTCCGCGGAGGCGCGATGCTCGTAGAGAAACTGGACATCCCTGTCGCCAGCGGCGAGAACGAATTCACACGTTGGGGAGCCCGAGACCTGATCGACGCGAAGGCTGCCGACATCATCCAACTCGATCCGAATACGTGTGGCGGCATCAGCGAATGGCTCAAGATCGCGGCCTTCGCCAGCGCCCATCACCTCAAGATGGCGCCCCACGGGAATCCCAACATCGGTTCGACCTGTGTTGCCGCCGTCGACAATGGTCTCATCACGGAGAACTACCCGACTGCCTTCAAGAACAAGCTGATGTTACCCGTCGACTTCCGCTCCGATGGCTTCATATATATGAGTGACGCACCCGGACTGAGCATCGAGTAGGACGAAGACCTGATTGGAAAACATCGCACAGAGTGAATGATCCCAACTTCCGTCATCCTGAGGGCGTCAGTTCGACCGGGCCTGGCTTGACATAGCTCGCTTGCGAGCGAAGGCAGGAGTCGAGAACACGCCTATCTGGACAAGTGATCACACGATGTCACAGGTTTCAACATGAAAATCACACACGCCGAACGGATCGCACTCGACATCCCCTTTTACGCCGACCACGTCACCCGACACATGCAGCGCGCGCAGACGCACAGCGAGCGCGTCTACGTCTACCGCGTCGTGACAGACGCTGACATTGTCGGTTGGGGCGACGGCCTGGCCGTTCACGACACGGATGTGGTTGTCGGAAGGGGGCTCTTCGATGTGCTTCTCGACGACGACATCGGGCTGGGTTTACAGGTCGCCGTCACCGACGCCGCGGGCAAGTCGGTCGGCTCACCCGCGCACGCCCTTCTCGGCAAGCAACTTCGCAGCCGATGCCCGATCTCCTGGTGGGACATCGACATGCCGCCGGAAGACTGGATCAAGGAAGCGAAGGAGGCGATGGGGCGTGGGTATACGTCCTTCAAGATGAAGGCGCGGCCCTGGCGTGACGTTCACGACCAGATCGAGAAGGTCGGCAACGTCGTGCCGGATGATTTCAAGTTCGACATCGACTTTAACGGGTTTCTGTTGAACGAGGCCAATGCCGAGACCGTCCTTCGAAGGCTCGACGCCCATCCGAACGTCGGCATCTTTGAGACTCCGTTCCGACTGGCCGAAGACATCCCCGGCGCGGCGAGGCTCCGGCAAAACACGCAGAAGCCCATCGTCGAGCACTTCCGCCTTGAGCTGGTCCAGGCCGATTGCTGCGACGGGTTCGTCATCGGACGCGGGATCACCGAGTTTCGCAAGGAAGCCGCCCTCGCCGCCGCCGCCAACAAGCCATTCTGGATCCAACAGGTCGGGACGGGCATCACGACCGCATTCGTCACACACTTCGGCGCCGTCCTCTCCCACGCCCAGCATCCAGCCATCACCTGCCACGAACTCTGGGAGCACGATCTCCTCACGCAACGTCTGGACGTGAAGGATAGCTACATCGACGTGAGCGATGAACCAGGACTGGGCATCGAGGTAGACGAAACTGCAATCGACCGCTACCGCGTCGATGAATCCTCTCCATCACCGAAAGAGCAGTATAACAGCCAGGACCGGATTCTCCGGGTCACGTGGCCGGGTGAATCGGGCAAAACCCGCGTTTGGTCCTTCACATACGAAGGTAACTATCAGACCGCCTTCTACGCCGGAAACCTTCCCGGCTTCCAGCCCGGGGTCTCCCTCGAAGTCATCGAAGACGACGGCAGCGACGGATTCCGTAAGGAACACGCCGACCTGACCCGTCAGGGATGGTAGCAAATCGTCATTCGTGACGAGACAACCATCCAACCTACCGGTCACCCTCTGCGCGCCTGCCGTGCCGTAGCTCGCTTGCGAGCGAAGGCAGGAGTCGAAGGGCGGCCGGTCTCACATATTCACCACGGAGCCATCCATTGAAAACAGCAACCATCTTCTTACTCCTGGCCTTCGCATCACCCACCCTCGCCGACGACCACGAACCCTCTGAACTGCTCGTCACGGTTTTACGTATCAGCGAGGAATACGCAAACGTCAACACAAGCGTTAATGACACGACGCTGGCCGAACACGGGATTGTACACGGCGTCACCTTCACCGCCCGTTTTCGGGATCGAACGGTGAACCCCTTCCTGGGCAAAGACTATTCGGATGTACCCCGAGGGGACTGGGTCGCCTTGATCGAGGACGATCACAAACTGCAGATTGCAATCAGCTACGGTCACGCCGCAACCGATCTGGGATGCACGGTCGGCGATACGCTCTTCATATCCTTCCCCGAGGCAGTAGAGGAAGAGGAATGAACGTCGAGCCTATGACGCAGGGTCCCCTGCATCACTTCTTCGGCTACTACGGCGTCGACGCGTGGGACCCGGCAAATCAGCGTCATCTCGCACTCGAGACCGATTTCGACGACCACCGCCCCCTGAGTACGGACGTCGCCAAAGTCGGTCTGGTAGACCGGGACACTGGCGAGTTCGAGACACTGGCAGAAACGTCGGCCTTCAATCTGCAGCAGGGCAGCATGATGCACTGGATCGATGCCGGATTCGGCACTGAGTTCACCTACAACGATTGGGAAGGGAATCGGGTCGTCTCACGTACCCTCAATCCGGAGACCGGTGAACGTCGAACGATTGACGGGGCCGTCGCAGCCATCTCGCCGACCGAACCCATCGGCCTGGGACTGAACTTCGCGCGGATGGCCCACTGCCGACCCGTCGTCGGATATGACAATGTGTGGGAGGAAAACTGGGAGGATCATCCAGAAGACGATGGCTTGACCTTGCTCGACTTCCGCGACGGGACATCGAAGCTAATCCTCTCGATTGCCGACGTCGTACGCGCCTTCCCGGAGATCCCGTTCGAGGGTCGATACTGGTTTAACCACGTCTACTTCAACACCGACGGAACGCGCGTGCTGTTTCTTTGTCGCGCCGGCGTCGGCGACGGTCAGAGAATGACATCCATGTGGACCGTCAACACGGACGGATCCGATCTCGAGCTCCAGATTCCTGCAGGAAGGAAGACCTCACACTTCGCCTGGCGGGACGATGAGCGCATCTTGGCTTCTTCAGACGTCCTCGGAGAGATGCAGTTTGTTGAGTTCCACGATCGAGTGAAGGACTTCGAACCCTTTGGAGCAGGGGCATTCCCCTCAGACGGCCACAACGCCTTCTCACCCGATCGTCGATGGGTTGTGTGTGACACCTATCCCATCGGGGAAGAGCGGCTGTCTGAAGTGATGCTCTACGAAATGGAAACCGGAGAAAAATCGGTGATCGGGCATTATCATTCCGATCCCCAATACACCAAGGACATCCGCTGCGACCTCCACCCTCGCTGGTCGCGTGACGGCAAGACCATCACCTTCGACTCCGTCCACGGCGGCACAAGACAGATCTGGATCGCCGACGTCTCCGACATCACGAAATCATAGCCGTCCGCCTACCGCCGACTGTCAACCGTCCACACGGGCATGTCCACCCAACCCGATACCACTCCGGAGCACGTAGCAGCTCCCGACCACCCGGTCACCACCCGCGCCATCCTCCTCGGCGCGGGGTGCGCGGCCTTCCTCGGCTGGGGCGGCCATTACACCCGACATATCGGCCATACGACCAAAATGGCTGCGGATCACCTGCCCTGGGGTGCGGTCGTTCCCGTCTTTTTCATCGCGGTCGTCGTCAACAAGCTACTCCAGAAGGTCAACGCGAAATGGGTCCTGACCCGGGCAGAGATCCTCGTGATCGCGGGCATGGCTCTGATCGCATCCGCGCTGCCCAGTTACTTCATGGGCTATGTCATCGCCAACACCGCGGCTCCCTTCTACTTCGCAAACGAGGAGAATCGCTGGGAAGACGATCTGCACCCTCATCTGACGGACTGGGCGCACGTGAGGGAACCCTCGGCCGTCAAATGGTTCTTCGAAGGGCTTCCCCGGGGCGCGGAAATCCCGTGGGAAGTGTGGGTGCTCCCCCTGTTCTGGCGTCTGAGTCTGGTTGCCGCGATCGGTGTGTTGGCCCTTTGTGCAGGATCGATCCTCCGCAAGCAGTGGGTCGAGCACGAGCGTCTCACATTTCCGCTCATGTCCCTGCCTCTGGCCATGGCAGAACGCGAACCCCGAGGCGCTTTCCTGGTTGGATTCATGAATCGCCCGATCTTCTGGGTCGGGTTCGGTCTGGCGTTTTTCCAGATCGGGTGGGGCATCATCGGCTACTTCGTCCCCCTGTTTCCCGCACTCCCGAGGAACTTCGGCGTACTCGACTTCGGCCGCGATTTCCCCGGCGTGCATACCAGCCTCTACCCGATGATCGTCGGCGTATCCTATTTCATTGGACTGGACGTGTTATCCAGCATCCTGGTCTTTCAGGTCCTGCTCATCCTGGAAATGGGCATCCTGAATCGGCTGGGAATCGAGATCGGGGCCACCCACACGACCGCGACGTCCCAGTTCGAGAATCTGCAGGGATTCGGGGCGCTGTGTGTGATCGTGCCGTGGACCCTGTGGATCGCGAGGGGCCATCTCCGCGAAGTCTTCCGTAAAGCCTGGTACGGCGATCCGACCGTCGACGACGATCGTGAGATTCTGTCCTATCGATCCTCGGCGATTGGTCTCTTCCTGAGTGCGCTCTTCATCATCGCGTGGTGTACGGCATCCGGCATGCCCGTCTACATCGCCACGGGATTCCTGCTCGTCGTCGTCCTCATCTGGCTCGGCATCACCCGCTTGACGGTCGAAGGCGGTGTCATCAGCGCCCGCATGATGCGGGCCCAACCCGTCATGCTGAATCTCGTCGGTTCCTTGCACTTCACCCCCGCCGGCATCGCAGGGCTGGCCCTCACCGAAGCGTGGCACAAAGATATTAAGACGATCCTCATGGCCGACCTCGCCAACGCCAACCGGCTGTTCGAAGCCTACACCGCTGATCGAAGAAGGCTCCTGATTGCCGTCGTCACCGCCCTCGGCACGGTGGTCATCACCAGCACCCTTTATCAAGTCACATCGAGCTACGCAACCGGAGCCTTCAACTACGGCGGCATCTACGGCCCCTTCATACAGGGCGTGTTCGACAGCGCCGCCGGTCATATCAGGGATCCTTTCCGCGTCAATCGAAAGCAGATGATGTGGAGCCTGTTTGGTGTGATCACCGCAGGCTCGACTGTCATTCTTCGTTACGCCCTTCCCCGATGGCCGCTCCACCCGATCGGGTTCGTCGCTGCGACGGCGCATCCCACGAATCGGCGGAACACCTTTCCGATATTCGTCGCCTGGCTTGCCAAACTCCTGATCCTCAGAATCGGCGGCATTCGGCTCTACCAACGGTCGACCCCCTTCTTCTTCGGGCTGGCTCTCGGATACTTCGTCGGCGTCGGCGTCTCTGCCCTGGTCGACGGGATCTGGTTCCCGGGTCAGGGACACTCCTGGGGATTGTATTGATTTTGGCCTCCGTAGATTCCATCGCCCACCATCGTGACGTTTCAGATCGTGTCCATAGGCTTCTCCAGCTTCCCTGAGCCATGCAAAAAAACTCCGTTCGTGGCGTGAAGAGCCCAGGTGAGGTATCATTGACCCGGGCAACTCTACATCACGAATCCATCGAGGTCACAGGACGTGGAACTGCTGGGACTCGGACGAACTGCAGAGGTGTTTCTAACCGACGACGGAAAGGCCCTCAAGCTGTTCTACCCGGAGTTCCAGGACCGGGGCCCCCAGCAGGAAGAGCGGATCTCCCGCATCATATCTGACCGATGTCCCTCGGCACCCACCTTTTTCGGGACCACGACCGTCGACGGCAGAATCGGTTTGCTTTACGAACACATCGAAGGCGCTGCCGTCAACGAAGCATCCATTCGTCCCGACTACACGGTGGAGGACTTCGCCCGTCAACTTGCCCGGCTTCACCCGGAGATTCACAGAGCTTCCGGCGTCGATCTACCATCCTGGGAAAGCCGGGTCGGGGCCGGAATCGAGCACTTCGAACCCATGAGTCGAGACGGGAAAGCCGTTCTCCTCTCTCACGTCCATCGCAACGAGCCGTTCTGCTTGTGTCACGGCGATTTCCATCCCGAGAACGTGATCCTCGACCCCCACAGGTGCCTCCGCCCCATCGACTGGGTCAATGCGTACCGGGGCCACGCGTTCAGCGATGTTGCAAAAACCACCTATCTCATCCAGCACGGCCTGAAGCAGGGGCTCGACACCATCTCCGAAGAGGAGCGCCCTCTCCGCGATCGGGTTTCCCACGTCTATCTCGATGAGTACTTCGACCATAACCCACCCGAAGAGATCGAATGGGCGGCTTGGCAGCTCACCACGATGATTCTTCGCGATCAGGAGGGAATCGACGCCGAGAAAGCCGCCATCAGGAAGATGATTCTGAACCTGCAATCCCGATACCCCGACTTCAAATAGCAGGTCCCGTTTCCGTCTCCAGTTTTCCCGATTCCCTAATTCCTTAATCAAACTTGCCTGCCACAGCCGCCCTCGGCCACCTCACTCGTCAGTCGTGGGATGTGGTCATCGTCGGCGCTGGACACAACGGCCTCACCTGCGCCGCCTACCTTGCCCGGGCAGGAAAACGTGTGCTCGCTCTGGAAGCGAACGAACGCGTCGGGGGCGCCTGCACGCTAGAAGAAACGTGGCCCGGCTACAGAATCTCGCCCTGTGCGTATCTCTGCGGACTCCTCCATCCCCTCGTCATCGATGAACTCGACCTTCCCGGTCACGGTTTCCAGTGGATCCCGGCCACGGCCGGCATGTTCGTCCCCTTCGATGACGGTTCTTCGGTGCAGCTCTGGAGTGACCGGGACCTGTGTCTGGAGGAAGTGGGACGACTCTCTCCCGGAGACGTGGGAGGGTGGCAGGAAATGAATCGCTTCGTAGCCGGAATACGCAACGCCCTCCGGCGTCCCGACCATCGCGATCTTTGGCTGTCCCTCAACCCGACCCGTGACGAAATCGCAGACCAACTCGACAATGACGACGAGGCGCTTGGCTTCCTCTTCGAATGGTCCATGGTCGACTTCGTCGAGCGATTTCTCGACGACGAGCGGCTTCACCAGGCCTTGCTCGGTCAGGGGGTTATCGGCACGAACGCCAGCCCGTTCGACGCCGGCACGGCCTCGATCCGTTTCCACCACTCCAGCGGCCGCATGTTCGGGATGACAGGCGAATGGGGCTATGTTCGCGGCGGAATGGGAACCGTCAGCTTCATTCTCTGCGACATCGCCATGGAACTCGGCGCAACCGTCGCCGTCGATCTCCCGGTTGGATCGATCGAGCCCGGTGAAGGGGTCCGTCTGGCTGGAGGAGAGCGGATCGCGTCCCCCGTCGTCATCTCCAATGCGGATCCGGTCACGACAGCTCGGCTGCTCGACGACCGGGCGGACCCCGAATGGAAAGCCCGGGTCGATGCGGTGCCGATCGAGGGCTGTACCGTCAAACTCAATGTGGCGCTTCGAGAGCTGCCCAGCTTTACGGCTAGGCCGGGGACGGATCGCGATCACCACCGTGGCCAGATCAACACGCCGCTGACCAGAGAGAAGTGGCGCACGAACTGCAACATCGCGCGGGGTGGCGCATTACCCGACCGACTGTGGACCGAACTCTATTTCCAATCCGCACTCGACCGTTCCGTGGTTCCCGACGACCGCCACATCATGAGCGTTTTCGCCCAGTATGTGCCCTACGACTTCTCAGACGGAAACTGGGATACCCGCCGCGATGAAGTCGCCGACCTCGCACTTCGATCCATCGATACTGCAGCAATGTCCCCGATGCTGTCGAGCGGTATGAAATCCTCGGCCCTCCCGATATCGAAGAGAAGATCGGGCTCACAGGTGGCCACATCTTCCACGGCGAGTGTCTTCCGTCTCACGCGTGGGATCGCCGTCTCACCGCCCGACACCCCCATGCCCGGCACCTATCTCTGTGGCGCGGGCACCCATCCCGGGGGCAGTGTCATCGCCGCCAACGGCAGGAATGCCGCAATGGCCGTCCTGGAGGATCACCCGTTACCGTGACCCGCATCCTACACTTTTCATTTGGCCTTTTGCATTGAACGCGGAGTTCATCCTGATTCTGGCCGCTCTTCTCACTTCCCTGACCGCGGCCATCGGGGGCATCGCCGGGGGGGTCGTTCTCATCACCGTCATGCCCGGTTTGCTGCCCGTGTCCGCCATCGTCCCGATCCACGGACTCGTTCAGATCGTCAGCAACGTCAGCCGGACAGCACTCGGGATCCGTCACATCGAATGGCGCATCGTACGCGCCTACGCCCTGGGAACCATCGTCGGGACGGCCATCGGCTCCCAGGTCGTACCCTACTTTTCGTGGGAACACCTAACCCTCGCCCTGGGCGCCTTTATTCTCGTGCTGACCTGGATGCCGCGTTTCGAGGCGGCACCCCGCATTCCCGGCGTCTTCACCATCCTCGGAACTGTGCAGAGCGCCCTGTCCCTCTTCGTCGGCGTGACCGGTCCCCTCAACATGCCCTTCCTGTTACGTGAGGATCTGGGCCGGGACCGAACCGTCATCACCCACGCCGTCCAGATGACGGCCATGCACGGGGCCAAGGTCGTGACGTTCGGCATCCTCGGATTCGCCTTTTTCGACTATTGGCGACTGGTCCTGGGCATGGCCGCCGGCGCAGCCGCGGGATCCTGGGCTGGAACACAGCTGCGCGAATACGTCCCCGAACATATCTTTCGGATCGGCATTAAAATCCTTCTCACCGCACTCTGTCTGAGGATCATTCTCCAGGCTGTCGGGTTCGATCTGGTCCCATAGTGCATTGATCCAACCAGTGAACTTCTGCGACCATGATGTCTGACATCACCAACCTCGTCGCCCTCACCGACCTCATCGGGACTGCAGGTCAGCCTCGGGCAGATCAATACCCGGCGGTCAGGGAAGAGGGCTACGAGGTCGTCATCAACCTTGCAACGCCCGACTCGAAGGGCGCCATACCCAACGAGTCGGAGGTCGTGACGGCGATGGGCATGAGTTACTTCCAGATCCCCGTCGTGTGGCAAGAACCCACGCTCGTAGACTTCGAGCTTTTCACCGGTCTGATGCGCAGCGTGGTTGAGAGAAAGACATTCGCTCACTGTGTCGTCAACTACCGGGTCTCCGCTTTCATGTTTCTCTACCGAACTACCCAGTTGGGTCTCGATCCAGTGGACGCGAAGGCAGACATGGAAAAGCTCTGGACACCTAGCGGAGTCCGGGAGGAATACGTCGACCGCATCCTGACCGACCACGACATCGATTACTTCTCCATCTGAGATTCTCCGACATCGAGGAGTTCAACGTGTTCACTTTCTCCGAAAAACACCTCACCGACTACCACACGACGGGGTGCACCGTCTTCCGCGAAATTCTTCCGGTCTCGCTCCTGTCCGACCTGAGGAAGGTTGCCGATCGGGCCCGCGAAATCGCACGCGAACAGCGGGGGGCCCAGACGCAACGTCTCCAGCCGGTCGGCGCCTACGACCTCGACCGGGCTCCCTTCAAGGATTACGCCGAACTACCCGAACTGAACGATGCGATCCACCGCGTGCTGACACCGCGACACTTTCACGCCGATACGAACCGGATGGGCATTCTGATCGAGCCCGCCGAGCATCCGTGGTGTACGAACTGGCACCGGGATCATCGCGATCACGTGCCGAAGGAGATTTTCGAAGCGGAATTCCAGGAGGCTTGGGACCGACAGGTTTTCGACATTGACTACATGAACCAGATCAATTGCGCGTTATACGAAGATCCCTCGACCTGGTTCGTACCGGGGAGCCACTATCGACAGACCAACACGCCCGGTGAAGAAAGGGCGCGGGACAGTTACGACCGATCCCGTTTCAGAGAGGATGCGCCGGGGTCGAATGAAGAGCTCGAACGGCAGTGTCTGGACTACGTCAGAAGCATGCCTGGAGCGGTTCAGCTGCGCCTGAACGCGGGCGACTTTGCACTCTATCGGTCGAGCGCATGGCACCTCGGGAACTACGTGCCCTATCGGAAGCGCGCGACCCTCCACGATTTCTGTGGAACCCCGGAGTACTCTGCCTACATCGATGAGAGATCCGTCCGGTTGAAAGCCGCCCTGAATCGGGCTTAGGAACTCCCGAAGATGCACCTTCACCGTGCGTGGGCTTGCCTTTCCGGCAATCCATCACGTCCTTCTGCAAGATCCTGAGCAAACGGCCATCAAGGAGCGGAGATTGTCCTTACGATTCGGTTTCGATGCAGATAAATCACTTCCCCTGGAAGAGAATATTCAATGGGCGGCCGAGAACGGTTTCGAATACATCGACTTTCAGGCCGACCTGGAACCCAACAGCATCGCCTCATTCGATGATGCACGTGTCGACCGCATCAGGTCCCTGTGCGAGACAACGGGTGTTCGCCTTGGAATCCACCCGTCCTCGGCCATCAACCACGCCGAAATCGTTCCCATCGTGGCCGAAGCGGTTGAAGAATACATGGAAGCGAACGTCGCTCTAGCCGAACGGCTCGGATGCGGCTGGTTCGTCGCCCACGGAGGCTATCACTTTGGCGACATCGAGAAGCGCCGACCTGTCGTGGTCGATCGAATCAGACGTTTGATCGAGCGAACCGCCCGGGCGGGCATGGAGGTCTACTTCGAGAACCACAATCGGGAACCGGAGTTGTCCGAAATGCATTATCTGCCCCACAACGTGGCCGAGACCCGCTGGTTTCTCGACGAAATCGAAGCGCCCAACTTCAAGTGGGCGTTCAACGTCGCCCACGGCAACCTCGTCCCCGAAGGATGGGCCGGCTTCCTGGAGGCCTTCGGCGCCGGCAACATCGGTCAGGTCCGTGTCAACGACAACAACGGCGATTACGAGATCCACCTCGTCCCAGGTGAAGGGAACATCGACTTCGAAGCCCTTTTCACCGACCTGAGGAACCGGGGTTACCAGGGTTGGTTCAACCTCGGCTTCGGCACCTTCGACGATAAAGCCCGCATCCGGGATCGTTTCGAGCATCTTCTCTGAATCACCCACCTCTGGCAACCACACCATCACACTGAGCGGAGTCGAAGTGTCGGTCCTCGCAGATCGACGCACCCTCTGCGGAACGGGAAGGTCATGAAATACGGAATCCGCGATGGCATGCTCAAAGTCCCCCTCGAAGAGACCTTTCGCACAGCCGCCGACATCGGCTTCGACGGTGTCGAATTCTGCATCGGCCTCGAGTATCGAGACAACGTCCTGTGGCAGGAAGGTGGGACGGAGAAGCTGAAGGGGGTGGCCGATGAGGCTGGTGTCGAAATTTCTTCGCTGTCACCCGGGGTCTTCTCCCGGTTCCACCCTGCGCTCCCCGACGAGGATCTGCGCAAGGAAGGAGCGGAGATCCTGACCCACACGATCGAGTGCTGTCGGCCGCTCGACACGGATCAGATCCTTGTCCCCATGTTCCCGAAGGACATGGATGACTGGCCGGACTCGACCTGGCAGCAGTTGACCGACGGATTGATAAACCTGAGCGAAACGGCCGCGCAGCAAGGCGTGACCCTGAATCTGGAGGCCACGTTCAGCGCCGATCAGTACGTTCGTATCGTAGACGCCGTTGCGTCCGATCATTTGAAGGTCTATCACGACACGGGAAACACCGCCATGCGCGATCAGGATCCCGCGGCTGAAATTCGCAAGCTCGGGCCTTCCAGAGTTGGAATGATCCACGCCAAAGACACCGACCGCCAGGCGCTCGGGGACGGCCGTGTGGACTTCGATGACGTCGATGCGGCCATTCGGGAGATCGGCTACGACGGATACATCGTGCTCGAAACACCTGTAAGCGATGACGATCCAGCGGGTGACAATGCTCGAAATCTGGATTTCGTGCGCAAGTTGGGTGTGTAGCCGGTGATCAAGCTGGGGTGCTTTTCGAATCTGCTCGATCGGGTCCGAACGGGCGGATTCATGGACCTGGAGGAGTTCATTCCGCTGGTCAGGAGTCTGAACCTCGACACGATCGACTTTCATCTCGGCAAAGGGTTCCGCTCCAAGGAGGTCGGCTACCTGCACCACATCCGCTCGCTCTGCCTGAAGCAGGGCCTGCCCATCGGCTACGTCGGCTCGGT
>CEVA01033559.1_pt1 | contig 12656 bp, 8 predicted proteins | sample 361521 | NCBI WGS metagenome assembly CEVA01 (sample SAMEA2622823, study PRJEB7988) | marine metagenome | isolation source: saline water (ENVO:00002010), including | reverse complement strand
CTCTTGTATCGCATCTGCAAAAGCTGAACTCCCATCGCAAAACCCATAGGGCCGTAAATCAAAGCTTTGGGGACATGGATCTTCATCGCTTCCATGAAGATGGTGATCCCTATGATGATCAGAAAAGAAAGCGCCAAAATTTTGATCGATGCGTGGGCCAAGATGAAATCACCGATCGGCTTGGCGAAGAATAAAATGATCACGAAGGAAAAGATCACTGCCGTGATGATCACCCATTTGACGTCAGTCAGGCCCACGGCAGTAATCACGGAGTCGAGGGAAAACACCATGTCCAATATGATAATTTGAGTTACAATGGCACCAAAGCCATGCGCCTTGCCCTTGGGGCCTTTTTCCAATTCCAGCTCGATGGTGGCATGGATCTCCTTGACCGCTTTCCAAATCAAGAACAACCCACCGGCCATGAGGGCTATTCCTTTCCATGAGCAAGCGGCTGCCAGAGTCTCTTCTGGAATTGGAAGAGGTTTCGCCAACTCAACGAGAAATGGGATAGGATCCGTCAAGGCCAACAACTTGAGGCCGCCGATGACCATTAGGATCCGCATTGCCATGGCGAGGCCAAGTCCCAAGTTGCGGGCGAATGGGCGCTGAGACTCCGGGAGTCGCGAGACCAAGATCGCAATGACCAGGACGTTATCTACCCCCAAGATCAGCTCAAGCCCCACCAAAAGCACAAAAAGTCCGATGAGATCTCCATCCATGACCGACAATTCATGCAACTAACCTTGGAATGAAAAGAAAAAAGAGACATTTATGAGGTTTGACCAATCAGCCATTCCCATCTCCTGTTAGAATCATGCCGACAAACACGGATGTTCAAATTATGGATTCATCCCTATGGTTTCTGCCCGTGGAAACCAGGATGCCTCTTAAATTCGGTGCGGAAACACTTACTTCGGTCACCCTGTCGCGGGCTTCCGTCAAGGTCCGGAAGGAAGATGGCAGCGAAGCGGAAGGGTGGGGGGAGACGCCTCTCAGCGTACAGTGGGTTTGGCCTTCTCCAGTCCCATACTCGGAGCGTCATGATGCGCTCAAGGCATTTTCCGCGCTGCTTTGCCCGGCGTGGCGCTCGATCGCAGCCAAGGGTCATGCCTTGGAACTGGGTCATGATTTTCTCTTCGAAGTCCTGCCCGGCATACTTCGTGAATTCAATTTGAATCAAAGAAAGGGCGGAGAGCCTATGCCATGGTTGGCGGCACTCGTTTGCGCCTCTTCTTTCGACATTGCATTGCACGATGCTTATGGAAAGGCCAATAGCTCGCCGACTTACGAAACCTACCACTCAGGGCTTCTGAATCGCGATTTAGGCGATTTCCTGGAACCTGCTTCAAACACGGTAGAGTTTGGGGGCAAGACACCATCCGACTTCCTGTTGAGCGACTGCCCTGCGAAGTTACCTGTTTGGCATCTCGTGGGAGGACTTGACCCCTTGTCCCCGGATGAGCTAACTGGCGAAGAACCCGATGATGGGTATCCCGTTGACCTCGAGGACTGGATTGCCCGAGACCAGCTAAATTGCCTGAAAATCAAGCTCCGCGGAAACGATTCCGATTGGGATTACAACCGTCTGGCGGCAATCGGGAAAATCGCCAATCGCTTGGAGGTGGAATGGCTCACGACTGATTTCAATTGCACCGTGACCGACCCCGAGTACGTGAACGAAATCCTAGACAAGCTAGCGGTGGATGAACCAGTGACTTCAGCCAAGATCCTATACGTTGAGCAACCTTTCCCCTATGACTTGGAAACCCACTCGATCGACGTTCGATCAGTGGCGGAACGAAAGCCGCTCTTCATGGATGAAAGCGCCCATGACTGGAAACACGTACGACTTGGCCGCTCGCTGGGATGGACTGGGGTCGCCCTCAAGACCTGCAAGACGCAGACAGGAGCCCTGCTTTCACTATGTTGGGCCAAGGCCCATGGCATGGAGCTCATGGTCCAAGACCTGACTAATCCAATGCTCGCTCAGGTTCCACATGTTCTGCTTGCGGCTCATGCGGGCACCATAATGGGCGTCGAGAGCAATGCCATGCAGTTTTACCCCGAAGCATCGATCCCCGAATCATGCGTGCACCCCGGCTTATATGAGCGGAAAGAAGGTTGCTTGACTCTTTCCACTATTCAAGGTTCCGGCTTTGGCTACCGGCTGGATGAAATCGAAAGAGAACTGCCGACAGCAGTGGCTTGAAGGCGAAGACGCCTACTCGGTGAGGATTTCCTTTGCCGATTTACCTTGAGGAATCATCGGCAGGACGTGTTCCGTGTAGGGCACGATCACCTCGAGCAGGAACGGTTCGTCCGTTTCCAGCATTTCCCTAATACCGTCACGCAACTCCTCCCGCTTGGAAACACGCCTGGCCTTGACTCCAAAGCCTTCGCATATCTTGATGAAATCAGGATAAACCGCATCCAAGTTGTCGGGGCCGCCCAAGTTATCGGGATCACAAAGTATGGTATGCCCTCGCACACTCTTGTAGAAACGATCTTCCCACTGCACCACCATGCCAAGGTGCTGGTTGTTCAAGAGAAGACACTTGGCATTGATCTTTTCGATCTTGGCAGTAGCCAATTCCTGCACGTTCATGAGGAACGAGCCATCACCATCAATGTCGATGACTTCCTTGTCAGGTCGAGCCACCTTGACGCCGACAGCAGCAGGATAGCCAAATCCCATGGTACCCAAGCCTAGCGAACTAATATAGGTCCGAGGCTCCTTGAACTTGTAGTACTGAGCCGCCCACATTTGATGTTGTCCCACTCCCGTGGTAATGATCGCCTCACCTTCGCTCTCCTCGTAGAGGGCTTCGATCGCTTCCTGCGCGGTTAGGTGTTTTCCCTTGGTATAGGTGAAGGGATAGTCTTGCTTCCATTTGGCCGTCGAGGCATGCCACTCCTTGAGGTTGGGCTTCTTGAAACCTGTTTCCTTGGCCAGTTCGCTCAAACGACCCAACGCATATTTAACGTCTGTTTGGATGGGGAAGTTGGCGAAGACGTTTTTGTTATGCTCGGATTGATCGACGTCGAAATGGATAACGTACGCCTCTTGGGCGAATTGGTCGACTTTCCCTGTTATGCGATCATCAAACCGCGCCCCTGCGCATATTAGCAAATCGCTTTCGCAAACCGCCCAATTGCCGGCCACCGTTCCATGCATTCCATACCAATAAAGAGACTGCGGGTGGGCCGGGTCGAAAACCCCCAAACCCATCAGGGTATGAGTTACGGGCAACCCGGATAATTCAGCGAACGTCAATAATTCCTCGTGAGCGTTTCCAGAGATAATCCCACCACCCGTGTAGAGAACTGGCTTTTTCGCCTTCTCGATGAGCTTGAGAACCTCTTTCAACTCCTCGTCCGTAGCCTTGGGCTTATCTAGCTTATAACCAGCCATCCGCATTTCTTCGGAAGAAAAGACAGGTTTGAACAAGGCCTGCTGGACGTCTTTCGGAATATCTATCACCACGGGGCCAGGTCGCCCCGTCTCGGCTAGATAAAAGGCCTCCCGCACGATGCCAGGAAGATCTTCAGCCTCCAAGACCAAATAGCTGTGCTTCACCACTGGCAAAGTCATGCCAAAGAAATCAGTTTCCTGAAAGGCGCTTTTCCCGATGAACTGTTGGTAAACCTGCCCGGTGATGACAACCAAAGGTATGCTGTCCATGTAGGCGTCCGCGATGCAAGTTACCAAGTTAGTGGCTCCTGGGCCTGAAGTAGCCATGCAGACGCCTGCCTTGCCAGTGGCTCGGGCGTACCCATGGGCCATGAAGCCTCCGCCTTGTTCCTGCCGAGGAAGTATGGTACGGATTTTCTTGGATCGAGTCAGCGATTGATGCAGTTCCATCGATGCGCCGCCAGGATAGGCGAAAACAGCCTCTACGCCTTCGCGTTCAAGAGACTGCACCAAGCAATCGGCTCCATTCATCTTGGGTCCGACTTGCTTCTGGGAAACTGCCTCCCGCTTTCGTTTCGCTTTCACTTCTCCTCGTCCATTAACGATTTACAAGCTGTATTAGGATTACGAATTTTACGCGAAACTCAAGCTCAAATGGTTTAGCCGTAAAGCGTGAACGCCTTCAGCAAGCAACTTTCTGGAAAATTTCAGAACGAGATTTTCGGAGCCTCGTTAATCTCGTCGTCGTCGAAGTCGAGAAGGCTGGCGTCCTTTGAATGTCCAAAGGCTCCCGCTACGAGGACAGGAGGGAAAGTTTGCTTGTAGGTATTGTACGAGGTCACTGCATCATTGTAAGCTTGTCGAGAAAACCCCACCTTGTTCTCCGTAGTAGTTAGCTCTTCCTGTACCTGCATCACATTCTGATTCGCTTTAAGATCAGGATAATTCTCGGACAAAGCGAACAGCCGACCCAGAGCCCCTCCCAAAAGGCTTTCCGCCGCGCCCAGTTCTTGAATGGCCGCAGGGTCGCCCGGGTTGGCGGCAGCTTGCTGCAGACCATTCACCGCTCGCGTGCGAGCCGATATGACGTCGTCGAGAGTCCCTCTTTCGTGGGCCATGGCTCCCTTGACGAGCTCCACCAAGTTGGGAATGAGGTCATGACGACGCTTCAGCTGGACCTCGATTTGGGCAAAAGCATTCTGGAACTGGTTCTTCAGCCTGACCAACTGGTTGTAAATGGAGACAAGCCAGCACACGAAGATTATGCCCAGCACAACTATTATTAGTAAAACAAGGATCCAAGTATCCATAATGCTGCTATTTGTTTGAGTGAATGGCCAAGGTACTCTCCTTCGCTTACTTAAATACAATCCAATCCAATCGTTTACTTCAAGAGTATAAGGAGAAGATTTTGCGAAGGCTCGTTGACCTGCTTCTGATTTCACGCATGCATACTCGGAATGATTCGGATCGTTGAGAATTCTATCCCGGGACAAGGCCCAACCAATCCATCACCCGGTTTGGAGGTGAAACAGATATTCGCCCAAAATGGAGTTCTCCAAACCTCGATGAACCTCGAGCACCGCCCACAACAAGAGAACATGGCCCAACGAGTGTCGGAATCTCTTCATTTGGATTCCAGTCTGCTGTTCGAGGCAGGCACCGGGGTGGGCAAGAGCTTGGCCTACCTAGTTCCAGGCCTGATCTTCGCTCAAAATGCCAAAAGGCCTTTCATCGTATCAACGCATACCATTTCCCTGCAGGAACAAATCCTAAAGAAAGACCTTCCCCTCTGTCGTTTATTGTTCGATCAAGTCGAACATTTGCGAAAATACCGAGATTTTCAAGCGACTCTATTGGCTGGAAAAGGCAATTATTTATGTACGTCCAGACTAACCGAAGCACTCAAGCATCAAGCGCAGACCGAGCTTTTCGAGGACCGAGAAAGGAAAGAATTACATCGCATTGCGACTTGGTCGCAGGAACAGGGTTGCGACGGCATGAGGCAAGGATTGTCTCCCCGCCCCGACTTTGAGGTCTGGGATCGCGTCAGCGCGGATTCATCCCTCTGTTCACGGAAAAGATGCTCACCCCAGTCCTGCTTCTACCAGAAGGCCCGGGATCGCTTGGCCACCGCCGACGTCATAGTGGTCAACCATAGCTTGCTTTTCGCGCTGTTGGGAGCGGGAATGGGACCGGAAACCGAAACCAAAGGCATTTTGTTCGCCGAGGACTTCCTTGTCCTGGATGAAGCTCATCAAGTGCCCAAGGTCGCATCCGACTATTTCGGATCCGCCATTGGCTCCTATGGCGTTGCTCTTACTCTCAGACGACTTTGGGATTCTCGAAAGAAAAAGGGCCTACTGGTCAAATGGGGTTCCTTGACCGACAAAAGCTTGGTGGAAGAAGCGCTCGAGGCAACCGACGCCCTTTTTTATCATGTCCGAGAAAACCTTTTAGGCGACCATGACGCGCGGCGCGTATTGAACGCCCATGCACTGCCTTCCGACTTTGAAATGCCGCTGAAGCGCTTAACCGACCGCCTTCGAGAACTGAGCCTTCATTTGGACAATGAAGCCGCATCCATTGAAGTGAAGGACCAAACCGAAAAACTAGAGTCCATGGTCACCGTTTTTCGCGCGTTCCAGGAAATGGATGACCCTGAAAACGTTTTTTGGGTGGAACGATATGGCAAACGAGGCGCGCACGTTCAGCTTCGCATCACTCCACTGGACCCCGCCCCGATGCTCAAGACAGCTCTTTTTGACAGAGGAGTTTCCGCAGTACTCACCAGCGCGACCTTGACGCAGGAAGGAACAATGGACCGATTTAGTGGCTTGGTCGGCGCCGAGGGCATTGACTCGGAAGTGGAAAAGTCACCTTTCGATTACGAAAAGAACGTCCAAGTGTTCGTCGCGAGAGACAGTCCTGATCCTCGAGAAGTCGATCGGATGCCATATTTGGATCACCTCTCCGAACTCGTCTTTCGCTGCGCCGAAGCCCAGAAAGGAGGCACCTTGGCCTTGTTTACGAATTTCGCCGACCTGAAATACGTCGACCAGACGATTGGATCCCGCTGGAAGAAGCTTGACCGGGAACTATACGTACACGGAGCGAATTTGCCTCGGCATCTCCTGAGCAAACGCTTCAAGGAGAACGGCAAGGGCTTGCTTCTCGGAGCCGAGAGTTTCTGGATGGGTATAGACGTTCCAGGCGACGCGCTTTCACAGGTAATCATCACGAGGCTTCCCTTCCAAAACCCCAATCATCCGGTAGTGGAGGCCAAAGCTGAAAAAACTCGTTCAGAAGGCGGCAATCCCTTCTCAACCCTGACCTTGCCGGAAGCCCTTTCTCGCTTCAAACAGGGGCTAGGACGCTTGATTCGCAATAAAAGCGACCGTGGACTTCTCACCATTCTCGACAGCCGTGTTTTACGAAAATCTTATGGCAAGCGGTTTTTGTCGGAATTACCCAAAAAAGATTATCATTCCTTCTCGCTTTCCACTTTACGGGACGAATTTCCCGCAAGAGGAGGATTCGAGCCGTAACCCAGATTCAACGTCGTCCCATATTGTTTGACAATGAGGGTTAGGTGCGTTTCGCTACGCTTTCTCTTTTCCCTTAACCTCTCCTGCATGAAGCTCCTTTCCTTCGGTTATACCGATGTTGGATTTGTTCGTGAATCCAACGAAGACTCCTTCCTTGTTTCTGACGAAAAAGGCATTTATGCCGTGGCTGATGGATTGGGAGGCCTTCCACATGGTTCCTTGGCCAGTCGCATGGCGGTTCAGTTTTTCGATGCAATGATCGCAAACGCCGACGTATGCCACACCGAAAGTGAATTGGAGAACGTGGTGAAAGGCATTCATCGTTTCTTGATCGAGAATGGTGAAAAAGTGGCTGGAGAAGATGGAATTGGAACCACGTTGACGGTCCTGCGTTCTGCAGGTGACAAGGTGTTAATGGGGCACGTTGGTGATTCCGCCGCATTCGTACTCAATGGCAATGGTCTTCAGAAGTTATCAAAGGACCACACCTTGGAACAAGAAATCCTCGATAAATTAAAACCGGGCGAAAGCATCGAAGAGCAGGATTTGCCGGAATACTACCACCACACCTTGACTCGTTGCTTAGGTCAAAATACGGACTTCTCCGTTGATCTTTGCGAACACAGCCTGAGCGTTGGTGATCGCCTCTTAATTTGCTCGGATGGCATAACTAATATGATCGAGACGGAAGAACTCGAAAAGTTGTGTTTAGCTTCCGATGACCCCAAGGTATGCGCCATGGGTATCGTCGACATGGCCAACCAATACGGCGGAGTCGATAATTCGACTGCAGTCTGCGTTTTCGCAACCTGACTGGCGTCGTGCCTGCCCGTTCAGAAATATTCAGGGCCAAAGCGGCTGAATCGCCCGAAAACTTGCTCTTTCAATTCAGCTTGGGGCAGGCCTTGGCGAACGAAGACAATGGAGCGGATGCCATCATACCCTTGCAAAGATGCGTAGAGGGTCGATCCGACTGGATGGCTCCGCGAATCCTTTTGGGCCGTTGCTTGCTTGACCAATCACAAGCCCCAGCAGCTGCCAAGGTCTTGAACGAAGCCCTGGATCTCGCCGTCACGCAGGGACACGAGGACCCCGAAAATGAAATTCGGGCGCTCTTGGCGGACATTGCGTCCTGACAGAGCTCAGAGCAATGGTTTGAAGAACATCCCGGTGGCTTTGAACAAGCGAGATGCCATTTTCTTGCGGGCGAAAAAACTCATCAAAGGAAAGCTTCCAACGTCTCGCCAGTTTTGATGAAAATCCGGATGCGACCGCTCGACGGGTTCTTTTCCTTTGCGGAGTTCAAAGCTGGATGCGAAACGAAAAGGCCAAGGATCCAAAAGCGGCAAGTCCTCGGAAATACGATAGAAAAAGAAGTTCACGGTTCTCAAGACGGGCCAGCCTTTTTTGATGCTGATTAGGTAGCTGTTGCGAGGAGCCATATCCTTCTCGATCAATTGGCGAAGCTCGCGAGCAAAGGCTGCATCCTTTATAACCAAGCCGACCTCCGTGTTGTAGGAACCGGATCTAGGATCCAAGTTGTAGGAACCGACGTAGCTTAGCTCATCGTCTATGACCAATGATTTTCCATGCAGGCATAAATAGGGAGAGACGCCGAGAACGTCGTTGCGACGATTCATCCGAAGACTGGTCGAGCCATTGTTTTCTTTCATGGGGAAGGGCGGCAAGTCCTTGTCTATGCGAAATTGCGGCTCCGTCTCATTTTGGGCCTCTTTTGGCGTGGGCAAGCGGGTCAAGAGTGTGTCGTAGGCCATCATTTCGTGGATGTCCGTGGGGATCGGCTTGAACTCCCGTAAATCGAAGCCCAACTCCTCGAGATATACCCGCTTTTCCTTGTAGTTTGCGGCATAAGTAAACCAACTGTCGGTTGCAGCAAGACTATTGGTAGAGACCGAGACCGTAAGATCCGGCCTTTCTTTCTTCAATTTGGAGAACAACTCCCGAGCACGCCCGCTGATAACGACGTAGGGAGATTGAACGATGATTGATTTCTGGGCGGAATTTACCAAGTTAGCCAGCTCCAGGGCAATGTCCGCTCCTTTGGCGGGATCACTGGCACCCTTCTTTTTTGGATCGTCGAAAATCCAAGTGGTTTCGCGTACAGTTCTCAACTTGTCAGCAAAAGTACGTTGCACGTAAGCAGCGTCCGAAGCGTGCTGGTCAGCTTGCGTGAAAAGTCCTCGGAAGTCAAAATGGCCCTTGTTGCTCAACTTGCTGTAATCCCCGCTGTCAATCAGCTCCTTTACGTCTAGCAACTGTTCCACGGGAATCGCCCAATCCGATTTCCAATATTCCTGAAAGGACGCCTTGATCGACTCGCAATCGGAGCTGACGACCAAGACGTCGCGGTCTTTGTAATTCATTCCAATGGAACGATCGAAATATTTGTTGGACACGTTGCGTCCTCCCGTAATGACCAGATGGTCATCTATAATCATCACCTTATTGTGCATCCTCACGTTCACGCGCCTGAAGTCGCTCGCGAGATCGACCAAAGTATCGAAGGTGGAGGGTTGGAGACGGTTGACGTTGGGATTGTAGACCTTAACGGTCAATTTGGGATCCACTTGGGAAAGAAACGCGGCAAAAGCAGGGTTTTGCCCGCTGAACATTTGATCAATCAATATTTCCACGGTCACGCCTCGTTGCTTCACTGCCCGAATCAATTCCCACATCAACCAGCGCCCCGATTCGTCATGCGACCAGATGAAGGTCTGAATCCTAATATGCTTGCGGGCGCTTCGGATTAAATTAACACGAGCCACGAGGGCATCGTCGCCATGTTCGAGCAAGCCAACGCGGGATTTCCCATCGGCGCAAAGCCGCTCGACTTGATCCCAGACTTCAGGGGTGCCTACTTGCCTTTCGCTGGTATAGGTTTCGTTGGAATCCTGGAATTCCAAAGTCTGGACGTTGGGCATCGAAACACAGCCTGAAAAAAGTCCAACAAAGGCCAATCCCCACATCTGAAAATGAACGCGAATCAAGAATTTCATAGTCTGCTAAAATCAGCTGATAGAATATATTTCAACCCCACCTTTGCAATTGCGATTTATCACGATTTCCAAGCACGCGAATCATGCGGATGCTCAAAACGATTGTTTTGTCGAATCGAATAAAAACATAAACTGGACAAGGCAAGAAAGGCCACGGCAATCCATGCCGCCACTTGAAACCCGTAGTGAACAAGTAGGAAATATCCAAGAAAAGGGGCTACCAAGCCTCGAACTCCAGTCATCGCGGAATGCACGCTCATATAGGTTGCTTCTTGTCCGGCCGGAGCGATTCGAGTAACCCATAAACTCCACGCTATGGATGACCCGGCAAAGGCCAATCCGTTGAAGATGGCGGCAAGGCAAAGGGTAGGGAAATCCTGCGCATAAAAGAACAACAGCAAGGAAACGATCAACAAACAGTTCAAGGTGATGCGAAAAGGGACAAAGTTCCAGCGATCGAACAACCCACCAAACCATCGCAAGCTCAAGACCTTGGCCAAGGAGGGTATGACCAGAGTCACGATGGCAATGTCCCTGTTGCTTAAATTAAGACCTTCCTTGGAAACCAAGTATTCGATTCTCAATGGCAAGGTGGACAGCCATCCCATGCCCAGCAACATCCAACCGAGAAGAACCATCCCGAAAAGACTGTCTCTCTTGACTAGTTTCAAGCTAGCCAAGAAGCCTTTGTTCGAATCTTCAGATAATTTTCCGGCAGGAATCAAAGCCAGCGACGCAGCAGTCAGAAAAGAAGCCACCGCCATGACTCCGAAGATCCATGAGTGGTCTTCCATTCGGTTATCCAGGAAAACCCCGAATCCAAAAGAGGTCGCCATCGAGGTCAGGGCGAGGAGAATGAAATTCCAAGCCACTCTTCGACCGCGTTCAGCGGAAGGATAATTGGCAGTCTGGATTTGAGCTCGCAAGGTAAACTGTTGCGAAAGGGCGATTTGGGCAAGGACGATGCCAGTCACGTACAAGGGCAAAGTGGCGCTGGAGAAGACCAGCAGCAGGCAGAATCCCGTGAAGACCATCAAGCCGCAAGCGATCCAGTTGATCGTCCAACCCGTCGCCCTCATCAAGGACAGGCCGAACGGAGCAATCAAAAGACCGGCGGACATGGAGCCCGCCAAAAGAGCCTTTTCATAATCATTGGCCTCATAAACACGGATCGCCAGCAGAATGACGAAGGTGGAAAAACCAGCTTCCATGATTCCACCGAAGGAATTGGCGAACAATTCACAGCGAAACGTCTTTCTGGCAATCGATCTACGGTCCTCTCCAGTCACGAGCGAGAGTGAACCCAACCACACCGTCTCTTCAAGAGCCAAAATACGGATCCACGACATTTCCTGCTCATGAGCCATATAAATCAGGGGTTTACTAAATGAATGACCCTTTTTCCTTTTCCTCGGACATTTAAAATCGTAGGCAAGAACAAATGGTCAAACGGGAGGCATCGTACGTTGAAGTTTTGCCTTTTGAGGGATTTGGCGAGTCGTTGACCTATCGTTTGTCGTCTCACTTCCTCGAAAGGGTGCGCTTGGGGTGCTTGGTTCGCGTACCACTAGGGAAACGAATTGTGACCGGAGTCGTCCTCGGTATGACTGATTCCGTCAAATTCGATTCTTCCAAATTGAAGAACGTCGTCGACTTGGTGTTGGACCAACCCGTCCTGACCAAGGATTTACTGTCACTCTCGTCTTGGCTGTCGAGCTACTATGCTTGTCCTCGAGAAAGCGTATTGGAAGCAATGATTCCCGCTCCCGTGAGACGGGGCATGAAGATAAAGCAGAGGCGATTGATCGAAATTTCCGAACCAATGGAGGCGGCGGAAATGGAAAGCTTGGCCAAACGGGCGCCCAGACAAGCCAAGTTGCTCGCTTTTCTCGCCAACCAGAAACTTCCCGTACCACGGATTGAAACCCTGTCGCGTCTTCAAGTGCCTGCCACCTCCTGCGATGCGCTCAAGAAAAAAGGGCTTATCAATGAAACCTCTCAAAGAGAAGAACGCTTGGCCTATTCGGACAACCTGTCCGGCGATGAGGAAATGGTCGATCTCGAGGTTGAACTAACCGATGAACAGGAAATTGCGCGAAATGCGATCCTTGAAAAAATGAAAACGGATACTTTCTCCGTTCATTTGCTGAAAGGCGTTACCGGTTCGGGCAAAACTGAAGTGTACGCCAAAGTCATGGAGAAAACCTTGCGCAAGGGAGGCGGCGTGCTGTTCCTCGTGCCTGAAGTCGCCCTTGCTCCCCAAACAGTCGGTCGCCTGCGAGCTCGATTTGGGAAAAATGGTTTCAAGACAGTGGTTTGGCATAGTCATCTTTCGGAAGGTGAGAGACTGGATGCATGGCTCGACGTTGCTCGCGGTGATGCTCCTATAGTCGTGGGCGCTCGCTCCGCCGTATTCGCCCCCTTGCCTAATTTGCAGCTCGTGATCGTCGACGAGGAACATGAACCGGCATACAAGCAGGAAGAAACGCCGCGATACCATGGGAGGGACGTTGCCGTCTACCGGGCAAAACTGAATGATGCAGCCTGCATCTTGGGTTCAGCCACGCCTTCCCTGGAATCGATGCGCAACGCGCAAGTGGGCAAGTACGAGTTGGCGACCCTCACCAAGCGAGTCGATGATCGGTCCTTGCCAACCGTACATCTCGTCGACATGCG
>CEVA01010143.1_pt1 | contig 12660 bp, 9 predicted proteins | sample 361521 | NCBI WGS metagenome assembly CEVA01 (sample SAMEA2622823, study PRJEB7988) | marine metagenome | isolation source: saline water (ENVO:00002010), including | reverse complement strand
CGATTCAAATTTTACTGGTCCAAAAATTATTGTTGAGAGTACAGCTATTACATATGTTGATGTAAATTATGATGTAAAAAAAGATGCTAACAACAATTTAATTTTAATTAATAAGGAAATGAAATAGATATGGAAAATCAATTACATCATTATAAGTGCGGTATTGATAGAAAAGCTGAAAGAGATGATGTTGATCCAGTTACAACACAAATTATAAGAAATTCTCTTAACTCTGCCGCAGAACAAATGAAAAGGGCTTTGTGCAGAACTGCAATGTCCCCTGTAATATATGAAGTTTTAGATTTTGCTGGTGCTATTTACGATAATCATATGAGACTTCTTGCTCAAGCACCTAGTCTTCCTTTGTTCATGGGAACTTTGAATTTTTGCATAGAAGAAGCTGTAAAGGGAGTTGGTGGCGAAAAAAATTTAAATGATGGAGATATAATTATCTATAACTCACCTTATGGAACAGGTTCTCATCCTCAAGATGCGGCTTTAGTGGCACCAGTTTTTTTTGAAAATGAATTAATTGCATACACAGCTATAAAAGCTCATTGGCTTGATATAGCTGGGAAGGAACCATATTCAACAGATACAGTAGATGTTTTTCAAGAAGGAACTGTTTATCCAGGTGTTAAATTATTTAATAAGGGAGAGCTTGTAGATGATATATACAAAATGTGTATAGCAAATAGCCGTGTTCCAAATTCTGTTGCAGGAGATATAAATGCGCAGGCTATTGGAGTTAAAGCTGGTGCAACTGCATTAAAAAGAATTCTTTCTAAATATGGAATAAAAAAATTCAGAGCTGCAGCAGAATCTATTTTTGATGCAGGCGAAATGATTGTTAAAAATTATTTAAAAAAAATACCTAACGGTGAATATTCTGGATCTGGTCAAATGGATAGCAATGGAGTTGAACCTGGCAATGTGCCTTTTGATATAAAAGTAATTATTGAAGATGAAAAGGTTATATTAGACATGTCTGAAGCACCTCCTCAACAAAATGGTCCTATTAATTGCCCATTACCTTCTACAGTATCAACTGCTAGAGTGGCAATGAGTATGCTTGCTGGCAGTAATGAAGCTCCGAATGAAGGATTTTTTAGACCTATAGAAGTTATTACAAAAACAGGAACACTTTTTCATCCAGTATCTCCTGCTCCAGTTTTTTTATATGGCTGGCCTGCACTTCAAGCTATGGAAGTGTTTTATAGAGCTTTAGGTTCAAAATTTCCTGAAAAAGTTCCAGCTAGTAGTGGAGGCTGCATCAATGCCATAGTTTGGTGGGGGATTAGAGAAAAAAATGGTGAACCATGGGCAGATGGTGCTCCTCATCCAGTTGGTCAGGGTGCTAGCAGTTTTGGTGATGGAGCTACATGTCTACATCATGCTGAATCAGCAACTAGATTTGCTCCAGCAGAAGTTTGGGAAAATAGGAATCCCTGGTTAGTTAATAGAGTCGAGTTAATTAAAGATAGTGGTGGTGCTGGTCAATACAGAGGAGGACTTGGAGTAAACTTAGAATTCACTATGCTTGAAGATTCATATGCTACAACTGTGTGTGAAAGAACACAATTACCTCCATGGGGGCTGAATGGTGGAAAAGAAGGACTTGCTAATAACTGCTACGTAATCGAAGAAAATGAAAAAATTACTGAAAAGCCTAAAGCTACAAGGGTTCATGTAAAAAAAGGAAATAGAGTTTTAATACAATGTGGTGGTGGCGGTGGATATGGTAATCCTAAAGAAAGAAGTTCAGAAAAAATTCTGGATGATTTAAAACAAGGTTATATTTCAAAAGAATATATCAAAAAATTTCATCCAGAAGTAAGTATAAGTTAAATGTATAGAGTAGCAACAGATGTTGGAGGGACATTTACAGATTTAGTTTATTTTGAAATAGATCAATCAACAGGAAAAGCTCTTAAAATAAAGACAGCTAAAAGCGATACAACTCCAAGTAGTTATGAAAAAGGTGTATTTGATACAATTAATAAAGTTAATGTTAATATTGAAAAATCTATTTTTTTTGCCCATGGAACAACAGTAGTTATTAATTCAATAACTGAAAGAAAAGGTGTTTTAACAGGATTAATTACAACGCAAGGTTTTAGGGATAGTATTGAAATTGCTAGAGGAGACAGACCCGATTTTTTTAATTTGAGATATCAAAAACCAAAACCATTTGTTTCTCGATATCTTAGAGCGGAAGTTCCAGGAAGAATAGATTTTTTAGGAAAAGAGTTAATCCCTTTAGACTTAGCTAATTTAGATTCAATATTAGAAAGTTTTAAAAAACATAAAGTTCAGTCAATTGCTGTTTGCTTAATTCATTCATACGCAAATTCATCTCATGAAAAAAAAGTTGTCGAACATATAAAATCGAGCTGGCCAGAAATAGATGTTGTAGCTTCTCATCAAATAACAAGGGAATGGAGAGAATATGAGAGAACAAATACTACAGCTTTATGTGCGTATGTTAAACCAATAGCAAGAAATTATTTGGACAAATTAAATAAAAGATTAATAGAATCAAATTTTAAAGGGAATCCATATGTAATGCAATCAAATGGCGGTATTGATACTTTTGAATCTACAAAAAATATACCATTAACAATGATAGAATCAGGACCAACAAGTGGGGTTTTAGGTGCTGCTGAATTAGGTAAATTAATAAATGAAAAAAATATTATTACTTTAGATGTTGGAGGAACAACTGCTAAATGCTCTCTTATAGAAAGTGGAAATGTAAAAATTAATACAAATTATTGGATTGAAAAAAATCGTTTATCAGCTGGTTATCCGGTAATGCTACCTGTTGTGGATATTGTAGAAATTGGAAATGGAGGAGGAAGTATTGCATGGGTGGACAATTATAATAAATTACATGTTGGTCCTCAAAGCGCTGGTGCAGACCCTGGACCAGTTGCTTATGGTAAGGGAGGTACTTTAATAACAACAACGGATGCAAATTTGATTACAAACAGAATTAATCAAAAATATTTTTGTGGAGGTGAAATTGAAGCAGATATGAAAGGAGTAAATAATAATATCGAATCTCTGTCCAAAAAATTGAAATTTACAAATGAAGAAACTGCAAGAGGCATTATTCGAATAGCTAATAATAACATGATAAATGCCTTAAAATTAGTATCTGTAAATAAAGGTTATGACCCAAGAGAATTTACTTTGGTAGCTTTTGGGGGAGGGGGAGGTATGCACGCAACTTCTCTTGCTAAAGAGTTAAATATCCCAAAAGTAATTATACCAGTTAATTCATCTGTCTTTTCTGCATGGGGAATGCTGATGAGTGATTTAAGAAGAGATTATATTTTAACCAAATTAACAACAATGAATGAAGATGCGGCTGATGTTTTAAATAAAACTTTTAATGATATGGAGAGCCAAGCAATAGCGAGCTTTAATAAAGAAAATATTTCAAAAGATTTAATTTCCTTCCAAAGATTTGGTAGTTTTAGATATTTAGGGCAAGATCATTCTGTTGAAATTTCTGTTGATAATTTAAACTTTGATAAAAATTCAATTGAAAAAATAATTAATGATTTTCATAATCAATATGAAAAAGAATTTACCTATAGATTAGATAGTCAAGTTGATATGATTCAGTTTCATTTAGTTGCTTTTGCAAAAATTGATAAACCAGATCTGCAAGTGAGAGAAAAAACAGGAATTCCAATAGAAAAAACAATTAAAGAAAAGAGAAAGGTTGATTTTGATCAAATGGGTATACATAACTCCAATATTTATGACTTTGATTTATTAGAGCCTGAAATGGAATTTAATGGTCCTGCAATTGTTGAAGATCCCAGTACTACTGTTGTAATTTTTCCTGATCAAAAATGTAAAGTAGATGACTATGCTAATTTACACATTTCAATTTTTGGAGAAAAGAATGAATAAATTGAACATAGATCCAATTACATCTGAAATTATTCAAAGCTCTTTACAGGCTGCATGTGATGAAATGTTTGTTGCAATGAGAAAAACTGCAATGAGTTCAATTATTTATGAAGTTTTAGATTTTGGTACTGCTGTAACAGACTCCAAAGGTAATATTGCTGCTTCAGGAGCTGGTATTCCTGCCTTCATAGCCATGTGTGATAAAGCTGTTCAAGCCGTTATTAAAAAATATGATGATTCTGAAATTAAAGAAGGAGATGTTTTTGCAACTAATGATCCTTATAATGGTGGAGTTACACATTTAAATGATGTTATAGTAGTAATGCCTGTATTTTCTGGAGATGAAAAAATTGCTTGGACAGCAAATATTGCTCATTGGCCCGATCTTGGTGGAATGGCACCAGGTGGAATTTCTGCAGATGCTAAAGAAATATTTCAAGAAGGACTTCAATTACCTGTTATTAAAATGATTAGTGAAGGTAAACCTATTCAATCTGTCATTGATATTATTACTGCCAATAGTCGTGTTCCACAATATACGCTTGGAGATATGTGGGCAGCAATAGCATCAATAAGAGTTGGAGAAAAAAGAATTAAGGATATAGCTTCTAAATACGGAAAAGATACTTTTAATCAATCAGTTCAACTTTTTATGGATTATGGAGAAAATGCTTCCTTAGATGCTTTATCTAAATTACCGCATGGTAAATTTCATGGAGAGGATTTACTTGATGATGGTAGGAAAATTCAAGTTGATGTAACCATAAATGAAAAAGAGTTTATAGTTGATTTAAGAAATAATCCTGCGCAAGATGAAGGTCCTAATAATGCTTCTTATGATGGAACAGTTGTATCCGCACAAATGGCATTCAAAGGTATAACCTCAAGTGATTTTGTATGCAATGCAGGAACTTTTCGTCCATTAAAAGTCATATGTGATGAAGGTTCTATGTTTAATCCAGTTAGACCAGCAGCTCAAGGTATATATTATGAAACAGACATAAGATCTTATGATTTAATTTGGAAAACTATTTCACACTTAAATCCAGATAAATCTTCTGCAGGAAGCTTTGCCTCTATTTGTGGAACTTTTATGGGTGGACAACATCCTGATACTGGAGCTACATTTATTATTATAGAGCCTCAGGTAGGTGGCTGGGGAGCAAGTAGTGTAAGTGATGGATGTAATGCTAATTTTTCTGCGTTTCACGGAGATACATTTAATACACCTGCAGAAATTTCAGAAGCGCGCCATGGTGTTTACGTTGATCAAATGAGACTAACTGATGAAGATGGTGGTGAAGGAAAATTTAGAGGAGGGAAAGGAATTGTCATGGATTATAGAGTCAGATCTAAAAATGCTTGGGTATCTGTTGCCTATACCAGATCAAAAAGTCTTCCCTGGCCTTTAGATGGAGGTAATGAAGGAGGGTCAAATTATATTGAAATTATAAGAAAAAATGGAAAAAAAGAAAAATACTCAGTAGTTACAGGACTCTCCCTAGAACCTAATGACGTAGTAAGAATTCATACAGGAAATGGCGGAGGATGCGGTAACCCTAAGGAAAGAGATCGTAATCTTATAAAAGAAGATTTACTTAATGAATACATAACTAAAGAACAAGCTCAAAAATTTTATAACTTCAAATAACAATTTATTTTTTGTTAATATTAATCAAAAATATTATATTTATAAAATTGTAAACAAAGGTTTGCCTAATTTTTTTTCATTTACTGTAAGCCCCAATCCAAATTTATCCGATGCTACAAAATTACCATTTTTTCTTTGAGGTGAATCTTTAGAATAATTTATTTTATTATAGCTATTAAAATCAGTTGATGAAAAACGATATTTTTCAGGAGTGCTGTGAGCAAGATGTGATATTGCTGAAGTTGCAATATCTCCTCCCCAAGAATCTTCAATTGTCATTGCTATTCCTAATTCAACGCACAAATCACGCAACAATCTACTTTTAGTTAATCCTCCAATTTTGCTTATTTTGATATTTATTAAATCCATAGCTTTATCATTATAAGCTTTTAATAATGCATCTACGGAATCTATTGTTTCATCTAAAATAAAAGGTTTATTCGTTTTTTTTCTAACTGATAAATTTTCTACATAAGAAATACAAGGTTGTTCAATATAAATATTTAAGTCTTTTGTTGCATTAATAACATTTAAAGCGTCATGCATTAACCACCCTGTATTAGCATCTGCAACTAAGACATCATTTTTATTTAAAATAGATCTTACAAGCTTTATTCTTTCAATATCTTCATCTGGCTTGCCACCTACTTTTAGTTGAAATTTTTTATAACCTTCTTTTTTGTATTTCTTAACTTTTTTTGACATCTGTTTAGAATCTTCTTGCGATATTGCTCTGTACAATTCTACATGTTTGCCAAATTTACCTCCCAATATTTTCCAAAGTGGTTGCTTAGTATATTTTCCTAATATATCCCAACAAGCCATATCAATTGGCGATTTTACATAATTATGACCCTTTAAGTGTCTGTCCATTTGTTGATTAATATCATTAAGATTAGTAGGATCTTTGCCAATGAGAGATTTTCCAATTTTTTTAATACCAGTTCTCACCCCTTCTGGATAAGCTGGTAAATATGCTGGCCCAAGTGTACATACTTCTCCAAATCCAATAATATGTTTATTTGTATTAATTTTAACTATAGTTGAATCGAAAACTGACACAGAATTTTGATGGGACCAATTATAACTTCCTTCCTTCAAAGGTAAGTCTAACTTATAAACTTCTATAGAATCAATTTTAATCATTTCTATACTTCTACAACTATTTCACTTATCTAAACATTAATATTTAATACTAAAAAAATTAATATCCATAGATTTAGTAGTTAAAATTACTAAAAAAACACCAATAATTATTTTTAAAGTGGAAAAGTTAAAAAAGACTATTATTTAAAAATTAAATCTTTTCATAAAATGAAGAATTTAAAGCATCAACTTTTGCCTTAGCAACTAATAGTTGATTTTTTGAATCTGCTGAATCTTTATTTTCTAATTCCTGCATTTCTTTTTCAATTGAATTTTTATCTAATGTGTTCATTTCATCAACACCTTCTGCAAGAACAATGCATTTTTCAGGATTAATTTCAACAAAACCACCAGCGACAAAGAATGACTTCAGTAAATTCTTATCTTCTCCATAGATCATTATACGACCTGGTCTAAGAGATGATAATACTTTGCTGTGACCGGGAAGTACACCAATATCGCCATCCTTTCCTGGAACAATAATCATTCCAACATCATCATTAAAGATGAGTTTTTCAGGGGAAACTAAATCAAAATTTATTTTTGCCATTAAGCAGCTTCTGCTTCAAGTTTTTTAGATTTCTCAATTGCCTCTTCAATACCGCCAACCATATAAAAAGCAGCTTCAGGCATATGATCGTATTCTCCTTTTACTAAACCATCAAAACTTTTTATCGTATCTTCAAGTTCAACATATTTGCCTGGTGATCCAGTAAATACTTCAGCAACAAAGAAAGGTTGGCTTAAGAATTTTTCAATTTTTCTAGCCCTTGCAACAGTTAATTTATCTTCTTCAGATAACTCATCCATTCCTAGGATTGCTATAATATCTTGAAGACTTTTATAAGTTTGAAGAACTTTTTGAACTTCCCTTGCAACTCTATAATGATCATCACCAACAACTTGTGGATCTAAAATTCTGGAAGTTGAATCGAGTGGATCAACAGCAGGATAAATTCCTTTTTCAGAAATTGCTCTGTTTAAAACTGTTGTAGCATCTAGATGTGAAAATGATGTTGCTGGTGCGGGATCTGTCAAATCATCAGCAGGTACGTATATTGCTTGAACAGAAGTAATAGATCCTTTTTTTGTTGTAGTGATACGTTCTTGTAAAGCTCCCATATCTGTTGCTAATGTAGGTTGGTAACCAACAGCAGATGGAATTCTACCAAGAAGTGCGGAAACTTCTGAACCTGCTTGGGTAAAACGGAATATATTATCTACAAAGAATAGAACGTCCTGCCCTTCTTCGTCTCTAAAATATTCTGCTTGTGTTAATCCTGATAAAGCTACTCTAGCACGGGCCCCTGGTGGCTCATTCATTTGACCGTAAACTAAAGCAACTTTAGAATCTTTACCTTTCAAATCAATAATTCCTGATTCAATCATTTCATGATAAAGATCGTTTCCTTCACGTGTTCTTTCGCCAACACCTGCAAAAACTGAATATCCACCATGAGCTTTTGCAATGTTATTGATTAATTCCATGATTAAAACTGTTTTGCCAACGCCAGCTCCACCAAATAGACCAATTTTACCTCCACGAGCATAAGGTGCAAGAAGATCAACAACCTTAATTCCAGTTACTAAAACTTCAGTTTCTGTTGATTGATCTACGAATTCAGGTGCTGGACGATGAATAGGGTAAGTTTTTTTTGCACCAATATCTCCTCTTTCATCAACAGGCTCTCCTACTACGTTCATAATGCGACCAAGAGTTTCTGGTCCAACAGGCATAGAAATGGGGGCGCCAGTGTCCGTAGCAGTTTGACCTCTTATAAGTCCATCTGTAGTATCCATTGCTATAGTGCGAACAGCATTTTCACCTAAGTGCTGTGCAACTTCTAACATTAATCTTGTTCCATTATTATCAACCTCAAGAGCATTCATGATTGCAGGAAGCTCGCCATCGAACTCTATATCTACAACCGCTCCTAGAACTTGTGATATTTTTCCAGTTAAATTATTAGCCATACATCCCCCTTTTTAAACTGATTCAGCCCCTGAAATAATTTCAATTAATTCTTTTGTTATAAACGCTTGTCGTGTTCTATTATATTTTAAAGTTAAACTATCTATCATTTCACCTGCATTTCGAGTAGCATTATCCATCGCTGCCATACGAGCACCTTGTTCTCCAGCATCACTTTCTAACAATACTTTAAAAATCTGAATAGATACATTTTTAGGTAGTAAATCTTGAAGAATTGTTTCTTCATCAGGTTCATAAGCATAAATTGCATTTGTTGATGTTTCTTCATTTGAAGTTTTTTTATCGTCAGAAGAACTTGAAACATCTAGTGGTATAAGTTGTTGTTGTGTTACTTCTTGAGTAATAGCAGACTTAAATTTGTTGAAAACAAGAATACATTTATCAAATTTACCTTCAAAATATAATTCTTGTAATTTCGTTGAAATAGAAAAGGCTGCTTCATAACCCGTACTTGAAACATTCATATCTACAAAGCTCTCAATAATTTTATCTTTCATTACGCGGTTAAAAAAATCTCTAGTCTTTTTTCCAACTGGTAATAATTGAACTTTCTTATTTTGAGACTCAAGAGATTGAATTAATTTGTAAGTTTCTTTATTAATACTACTATTAAAGCCTCCGCATAAGCCTCTATCAGCACTTACTGGTACGATAATATAATTTTGATCATTTCCTGTGCCTGTTAAAAGTTTAATTATACCTTCACCAGATGCTGCGGATGAGGCTAAAGATGATAACATTTCTTCCAAACGTGAAGAGTAAGGACGTGCCGCCTCAGCCTTTTCTTGTGAACGACGCAGTTTACTAGCAGCAACCATTTTCATAGCAGAAGTTATTTTTTTTGTAGATCCAACAGAATTAATCTGCATTTTTATATCTTTAAGGCTTGGCATAAATTAATTAGTTGAAAATTTCTCTACCAATCCATCAAGAATAGATTTTAGTTTGTCGTCGTTATCTTTGGATAGCTCTTTTTCATTAGCTATTGATTCTAGTAAATCGGTATGATTAGATCGAATCTCTGTTAGAGCTTCAGATTCAAAACGAACAACATCGTTAACTCCTATTTTGTCCAAGTATCCTCTAACACCCGCATAGATTGAAACTACTTGTTCTGGGACTGTTAATGGTGAATATTGACCTTGTTTTAAAATCTCAACTAGACGGGCACCACGATCCAATAATTGTTTAGTAGAAGCATCCAAATCAGATGCAAACTGAGCAAATGCTGCCATTTCACGATACTGGGCTAATTCTAATTTAACTGGACCAGCAATTTTTTTCATTGCTTTTGTTTGAGCAGCAGATCCAACTCGACTAACGGATAATCCAACATTAATTGCAGGACGTATTCCCGCAAAAAATAAATTGGTCTCCAAGAATATTTGTCCGTCCGTAATTGAAATAACATTTGTTGGAATGTAAGCAGATAAATCACCAGCTTGAGTTTCAATAACGGGAAGAGCTGTCAAACTTCCTCCACCGTGTTCTTCACTCATCTTAGCAGCTCTTTCTAGAAGACGACTATGAATATAAAAAACATCACCTGGATAAGCTTCTCGTCCTGGTGGTCGTCTTAAGAGTAATGACATTTGCCTATAAGCAACAGCTTGTTTTGATAAGTCGTCATAAACTATTAAACCATGCATGCCGTTGTCTCTAAAAAATTCACCCATTGTGCATCCTGTATAAGCAGATAAAAATTGAAGAGGAGCTGGTTCAGAAGCAGTTGCAGATACAACAATTGTATATTCCATTGCACCATTATCTTCTAATGTTTTCACAATCTGAGCAACTGTTGATCTTTTTTGACCAATAGCAACATAAATACAGTATAACTTTTCTTTTTCATTTGTAGATTTATTAACTGTCTTTTGATTAAGAATGGTATCTATAGCAACAGCAGTCTTACCAGTTTGTCTATCACCAATAATTAATTCTCTTTGACCTCTGCCAATGGGAACTAAAGCATCAAGTGCTTTAATGCCAGTTTGCATAGGTTCTGAAACACTTTGGCGTGGAATAATTCCTGGTGCTTTTAATTCAATTCTTCTTCTATTTGTAGATTGTATTGGTCCCTTACCATCAATGGGATTACCTAACCCATCTACAACACGACCTAACAATTCTTTACCTACCGGTACATCAACAATCTCTCCAGTACGCTTAACTGTATCACCTTCTTTAATACCTGTATCATCTCCAAAAATAGAAACACCAACATTATCCATCTCAAGATTAAGAGCCATACCTTTAACACCACCTGGAAATTCAACCATTTCACCAGCCTGAACTTGATCCAAGCCATAAACACGCGCAATTCCATCTCCAACACTTAGTACTGTACCAACTTCTGCTACATCAGCCTTTGTTTCAAAATTTGCAATTTGATCTTTAATAACTGATGAAATTTCTGCTGCTTTTATTTCCATTACGCCCCCTTAATTGCGATCTTTAGTTTATTAATTTTATTTATTAGTGAAGTATCAATCATTTTTGAACCTACTTTAACAATTAATCCTCCTATAATATTTTTATCAACATCAAAATTTAATGAAAGTTTATCTCCCAAAATATTTTTCAATTGATTTGTAATGTTAGTTTTCTGCTCATCATTTAATTTATCTGCTGAAGTAACATCAGCTAGTACATCTCCCCTTTTTTGAGAATTAATATTTATAAATTGACTAATTATAGAAGCAAGATTAGAAAATCTTTTATTTTTTTCAAGAACTTTTAGAAAAGTTGAAGTTAGTTTGTTTGCATTAATTTTTAGCAACAACTTATCTAAGATACTAAGTTTATCTTGAGAACTAACTAAGGGACTTTTAATAACTAGATTCAAATCTTTATTTTCTTTTAATAATTTTTTTAATAAAGAAAGATCACTTAAAACAGGATCGACCAATTTTTTTTCTGAAGCTAAATCATATAAAGCAGAAGCATATCTATCTGATATTAGATCTCCAGAAGCTAATTGTGATGTCATCTTATAAGTCTCCGTTATAGGAATTGAGAAAGGGTCTTACCATATCAGAAAAAGTAGGTAAACTCTCAGTTTATGTGGCAAATATGTTAATTTGGTTAATTTGTAAAACAATTGTGGGTAAATCATAAAAATGAGTAGGGATCAACATCAATAACTAGTTTTATTGACGAAGGTATCTTTAATGAAGCAATCATTTCCTTGGTAACTAAATTAAGATTTTTTCTACTTTTTCCCTTCATAAGTATCCGGTATCTATATTGCCCTCTAAGCAGATTTAAAGGAGCTTCAACTGGGCCCAAAATATCAATATTTTTTACATTTGATTTTATTTGCGTTAATTTTAATGCATATTTTTCCACATTCGATTTTGATGGTCCAGAAATAATTATTGAAGTCATGCACCCAAAAGGAGGAATCGCAAATTGTTTTCTTTCTTCTAAAGCATTATTAATAAATGTATCTCGATCTCTTTTTTCAATGGATTGAATAATATTTTGTTCAGGATAATAAGTTTGGATCATTACTTTACCTTTTTGTTTTGTGCGACCAGCTCTTCCACTTACTTGCTGTAACAAGTTATATGTTTTTTCTATAGCTCTTAAATCACCTCCAAAAAGTCCAGCATCTGCATCCACGACTCCTACAAAAGATAAATTTGGGAAATCATATCCTTTAGCCATAATTTGCGTTGCAACTATTACATCAATTTTTTTGTTTGAAAAACTTTCAATCAATTTTTTTATTTTTGCAGGTGAATTAACAATATCGCTCGACATAACTTCAATTATTATCTTTGGAAAAAGAGAATGTAATTCTTCTGCTACACGTTCAACGCCAGGACCAATAAATTTAATACTATCTTTATTGTTACATTTTGGACATTGTGTAGTAGGCAATTGAATAGTACCACAATGATGACATAATAAACGATTTTTTTTCTGATGCATCACAAGC
>CEVA01093799.1_pt1 | contig 12663 bp, 13 predicted proteins | sample 361521 | NCBI WGS metagenome assembly CEVA01 (sample SAMEA2622823, study PRJEB7988) | marine metagenome | isolation source: saline water (ENVO:00002010), including | reverse complement strand
AGCTGGAGAAACTTTCGAGACCTTAGATGGTTTTATTGGGCAAGTTAAGAAAGATATGAACGATAACCCTGGTGATCAAAATTGGTCAATGGAAGGTGCTTTTTCTATTGATGCAAATGGAGAAAAAGATGGAGAATGGGTAAATGCATGGTTTCTAGTAGATGCAAGTGCAACCCAGCCCAAAAGGGAAATAGTTGAATACTATTTTGTGAAAAATGGTAAAATTCATGAATTCCAACAAAGCAGAAGAGTAATAATCGATTAAAATTATAGGGTTCGAAAGAGTCTTATTCTTAATAAATTAAGCTCCACAAATCGTGGGGCTTTATGTTTTCCCCACACGTATAGTAAAACAATCAAAAATTAAATAGCATTTCACGAACTATATTTAATAGTTTTTTTATAATTCTCATGGAGGTTAATACCACTGACAATTGCACTGAGAGTTAGGACTTAGATTGTCGTGAAGAGGAAGGTTCGATCCCCTCCCCCTCCGCACAAAAAATAGGAAAATTTATGGCAACGTTGATTTTGCGAGATACATACCGCACATTAGAAGCGGAAATGAAAGAAATCGATAAGAAGAAGAGAGAAACTGCAGAAAGAATACGAATCGCTGCGGATCATGGGGATTTAAAGGAAAATGCCGAATACCACGCGGCCAGAGAAGAACAAAGCCTCATCGTATATAAAAAACAATTGATGCAGTCCCATGCACCATTTCGATTTATCGAAGATGGGGATATTGATACAGAAGACGTGGGATTTGGCAATAAAGTAACGATTCTTGAAGAAGGAAAAGCCGACACTGAGATTTACCACCTATTAGGTCCTATTGAATTTGAATTTGATGTGTATCCGAATATCGTCACTTACCATGCACCATTTGCTCAGGCCATGATTGGTAAAGAGGTGGGTGAAGATTTTACCATTGATATCGAAGGTAAAGAGATTAAATTTACAATTAAAGGAATTGAAAAGATTTCCATAAATAAGGCATCTTCTAGTTCAAACTAACTATTGAATTATAAAATCATAATGTTCAGAATATTATTACTAATTAATAATTAGATTCATTCTTTAATGATTAAAAAGATATTATTGATTTTTTTGGCCAATATAGTGGCCATATCCCCAGTTTTTTCTGTTGACCTTGATGACCTTGGACCTCATACCGTTAAGCGCGAATTTAACCAATTTACACCGATGCGTGATGGTATTCTATTAGCAACGGATGTATATAGACCTGAAACGGACGATAAAATACCCGCAATTCTACTACGTACTCCTTATACGCGAACGCTCGAAACGTACTTTTTACAAGGGCAATATTGGGCATCTCATGGTTATGCATTTATAGTACAGGATGTGCGTGGGCGCGGCGATTCTGAGGGTGTATTTGACCCTCTTGTTCAAGAGGAAAATGATGGATTCGATGCTCAAAGCTGGATTGCGCAGCAACCTTGGTCCAATGGCCAGGTAGGCACTATGGGACGGTCCTATTCTGGGTGGACACAGGTGTTTCCAGCTTCATTGAATAATCCCGCCTTAAAAGCCATGATTCCTGTGGTTACCCCACCTGACCCTGGAAAATATTGGCCAATGCGTAATGGAGGTCTTTATATTGGTATGATAGAGTGGGCTATGATTGTTGATGGACGAACAAATCATAATTTTCCTCAAAATGCCATAGAACCAGAGAAAGGTGCGGTTGTCTGGGAAGCTTATAATAATCTTCCACTACGTGACATCGATATAAAAATTGGATATCGCTCTCAAATATGGCAAAATTATTTAGATAATATATATAATGAATCGTACTGGGTTTCCCGCAGTTACCAACATCGTCTACAAAATTCACAAACACCCATGTTGCATATTACTGGTTGGTATGATGGAACACTTGGAGGAACTCTTCAAAATTTTCCTAATATGAGACAAAATGCAAACCCTAAAATACGAGATGAACAATACTTAATCATTGGTCCTTGGCGTCATTGGGTTGAATCGGATGCGAAGAATACAAAAATTGGAGATATCGATTTTACTGAAGCCTCAAAATTGGATTTACAAGAAGTTTACCGTAAATGGTTTGATTATCATTTAGGAGAAAGGAACAATGAAGTGAAAGACTGGGCTCATGTTCGTCTTTTTATTATGAATGGTAATCGTTGGATTGAAGCGGACGATTGGCCTGTCCCGGGTACTGAATATGTAAAATATTATTTGCGCGAAGGGAATAGACTAAAAAAAAGAAAACCTAATACTGATGAATTACCCGATAAGTATACCTACGATCCGGAAAATCCAGCTCCATTTATTTGGAGTTACAGCGTGGATTCGGGTGGACCTGATAACTATGAAAAAGTAGATAGAAGAGATGATGTTATTATTTATGAAACCGACGTATCTGAAAATATATTAACCGTTGCAGGACCAATAACTGCAACAATATATGCCGCTACTTCAGCAACGGATACAGATTGGGTAGCAAGGATTTCTCTGGTGCATCCAAGTGGTTATGTTCAACGATTGACCGAAGGATGGGTGCGTGCTCGTTCTAGGAATGGTCTATTTCAAAATGAACTGATTGAGCCCGGAGTTATTGAAGAATATAAAATTGACCTTTGGGGAACAGCCGTGGACATACTACCTGGATATTCCCTGCGTTTATCTATAACATCTTCTTCTTTTCCACTTTTAGCGAGGAATTTAAATACTGGTAAAGATATTACGAATGAAACCAATGCCATAGTCGCATCACAAACCATTTATCATAATAATATTTATTCTTCTCACGTAACGATTCCTATTCTTGGTAAATAGATAATTTCTTATTTTATACTTAATAATTCATTGTAAGTATTTTTTACTGCTTCTAAATTTTCACACCCACGAAACTTATTAAAGGAGGATCCATGCGGTTAATAATATATTCAATTGCATTATTGACTTTTTCTTCGATTTTTAGTCAAAGTGTACTTTCAGAAGAAATAAAACGATTATCAAATCTAGCACAGGGTACTGTGGGTGTAGCAGCAATCCATTTGGAATCGGGTGAGGGATTTTACCAGAACGCAGATGAGAGTTTTCCCATGGCTAGCACATATAAAGTCCCTATAGGTGTTCGCTTATTAGAGCGTGTCGATAAAGGGGAGATTTCTTTAAATGATATGATTACAATTGAGCCAGGAGATATAAGCCCTGGATGGGGCATATTGCTTGAGCGCATAAATAGACCTGGTGTAAAACTATCTATTATTAATTTATTGGATATGATGTTAACCTATAGTGACAATGCTGCAACAGACATATGCTTAAAAGCTGCCGGAGGCCCAAAGGATGTCACTAAATCATTACGTGACCTAGGCATTAAAGGAATGCGCGTTGATCGCGAAACATTGGACATTATAGCAGATGGGTTGGGCATTACTGGTTTACCCCCACGATCTGAAATGGACCACACAACTTTTTCAAAGTTTCAAGCAAAGGTATCAAAAATAAAAGAAAAAGAAGCGTACGAAGCTTTTAAAAGAGATCCAAGAGATCAGGCGACCCCAAGGGATATGATGAAACTTCTATCAATGATATGGAAAAATAAAATTCTAACACCAGAATCCAATTCATTGTTAAGAGAAATAATGCTGAATTGTGATACCGGTGTAAATCGCTTAAAAGGAAAATTGCCAATTGGTACACAAGTAGCCCATAAAACAGGAACAATCGGTATAAGCGGAAATTATTCTGTAAACGATGTTGGTGTTTTATACTTACCCAGTAATAGAGGGCATGTAGCTATTTCCGTTTATATTAAAGATTCAAAAGCTGGCCATGAAATGTGTGAAACGGTAATTGCTGAAATATCGAGAAGTATTTACGACTATTTTCTGTATCGATAAAAATTTTATGATAGCAAAGCTGAATAATAGTGAATTTTTCATTGTATAGTAATGAATCCATTCTTTTTTCGAGACGTGCAATGTTACTACGTAGCTGTGCGGCTGCAATAACATTTATGACATTGAATTTGAGTGCATCAATTAGTAAGAAAAGAAAAAAGTATACAAGTGACAAATTTGGAAATTATGATTTTGGCTTAGATGAAATAAAGGAACAACGAGCATTTCGTTTGCATCAAGAAAGCATAGTAATCGATATGGTGCAACAAGGCATTGGGGGTTATCGTGTCTTTGAGGAACCACATTTAAAGGATCTACAAAACTCCAATAAGGATTATATGAGTCTTGGAGCTATTTATTCAGAAGATATTTTAGGTCGCAAAAATGTAATGCGCGAAAGATGGAAAGATGCAGGTATAACCGTTGGATGTGTTGGCGATATACTACCCTATGTTTTGTTGGCTGAAAATCTTTCATGGCTTTCCATTGCAACTTCATCTGCTGATATTTATCAAGCCCAAAAATCAAATGGACACACAGTTCTTGAATATCACCAACCTACAGGTGGTCTTCCACGCGATATATCAGTACTTGAAAAGGCTTATTTAAAAGGGCGACGTATACAAGGTATTACATATAATCTTAGTGATTTTGTTGGATCTGGGTGTACAGAACGTGTTGATCATGGGCTAACCTTTTATGGTGTTGAAGTTGTTAAAAAATGTAATGAATTAGGAATGATAGTTGATTTATCACATACTGGACCATTAACTACGTACGATACGTGCAAAATATCAAAATTTCCCGTTATTGCAAATCATACTGGATCAAAAGAAGTGTATAATCACCAACGGAATAAAAGTGATAAGGAGTTACGGGCCATTACAGATACAGGCGGGATAATTGGGGTGTATGCAGTTCCATTTTTTTTAACTGATAATCCAAAAGCAAATATTAGCCATATGCTTAATCATATTGATTATATAGTTAATCTTGTTGGTTGGGAGCATGTTGGGATTGGTACAGATTGGGTAAATACGGGCACTAAAGACTATATAGAATCGATTTTCGGGTTAGAAGCACAGGCGAGTATTGGTTTTCGCCCAGAACACAATATTAATACTAGGCAAAACCTTATCGGATTTGACGATGCAAGAGATTTCCCAAATATAACTCGTGGATTAGTCGCAAGAGGCTATACTGATGACGAGATTAAGGGTATTATTGGGGGTAACTTTTTGAGGGTTTTTCAAGAAATATGTGGTTAGGATTATATTCAACCGTAAAATATTAATATTTTGCTTCGCGAGTTGTCTTTTAAGCCAAACTGTCAACATCATCACCGCTGATGATATTACCATAGGTTCTTTTCAAACAGTTACTGAAATTTTGCAAGGTAGAGTTCCTGGGTTGATTGGAGATAACATGAGCGGGCAGGGAGGCGCAGCTCGCATCAGATTCAGGGGCACCATTAGCATGTTACGACGCAATTCCCCTATTATCTATATCGATAATATTCGGATTGATAATAGCATAACGGATTATAATGGCTCAATTTCAACTTCACGTTTAAATGATATTGATATTAATAATATTGATAGGATTGAAATAATTAAAGGTGCTTCTGGTGCAACCTTATATGGAACAGATGCCGCCAGTGGTGTGATTCATATCTTTAATAAAAAAGGAAGTTTCTAGGCATGGGTGATTTTGAGATTAAAGATTTACCAAAACGGACACAGTCATTTTGGAAAATTGCTGGTCCGGGTGCCGTTCTTGTAGGTCTTTCGATCGGTGCTGGGGAGATTATTATCTGGCCAAGCATTGTAGCTGAATATGGAGCTAGTATGGTTTGGGCTGCCATGATAGGTATTTTTCTTCAGTTATGGGTAAATCTTGAAATTGGTAGGTGGACAATTGCTACTGGAGAGACAGCATTCACGGGTTTTTCTCGGATATGGTTAGGATTTGGGCCACTTTTTTTATTTCTCGCAATACTTGCTAATTTGGCACCAGGATGGGCAAGGGCTTCTGGACTTGCTTTGAAAGCTTTAATTGTTGGACCTACCGGTTATGGTTCGGATACATTTTGGACGGTCATAACATTTCTTATTGCTTCCATAATTTTATTTGGTCCTAATGCCATTTATAAGTCAGTAGAGCGAAGTGTAGAAGCGCTCATTCTCATTGTTACAATTGGACTTATTAGCATGACTTTTGCGATAGGATCATCAGATGTTTGGTATAATTTGGGTAAAGGAATGGTAAATATTGGATATCGTGATCCAGGAATTTCAGTTAAAGTATTATTCAGTGCACTTGTTTTTGCGGGTGCGGGTGGGATTTATAATCTTTTTTACAGTTTTTATCTTCGGGATAAAAATATTGGGATGGGGGCAAGAATACCTAAAATGATAAATCCATTACGCGGGAAAGGTGAAGCAATACCTTCAAAAGGTTTTTTATTTAAAGAAAACTCAAAAAATCTTAGGCGTTTTGCAGAATGGTGGAATTATATAAAAAAGGATCAAATTATCTTTTTTTGGGCGTTGAATTCTTTCACAATTACCTTATTTATTTTTGGTGCTTTGGCGGTATTACATCCTCGTGGTATTATTCCAGCCCCTGGTACATTAATTTGGGATGAAGCTTTAGTTTTAGGTGAAGTATGGGGCAATCCTGGAAAAATCATTTTTTTGATAGTGGGTTTTGCAACACTTTTTGGAACTCAACTGGTAATCCTTGATGGGGTTAGTCGCACACTTGCAGATATTATTTTTATGAATGTAAAAAAAGCAAGATGTAGGGAAGTAGGTTGGTGGTACATGATATTTTGCGGTAGCTGGATGGTTGTGGGTTGTTTGCTTACATTTATTATGGAAAAGATAGGTGTTAGTGATCTAGGTTTTATTTTTAATGCAGCGTACGTGGGTGGCTTTACAATGGCTATATACGTACCACTAATACTTTACATAAACCTAAAGTACTTACCTAAGTCCATTAAACCAGGATTTACAGCAACTACTATGATGATTATTGCTTCCCTTGTTTATATTGGATTTGCAATTAGTTCGTTTATTTGGGAAATAACTACACGTATTTAATTTTAATTAACGTAAAAAGGTCAAATCATTAAATCAAAAATATATTCTGGAGTACTAATTTTATGAATACACTAAAACTTATTATTTTAAATATCCTGCTTGTCTCTGTAGCTATTAGTCAATCTTTTGAGGATCTTTCACCAAAAGTTAAGAGCTTCGTTAATATATCCGATACCAATTTTATTATTAAAAATGTTCGTCTTATAGATGGAACCGGTTCTCCAATTAAAGAAAATATGTCTGTTGTAGTTCAAGGTGGTAGAATTGTTTTAGTTGATAAGGCAAATGATATTAAACACCAATCTATAACGAAAGTAATTGATGCTAAAGGACATACACTGATACCAGGATTGGTAATGCTACACGAGCATATGTTTTACCCCTCTGGAGAAGGTAGGTATAACACAAATCAAGTATCATTCCCGCCTTTATATTTGGCCGGTGGTGCAACGACAATACGTACTGGTGGTAGTGTTGATACCTATACAGACCTTGCGATCAAAAGAGAAATTAGAGAAGGAAATATTGCTGGTCCAGATATGGATGTTACGGCACCTTACCTTGAAGGCCCAGGTGCATTTTTATATGCCATGCCGATTATAACAACACCTCAAGAAGCACGTAATCATGTAAAATTTTGGGCTGATTTGGGCGCCACCTCATTTAAAGCCTATAATTGGATTGATCGAAGATCACTTAAAGCTGCAATTAGAGCGGCTCATCAACGAAGGTTAAAGGTTACGGGTCATTTGTGTTCGATCACATATCGGGAAGCCGCTGATATGGGGATTGACAATTTAGAACATGGATTCTTTGCAGCGACAGATTGGGTTTTAAATAAAAACCTGGATGAATGCCCAAGGGGCGAAGATACCAGAATACTAGATATAGATTTGAATGACAGTGAATTCATTGAACTTGTTGATTATTTAATATCACGAGGCGTGGCACTAACTTCTACTTTGGCCGTATTAGAACGTTGGGCTCCTAATCGAACACCTCCCCCAAAAGGAGCGCATGAATCCATTCTTCCACAACTTCAAGAACGTTACAAAGAGAATTTAAAGAGACGAGTAAAAATGAGCGGTGAAAAAGGTAAAAAATTATTTAATCGTTATATGGCTATGGAAAAAGCTTTTTATGATGCTGGCGGATTATTAGTGGCTGGGACAGATCCGACGGGTGCTGGTGATGTAATTCCTGGATATGCAAATCAACGTACTATACAACTTTTAATCGAAATGGGATTAAGTACTGAAGATGCAATAAAAGTATGCACATATAATGGCGCACTATATCTTGAAAAAGATGATGATATCGGTACGATTGAAAAAGGAAAGAGGGCGGATATGATATTAATAAAAGGAAATCCCTCATTAGACCCTGAAGCCTTTCGAGATATGACTATTGTATTTAAAAATGGTATTGGCTATGATTCTCAAAAATTATTCAAATCAGTTAAAGGTTGGGTTGGTGTTCGTTAGCGAATTTTTATTTGATTTAAATTTCAATCAAAAATTTCACTTATAGTCTGTTTCATGAAAATTCAATACAGATTTCTAGTCATTTATCCTAGATACGCTGTGGTAACTGTTCTGTTTTTATTTGGATTGGCTATGGCCAATTATGGAGGTGGAACCATTATAAATCCAGAGGAAGTTGGGCATGATTTCTTACGAAATTTTTTAAGTGATCTCGGCAAATTCAATTCCGGTAATATGGTTTCCATGGTCCTTTTTTCATCTGCGCTGATTCTTGTGGGTATACTTTTTTCCGGGCACTTTTATTATTTTATGAAACTATATACAATAGATCGGCCGATAGGATGGATAGTGCGTATAGGATGTACAATTGGAATCTTTGGTTCTATTTGCTTTGCTGGGGTTGGGTTTACCCCACATAATATTCTGTCTCAGCCACATATGTTTTTTGTGAATTGGGCATTTCGATCCTTCCTTGTTGCAGCAATTTTAATTAGTATTACAATTTTTATGGATAAACGGTTCCTATTTCGTTATGGCATAGGCTATGTTATATTTGCTGTAATGATTTTTTTCTATATTCTCGTATTAGAATATGGGCCCGATCCAAAAGGGAGCGATTTTGCTTTGGTATTTAGTGTGGTTGCCCAAAAAATAATCATATTTGTCTTTATGCTATCGGTATATTTTCAATCGTTTGGAAATTCAAAATTAATTGCAGATATTTCATCAGAATAATTAATTATATAATCAACAATTTTGGGAGAAAATATGTTTCATCTTAGGCTTATTTTTGGCATCGTGCTACTCAGCTATGGGTGTGAGAAACCATTGGAAGGGTGGAATAAATATGTCCATGCAAAGGATGCAATAGCAGCACAAAAATCAATCACCGGTGATTTATTGTATCAACACATATCTACTTTAGCTTCAGATGATTTTGAAGGACGCTTTCCTGGGACCATCGGCGAGGAAAAAACCATCAAATATTTAACACAAATATATCAATCATTGGGATTGCAACCGGGGAATCCTGACGGCACATATCTCCAAAAGGCCACCATGACTGGTGTCACATCAAATTTAAAAGCCCAATTTATAACAGACGATGAACGATGGGTTCTGAATGTAGGTGATGAAATCATCGGCAACTCTTTCCAGCTCAAGGACCAGGTGGAGTTAAAAGCAAAAGATATTATCTTTTGCGGTTACGGCGTTAATGCACCGGAATATGGCTGGAATGATTTTGAAGGTATAGATGTTAAGGGCAAGGTTATTGTCGTGTTGGTAAACGACCCGCCTATCATGCAAGATGGAGAATTGGATACATCTATGTTTGGCGGCGAGGCCATGACCTATTATGGTCGCTGGTCCTATAAATATGAAGAAGGGCTCCGCCAGGGGGCAGCTGGTGTTATTGTGGTTCATGAAACCATCCCAGCCGGTTACCCATTCAGCGTATTGCAAAATGGGTCAGGTGGCGAGCAACTTACCATTGAAGACCCCACCACCACACCGTTGGCATTTCAAGGATGGATTCCTTTGAAATCAGCGGAGCGCTTATTTAAAATGAGTGGATTGGACTATCACGAATTAAAAGCAGCTGCTGTAAGTCCAAATTTTAAATCTGTAGCCCTTGAAACAAAATTCAATGGAAAAATGACTAATTCCGTTCATCGATTCAGCTCCAATAATATTGTGGCCAAATACGAAGGGAATGATCCTGAATTAAAAGATGAATATATTATTTACACCGCCCATTGGGATCATCTTGGTAAAAATAAAAGCGCGGAAGGGGACCAAGTTTATAATGGAGCCAATGACAATGCATCTGGCACGGCCATGATTATGGCTGCAGCTGAAGCATTCAGCAATTTGGTAGAAGGTTCTAAACGATCCATTTTGTTTCTGGCAGTGACGGCAGAAGAACAGGGGTTGCTTGGTGCAAAATATTACAGCTTAAATCCTTTATATCCCCTGGAAAAAACCATTGCCGTAGTCAATATTGATGCCATGGGGAACACTTTCGGCCGCACCAAAGATCTTATTGTGGTGGGCAAAGGAAATTCTGAATTGGATGAAGTGTTGGAATTTGCTGCTGCACAAGATGGCAAATATCTCATTCCTGATGCTGAACCAGAAAAAGGGTTTTATTATCGATCAGACCATTTTGCATTTGCTAAACAGGGCGTACCAGCCCTATACGCAGACGGTGGGCTTGATGTCGTAGAAAAAGGTAAAGACTTTGGTTATGCAATGAAGGACGATTATACAAACAATCATTATCACGGTTTAAGCGACGAAATACATGATAACTGGATTTTCGATGGTATGGTAGAAGATGGTCGTATTTTATTTCGCGTCGGGTATGCCTTAGCTCAACATGATAAATGGCCCGAATGGGCTGAAGGTACGGAGTTTAAAGCGAAAAGGGAGGCAATGCTGTCCAAATAGAAAAACGGTAATTTTAGCCCGATTTCTTCCAATCTTCCTTTCTGAATTGTAAACCTTGGGTATTTTAATGAGGATCTAAATAATTTGTGTGGATTCTCATCAGTGAATAAAATAGTCAGTATTTTAACTAAGACGTTCACCCCATTCTTTGGGTGTATAGGTTTTCATGCTAAAGGCATGGATTTCATTATTGATCATTTTTCCCAGTGCATTATATACCAATTGATGACGATCTAATAAACCCATTGATTCAAAGGTAATCGATACGATTATAGCAGATAAATGATGACCGCCGGTAAATTGCTCGTGATGGACGTGCTTTCCGGTTCTATCTTTAATATCTAAATGAGCCAGATCCAAATGGTTTTCTAGATGATTGCGTATAACTTCTTCAATATTCATATCAATTTTATTTATAAGATTATCCCTAAATTACCATTGATGAAACCATCTGACCAAATCCAACTCACCGATGACGATAAAGCTCGATATGAAAAACGAATCGCGGAAATTGATTTGAATGATATCCCTATGGTGGTCAAAAGCATTCCAATCAAAATTGAACGGCTTATTGGGGACCCCGGTTTATTGGACTATCAAATTGCATTGGTTTCTGACATTTCAAAATTGTTGAATGCACTATTGGAATTGTCGGAAGAAAGTGTAACACTAAAAAAACGTATTTTATTTGCATTGGAATATTTTTTGGAAGAACAGGATGAAATTCCAGACAACAATCCACAAATCGGCCTGTTAGACGATTATGTATTGGTGCGTTGGGTGGTGGATAATATAATGACCGATTATACGGAATTATACGAATCGTAACGGTTTAATCGTTCAATTCTTCTTCAGAGAACTGCCACTGGCATGTATGGCACCACCAGGGCTTACCATAATATTCTGGTAAATCCTCTTGCCGCTGCATGGGGTTATTACACTTGGGACAATCCCGTTCGGCATCTTTATTTGGCCATTGATAATCCGGGCGAAATTTGACCGAATTATCTAATTGTTGTTCATTGCTCATATATGAATTTAGGTATGAAATCCTCCTTGGCAATAAGAGAAAAATAGGTCAATTCGATAAAACCCATAATTGCCAGAGGACCAATATACTTAATCCCATACCGGCATAGTTAGTCATTCGATAATCCTTTTTCGCCCTTTGAACTTTTGAGTGTAGCAATACCGTACTTAAATAAACATTGACTGTGTCGCCGCTAAGTACAAAAATCTTTTTGTCCGATTCAATTTTTCCGTATGAAATAAATGGATCTTGAATCGAGGGCGATTGATGACTGATGCGGTGTACGCCTTCTAAAACAGGAATAGGGTTTGAAATGGGTGTGTGACCCATGAGGATGCCATCTACGTAAATAGGTACGGTAGTCGTATCCGCAGAAATGCGTATATATCCCGGCTCAGACTCAAATATGGGCGACTGTCCAATCGCAGTTGAAAACCACATGAAAAGGATAAATATATATTTATTCACCATATAATAAATTATTTTCATATGAACCTCATAAAGAAGGAACTTCTACCCCTGAAAAATGACCAATAATCGTATTTACAGTTTTTCTCAAACCGCTTTTCTAATTATCGCGCTTTTCATTATTTCCTGCGCCAATTTCAAAGTCTACTTTAATACTTTTTATAATGCAGAAGTCTATTTCGAAAAGGCTGAAAAATCACGACTAGAAAACCGTGGAGATGCCCTAC
>CEVA01032818.1_pt1 | contig 12669 bp, 11 predicted proteins | sample 361521 | NCBI WGS metagenome assembly CEVA01 (sample SAMEA2622823, study PRJEB7988) | marine metagenome | isolation source: saline water (ENVO:00002010), including | reverse complement strand
GGTTGGAAACCCGCCCCTACGGAGACCCCAACTCTTCATTCCAGGGCAGGCCGGAATCCAGTTTGACACTCCGGATGCCGATTGTCCGGTATATGAAACAGTTCCTGGATTCCAGCCTCCGCTGGAATGACAGTGCGGCTGGCTGCCACCTCACTCCCCGATCATCCTGAGCTTGTCGAAGGAGCCGCATCGGCCATACCGCTGGTGGGGGTGTTTATCGCGGTCCGGCGGTGGTTCGACATGCTCACCATGAGCGGGCGGGACATGGTTCGGTCAGATGGGTAGTTGGCTGGCTGGGTAGCAGAGCGGGTTGGAAACCCGTCCCTACGTTACCAATCTGAAATCGCGATTGGCAGTCCCGCCCTACTCGCCCACGCGGGACATGAGGTAGGCCTCGATGAAGCCATCAATGGCGCCGTTTAAGACGGCGTCGGGGTTGGTGCTCTGCAGGTTGGTCCGGTGGTCTTTGACCGACTTGTAGGGGTGGAGCACGTAGCTGCGAATCTGGTTCCCCCACTCGGCCGCCACCCGTTCCCCTCGCAGGTCGGCCAGTTCCTTGGCCCGCTCCTCAGAGTGGCGTGCCAACAGCTTGGCCTTGAGGATGCGGACGGCGAACTCCCGGTTCTGGTGCTGGGAGCGCTCGTTCTGACAGGAGACCACGATACCGGTGGGAATGTGGGTAAGCCGCACCGCCGAGGCCACCTTCTGCACGTTCTGACCGCCGGGCCCGCTGGAGCGGAAGGTGTCCATCTTGATGTCTTCCGAGCGCACCTCGATGTCCGGGTCGTCCTCGGCGGTGGGGAGTATCTCCACCTGGGCGAAGGAGGTCTGGCGTAGGTTGTTGGGGTCGTAGGGCGAAAGACGCACCAACCGGTGCACACCCTGCTCCGCCGACAGATATCCAAATGAATGGGGTCCGCCCACTTCCAGGGTGGCACTGCGCAGGCCGGCTTCCTCCCCATAGGAGAGGTCCATGACCTCCAAGGGGCGCTTTCCGGACTCGGCCCAGTTGCAGTACATCTGCATCAGCATCTCGGCCCAGTCCTGGGCGTCGGTGCCGCCGGCGCCGGCGTGGATGGACACGATGGCGGGCCGGTCGTCGTAGGGACCGGAGAGGGTCAGGTTGACCTCTTCCATGGCCAGGGCCTTGGTCAACTCTTCATGCTCGGACTCAAGCTGCTCCAGCAGGGACAGGTCATCCTCTGCCATGGCCAGCTCGGTGAGTTCACTCAGGTTTTGGGACCGGGACTCCAGGTCCCGCCATAGGGTCACGGTGTCTTTCAACCGGCCCAGTTGCTGCATCTTTCGTTGTGCGCTCTGGTGGTCGTCCCAGTAGCCCGGTTCGGCCGCCTCCCGCTCCATGACGCCTATTGCGTCTTCTTTACCGGCCAGGTCAAAGACGCTCCACCACCGACGCAATCTTCTGATTGAGGGTGGATAGTTGTTGTCTCAGTTGCTCCATGGTCCGGTATCTTCTCCGTGATGATCAATTTGAAAAATGCCCTGGATCCAGTATATCAGCCGCCTTGGCCGGAGCCTCAGCCGATGCCCAGTTTATCCGCCAGCCACGAGACCTGGACCTGGGCATGCTCGTGGCCGCCTCCCTCGGCAGCGCCCCGGTAGACCCGCAGGTCGCATTCGGGCAGTGCGGCCGCCAACTCCTCGCCAAAGGGCAGCGGACACATGCTGTTGTCATTCATGCCGACACTGAGCAGCACCGGCGCCATTACCTGGCTGGCCAATTTGACCAGGTCCAGGGCGGCAGTGCTTTCGACCACCTCCGACCGTCTGGAGGGATAGAGGCGCATGTAATCGTCCAACTCGGCCAGGGGGTAACCCAGTCCGGGGGCCAATGACACCGGGCTGCCCAGGGCCATGGGGGTATTGGCCGCCACCGCATGAATCGAACGGCGGCGCGACGCTCCAGCCAAGGCCAAAGCTCCACCGAGACCGCTGCCAATGACCGTTATCTCCCTGAGCTGGGCCTGGGCCTGGAACGACAGGGCGTCAATGGCCCGTATGGCATCGGCGAATACCCGGCGCATGACATAGGAGTCCGGGTTCTCTATGCCATCGGTGAGCAGGCCGGGGAACTGGGCCTGATATACATGGTCGGTATGACGCTGCCCCCGGAACGTCGGGTTCATGACCACCGCCCGCTCCCGCAATGGCGTATAGACGATGTCATGGACACTGCCGTAGTCGGGCATGCGGATTATTGCTGGAAATGGACCGCGGCCCTGGGGCACCGACAGCCAGGCAAAAATCCTCGACCCGTCAGCCGAGGAATAGCGCATCTGGTAGACGGTCCAGTCGGGCTGGGAGTAGAAGTCGTCCTTCTGCAGCCGCACGTCCACCGGAATCTCGGCCAGGACCATTTCGGTCCGTTGCCAGAACCGTTCCGACGATTGGGATGAAGATGTCATGATGCCGCCGTTTCCAGGCCGATCTGGCCTTCCAACCAGGCCCGTTCCTGGGCCGGGTAGTCGTGGGCATTGCCGTGTCCCGAGTTGGGGAACAGCCACAACTCCTTGTGGCCGGTCAGAGCCCGGTAGGCGGCGTAGCTGGTCTCGGGCGGGCAGACCTCGTCATCCAGGGCGATGCCCACAACCATGGGGCACTTGATCCGGGGCGCGAAGTTCACGGCGTCGAAATACCGGAGCACGTCCAACATCCGCTCCTCTTCGTCGGGAAATGCCCGGGCGTAGCAGGCCAGTTCGTCGTAGGGATAGGAACGGAACATGGTCATGGCTTCCTGGTAGCAGCACAGGAAAGGATAACCGGCCACACCTGCTTTGATCTCCGGGCGCAGGGCCGATGTTATCAGAGTCAACCCACCGCCCTGGCTGCTGCCGCAGGTGAAGATCCGCTCCGGGTCGATCTCCGGACGGGAGCGGATGAAGTCCACGCCGCGGACACAGTCAGAGATCACGCCCCGGTAGCCGTAGGTCTCCTTGCTCTCCAGACCCGCCGTGAGCAGGCCAGGGTAGCCGGGGTTGAACTCGGCTCTGCTCATCAACTTGCCCCTGACCGCCACCGACAGAACGGCCACACCCTTCTTGGACCAGTCCCGGCGCACCGGCGGCTCCGACTTGTAGCCGGGGAAATTGATGATGGCGGGAAAGGGGCCGTTGCCCTTGGTGGGGACCGAATACCAGCCGGAAATCTCCAGCCCGCCCAGGCTCAGATAGGTGACCTTGAAGACGTGGGTGTCCTCGTTGCTGCGCAGGGGCTCGGCGGTGACAACCGGCATCAGAGAGATTGAAGATAGCTGCTCCAGAGTACCGGACCAGAACTCATCGAAATCATCCGGACAGGTCAGGTTGGTGACGAAATCTTCCAGGTCTTGCTGGGTGGCCATACCTTCTCCCAAGCGGGTCTTTTGCGTACTTCAGTGCCGGTAATTATAGCGAAGCTGGAACGGATTGACGCGCGGTGAGGAACAGGCGTTATGCTGGTTATCAAACAACCCAACTCCACATTCGGAGCACCAACCTGGAACTCTTCATCGCTTTTCTCTTGGCCCTGGGCGCCTACGTCCTGGGCGCGGTGCCCACCGGGTATATCCTGGTGCGGCTGGCCAACGGCCAAGATATCAGGGAGCACGGCACCGGCAACGTGGGCGCCATGAACGCGTTCCGGCAGGCCGGCCCTACCGTGGGCCTGGTCACCCTGCTGTTGGACGCTGGAAAGGGCGCGGCCGCCGTCTTCGTGCCCCTTGTTTTCGGACTGGACGAATGGGCCCATTTCTTCACCACCTCCGCGGTGGTCGCCGGACACAACTGGCCCATATTCCTGGACTTCAAGGGCGGCAAGGGCGCGGCCGCCATCTTTGGAATCTCCCTGGCCATGGTCCCGGTACTTACCCTCGTAAGCGCCGGCCCCAGCCTGTTGGTGATGCTGTTGCTGCGAAACGTGGTCTTGGGCGCGGCCTTCGGGTTCATCCTGGTCAACACCCTGGTCTGGGCCACGGGGCAAGACGCGGAACAGGTAACCCTCTGCGTCGCATTGACGCTCCTGGTCACCGCCACCTACCTGGTCAGCGTCCGCAGGCACATCTCCTCTTCCATCAGGACGAAGCAGTGGCGTGCCCTATTCATGGAATTATCGGGGTAGCCCGCAAATCGAACGCCACTGGTACTGCAATACCCCACGTTATGTAGGCTATAATTGTTCCGGCGCGGCGCGTCCGCTCCAGACTCGAAAAACACCCCCAACGGGTGACGTTAGAAGGTACGATGTTAGACCACGGTTCCCTTGAATCCGAGGGCGTCGACGAGGCCCAAGCCCACCGTCACGCCATGCGGCACTCGGCCGCCCACGTCATGGCCGACGCCGTCCTGAAATTATTCCCCGAGGCCAAGATGGGCATCGGGCCGCCCACCCAAGACGGCTTCTACTACGACTTCGACGTCGCCCGTCCCTTCACCCCCGAGGACCTGGAAGAGATCGAGAAGCTGATGCGCGAGACCATCAGCGGCGGTTTCCCCTTCCAGAGGGAGGAACTGAGCCGGGCCGACGCCCAGTCCATGTTCGCCGACCAGCCCTACAAGATCGAGCTCATTGAGGGCCTGCCCGACGACGCCACCATTTCCATCTACCGGCACGCCACCTTTGTGGACCTGTGCCAGGGGCCCCACGTCCACGGCACCAAGGACATCCCCGCCATGAAGCTGCTCAGCGTGGCGGGCGCCTACTGGCGGGGTGACGAGAAGCGCCCCATGCTACAGCGCATCTACGGCACCGCCTTCGAGTCGGAAGCCGAGCTAGCCGAGCACCTGGAACGCCTCGAAGAGGCCGAGCGGCGCGACCACCGTACCCTGGGCCGCCAGTTGAACCTGTACACCGTCCACGAGGAGATCGGCCCGGGCCTCATCGTCTGGCACCCCAAGGGCGGCCGGGTCCGTTCCCTGGTCGAGGACTACTGGAAGGCCATCCACTACCGGCGGGGGTACGACGTTGTCTACTCGCCCCACATCGGCAAGGCCCAACTGTGGGAGACCAGCGGTCACCTGGACTTCTACCAAGAGAACATGTATTCCGCTGTGGAAGTGGACGAGCAGGAATATTACCTGAAACCCATGAACTGCCCCTTCCACATCTCCATCTACCGGTCGGCCCTGCACAGCTACCGGGAACTGCCCCTGCGGTTCGCCGAGCTGGGCACCGTCTACCGCTACGAGCGGAGCGGGGTGCTCCACGGCCTGATGCGCGTGCGCGGTTTCACCCAGGACGACGCCCATATCTTCTGCACTCCCGACCAGGTGGAAGACGAGATTGGAGGGGTGTTGGAACTGACCTTTGAACTTCTGGACGCCTTTGGGTTCGCCGACTACTCCATCGCCCTGTCCACCAGACCGGAAAAATACGTGGGTGACCTGGACATGTGGGAACACGCCACCAACTCCTTGCAGGGCGCCCTGGAAAAACGGGGACTGCCCTTCACGGTGGACGACGGCGGCGGCGCCTTCTACGGCCCCAAGATCGACATCAACATCACCGACGCCTTGGGCCGGGCCTGGCAGTGCACCACCGTGCAGTTCGACTTCAACCTGCCCCAGCGTTTTGATCTGATATACCAGGACGCCGAGGGTGGGCGCAGTCAGCCATACATGGTCCACCGGGCCATTCTGGGCTCCATGGAGCGGTTCCTGGGGGTGCTCATCGAGCACTACGGCGGCGCCTTCCCGGCGTGGCTGGCTCCGGTTCAGGCGGTGCTCATACCCATCGCCGACCGGCACATCGAGTACTGCGAGTCGGTATCGGCCAAGCTGGAAGCGGCCGGGTTCCGGGCCGAGGTGGACACCCGCAGCGAGCGGATGAACCAGAAGATACGCACCGCCCAGATGCAGAAGGTGCCCTACATGCTGGTGGTGGGCGACCGAGAACAGGAGGCCGGGGCGGTGGCCGTGCGCCACCGTGACGGCGAAGACCTGGGCGCCATGCCCCTGGATGATTTCATGTCCCGCCTGGGCGAGGAAGCGGAGATTCCCAAGGGGCCTTCGGCTTAGACCAAGGCCTAACGGATTGTCTCCACCAAACGGCCTTCGACATATTTATGGAGAACGCTGGCCATCAGGGTCTGATAGGGGATTCCCTCCTCCATCGCCCTGGTCTGAAGCGCATCCAAGTCCTTTTTGGACATCCGGATGTTCACCCGCATTTCCTTCTTGAAGGTTGACCGAGCGTATTCCCGGTAGCGTTTGACCTCGGTATCCGAATCCGCTACCTGCCTCCATTCCCCTCGGTCAAAGGAATCCAGGAGTTCTTTTTCTTCGCCGTCCAGCCTATTGGTCATCTTCGCTCTGCCTAACCCGTATTCCCAAACGTGGCGGTCCATTGAGGCTCGCCGCCGTCCATCACCCGCTTGATGTTGGCGAAGGCGTTGGCGGCCCGCTTGGGAATGAACTCCAGGGTCGGCCCGGCGATGTGGGACGTGATGATGGCGTTGTCCAACTTGGTCAGAGGGTGACCGGGCTCGGGCTGCTCCTTTTCCAGAACGTCCAACCCGGCCCCGGCGATGACACCGGCGCTCAGGGCCCGGGCCAGGTCCGCCTCGTCGCTGATGCCCAAGGGTTCCGAGGTCACATCCATGCCAGGCATCGTCTTATCGGCCACCATCTGCCTTAGGTCAGAGTCCAATTCCGTGAAGCAGACCACCTTGTTGCCAGCCATGATTCGCCCCCAAATCTTCCGTTTCCATCGCTGATTTCGAGTGTAGCATACGGGTGCGCCGACCCCTGGCATTCTCAGCCGATTTGCCGGACAATGGGCCTCTGAATCTCCCCCGCCGACCGGCGGTTTTATATAGGTGACACATGCCCAATAGGCTGATTGACGAGACCAGCCCCTATCTCCTGCAGCACGCCCACAACCCGGTTGACTGGTACCCCTGGGGCCCTGAAGCCCTGCAGCGGGCCAAGGACGAGGACAAACCCATCATGCTCAGCATCGGGTACTCGGCCTGCCACTGGTGCCACGTCATGGAACGGGAGTCCTTCGAGGACGAGGCCACCGCCGAGCTGATGAACCAGTACTTCATCAACATCAAGGTCGACCGGGAAGAACGGCCCGACCTGGACGCCGTCTACATGGAGGCGGTGCAGATGCTGACCGGCAGCGGCGGCTGGCCCATGACCGTCTTCCTCACCCCCGACGGCAAACCCTTCTTCGGCGGCACCTACTTCCCGCCCGTGGACCGGTTCAACATGCCCGGTTTTCCGCGGCTCTTGGAGTCGGTGGCCAGGTCCTACGCCAACAGCCGGGACGAGATCACCCGGGTCACCGGCCAGCTCACCGCCCAGATGGGCCGCACGGGACAGATGCCCAAGGGCGACTCGCCCCTGACCGTGGACATCATCCACCGGGCCTACACCGTGTTGGCCACCAACTTCGACTACCAGAACGGCGGCACCGGCACCGCTCCCAAGTTCCCCCAGGCCATGAACATGGAGGTCCTGCTCCGCTACTACCAGCACGGCTACAACGAACGGGCCCTGGAGATGGTAGACCTGAGCCTGGAGAAGATGGCCATGGGCGGCATCTACGACCAGGTGGCCGGCGGGTTCGCCCGTTATTCCACCGACGCCTACTGGCTGGTGCCCCATTTCGAGAAGATGCTCTACGATAACGCCCTCTTGGCCCGGCTCTACCTACACGGCCACCTGGCCACCGGGCGGGGCATGTACCGCCGAATCACCGAGGAGACCCTGGACTACATCCTCCGCGAGATGACCGGCCCCGAGGGCGGGTTCTACTCGGCCACCGACGCCGACAGCGAGGGCGAAGAAGGCAAGTTCTTCGTCTGGACGCCCTCGGAGATCAAAGCGGTGTTGGGCGAGGAAGAAGGAGAAATATTCGGCGGGTTCTTCGGCGTCACCGAGGGCGGAAATTTCGAGGGCAAGAACATCCTAAACATCTCCCTAAAGGCCACGGATTACGCCCAACGCCACGACATACCGTTGGAACGTTTGGTGGATGTCATCCAGCGCGGCAAGAAAGCGCTCTGGGAAGAACGGGAGAAGCGGGTCCATCCGCTCCTGGACGACAAGGTACTGGCCTCATGGAACGGCATGATGCTGCGCAGCTTCGCCGAGGCCGGGGCGGCCCTAGAACGCCAGGACTACCTGGACGCCGCCGTGAAAAACGCCAACTTCCTGCTGGAGACCATGCGGCCCGAAGCGACACTGCTCCGCACCTACCGGGCCGGACAGGCCAAACTGCCCGGCTACCTGGAGGACTACGCCTTCGTTGCCGACGGCCTGCTGGCACTCTACGAAGCCACCTTCGACGGCCGCTGGCTGGACGAAGCCATCAGCCTGGCCGACCGGATGATAGGGCTGTTCTGGGACGAACAGGTGGGCGGTTTCTACGACACCAGCGCCGAGCACGACCAGTTGGTGGTGCGCCCCAGAGACGTGCTGGACAATGCCCAGCCCTGCGGCGGCTCGGTGGCAACCGACGTCCTGCTCAAATTGGCGGTCATCACCGGCAACGAGGACTACCGGCTCAAGGCCGCCACACCCCTGCGGACGCTCCACGAGCTGATGTCCCGCGCCCCCGCCGGCACCGGACACTGGCTGGCGGCCTTGGACTTCTACGTGTCGGCGCCCAAGGAGGTGGTCATCATCGGGCCCAGGGAAGACCCGGCCACCCAGGCGCTGCTGCGGACCGTCTACGGGAGCTTCCAGCCCAACAAGGTCCTGGTGGGCGCGGAAGACGCCGGCGACCACGGGCTGCCCTTACTTGAAAGCCGGGGCATGACCGACGGCAAGCCCACCGCCTACGTCTGCCAGAATTACGCCTGCCAACTGCCGGTGACCGCCCCCGAAGACCTGGCGGCACAGCTGGCTGAATAAAAACGACCGATGAACCAGCAGAATATTTAATTGACTCATCAACAACATTCCTCTATGGTTTCCGCGAAATTCAAGCTTGGAGTAGGCCATTATGTCTGTCCTCGTTATTCTGGAGCTCAACGCAAATCCCGGTAAAGGAAAAGATATCACCGATTTCCTGAGGGACGAACTGAAGCACACCCGCGGCTGGGACAATTGCAACACCATAACGGTCAATGCCAATCAGGAAGACCCCGACAACCTGGTGTTCGTCGAAGACTGGGACTCCAAGGAGCAGTACGAGAAGTACCTGGCATGGCGCACCGAAAAGGGAGACATCGAACAACTGGTGTCCCTGCTGAGCGGACCGCCCAGCATCCGGTACTTCGATAACCAGGGAGTGTAACCCGGCTTTCCGCCGCACACCCACAAGAGCAAACCAAAGGCCCGTCACTGATGTGATGGGCCTTTTTTCGATGGGCGATCAAGAGGGGCACTCACCGATGACGCGAGTCTGTCTGCCTGGTAAAATTAGCCCAGCGCACCAACCTGTAGCCCGCAGGAGATGGCAAGGTGACCTCCACCAAGAAAGACCCGATCCTAGTCGTGCTCCAACTCACCGGCGGCAACGACTACATGAACACCGTCATTCCCCACGAAAACCCCCTCTATTACGACAACCGCACCACCGTGGGCATCCCCCAGGAAGACATGCTGCCCATCGACGGCGGACTGGCCCTGAACCCGGCCCTCTCCGACATCAAGGGGCTGTATGACGAGGGCAAGGTCGCCCTGATCAACGGCATCGGCTACCCCAACCCCAACCGCTCCCACTTCCGTTCCATGGACATCTGGCACACCTGTGAGCCGGAAAAGGTGGGGACGGAAGGCTGGCTGGGCCGCGCCATCAGGGACCTGGACCCCAAGGCGGAAAACGTGCTGACCGGCGTCAACTTCGGCCGAGGACTCCCCCGGGCCATGGCGCTGACCGGCGTCCCCGTGGCCTCGGTGGCGGTGCTCGAGACCTACGGGGTGCTCACCGGCATCTCCGGCGAGGAGGAACGCTCCCAGGCCCTGGACCTCTTCTCCCGGATGTACTCGCCCATAGCCGGCACCGGACACGTCATGGACTACCTGGGCTCCACCGGACTGGACGCGCTGAAAGGTGCCGACATCCTGAAGACCGTCCCCGACATGTACCGGTCCAGCGTCGAGTACAACGACTCCATCATCGGGCGCAACTTGCAGGGTATCGCCAAGGTGCTGACGGCCAACCTGGGCACCCGCATCTTCTACACCCAGCAGCCCGGCTACGACACCCACGCCAACCAGGGCCCGGTGCACAGCAACCTGCTGTCCCACCTGTCCCAGGCCATCAAGGACTTCTACGACGACCTGAGAGAGCATGACGCGTCAGACAATGTGCTGATGTACATCTTCACCGAGTTCGGACGCCGGGTTAAGGACAACGGCTCGGGCACCGACCACGGGGCCGGCGGACTGGCCATGGCCATCGGAGACCCGGTGAAGGGCGGCATCTACAGCGAATACCCGTCCCTCAAGGAAGGAGACCTGGTGGAGGGCGACCTGGAGCACAACATCGACTTCCGGGGCGTCTACGGCACCGTGGCCGAAAAGTGGCTGGGGCTGGATGCCAAGCCCATCGTAGGCGGAAATTTCGAGCAACTCAGCTTCGTCTGACCCCGTTAGGACCCAGTTCCAAAAATCACTGGATAAACCGTTCGTGGTGAACCTGTCGAACCATGACAGCGCCGAAACCACGGTCCTCCGACTAGCTCAGGACGAACGGGCGGTAAGCGGGCTTACAATCCGGGATGTCAACAGCCGCACAGGAGACTTAAATATATGCCAGGCACAGATCGAGCACTGATGGCCCATTTCCTGCGCCGAGCCGGTTTCGGCGCCACCTTCCAAGAACTGGACCGCTACTGCCAGATGGGCTACGAAGCCGCGGTGGAAGAGGTGCTCCACCCGGAGAACCAGCCGGCCATCGAAGAAGATGTGCTGGAGCGTTACTACATCGATTGGAAAGAAAGCCGCAACATCGAGGGCGCGCTGACCGAGACCATCTACCGGATGAACGCCCACGCCGGCCCACGGCCCCTCCAGGAAAAGATCGCCCTGTTCTGGCACGGCGTCTTCGCGACGGGCTTGGCCAAGGTGCTGCATGAAAAGACCCTGCTCAACCAGATAGACATGTTCCGCGAGAACGGTCTGGGCAACTTTCGGGAGCTGTTGCTGCTCCTGGCCAAGGACCCGGCCATGATCTTCTGGCTGGACAACAACTTCAACCACAAGGACGCCCCCAACGAGAACTGGGGCCGGGAGCTGCTGGAACTGTTCTCCATGGGCGTGGGCATGGACGGCAGGGAGAACTACACCGAGGAGGACGTGAAAGAGGCCGCCCGGGCCTTCACCGGCTGGACCATCGATGACGACAACGTGTCCTCCTTTCCCTTCGGCAAGCTGCCCTGGCGGTTCCGCTACCTGCCCGAGGACCACGATGACGGCACAAAGACATTCATGGGAGAGACCGGCAACTTCAACGGTGAAGACATCATAGACATCGTGGTGAAGCAGCCGGCCACCGCCCGGTTCATATCCCGTCACCTCTACAACTTCTTCGTCGCCGACGAGCCTCAGGTCCCGGCCTGGCAGCACACCGCGCCCGGCAACCCGGAGTTGGTCAAGATGCTGGAAGACGAGTACTTCCGATCCAACTACAACATCCGCTCCATGCTCCTGGTGCTGTTCAACTCCGCCTATTTCAAGTCGGAAGATGCCCGCTTCGCCAAGGTCAAGAGCCCCGCCGAAGTGGTGGTGGGCACCCTGCATCTGCTGGGTGACTTCAAATTCCCCAAGCGGGGCATCTTCGAGACGGCGCTGGGGTGCCGCTACATGGGCCAGGACCTGCTTAACCCGCCCTCCGTCGAGGGTTGGCACACCGGGGAGGAGTGGATCGACAGCGGGAGCCTGGTGGAAAGGGTCAACTTCGTGGCCGACCAGGTGGGCAACATCAACCAGCCCGGAGTCCGGGCCATGGTGGACGCCCTGTTGGACCGGACCGCCGAGCTTGATCCCGAATCCATCATCGACGGCTGTCTGGAACTGATGGGTCACGTGCGGCTCCACGAGAAGAACCGCGCCCATCTGGCAGACCAGGTAAGAGGTCTGCTGGGACAACGCAGTGGCCTGGTCTCCGGCAGCCCCGAGGAAAGAAAGTCGGCGGAGGTAACCGTGCTCCACACCATGAAGATGATTGGCTCCAGCCGGGAATACCAGTTCGCCTAGCCATGACCACCCAGACTGAAAACCCGGTTTCTGCCAACGGCCATTTCCAGTATGAGGACGTGATTGGCCTGCTCTCACCGTCCGGACCCGGCTTCAGCGGTCCCATGGCGGTGACGGTGGGCCCAGACAACATGCTCTACGTTGCCTGCCGGGCCAACCCCAACCAACCCGAGGGCGTGCGGGTCTCACGGTGCACCAGGGAGGGCGAATTCCTGGACCAGTTTGGTACCTGGGGAGAAGAGCCCGGCGAGTTCATCTGGGTAACGGACGTCGCATTCAGCCCAGCGGGCGAGGTCTACGTCGCCGACGAGAACACCCACCGCATCACCATCTACGACACGGAACGAAACTTCTCCCGTTGTTTCGGTGCACAGGGCAGCGGTCCGGGGCAGTTCGACCGGCCTTCGGGTATCGGCTTTGGCCCCAACGGCAACCTCCACGTGGTAGACACCCTGAACCACCGGGTACAGGTGCTGGATCCCGAGGGCGGCTTCATCTCCCAATGGGGTGAACTGGGCGA
>CEVA01243568.1_pt1 | contig 12680 bp, 10 predicted proteins | sample 361521 | NCBI WGS metagenome assembly CEVA01 (sample SAMEA2622823, study PRJEB7988) | marine metagenome | isolation source: saline water (ENVO:00002010), including | reverse complement strand
AGATGTGAGTTCTGATTCTAGCCCTCGCAGCGTAGGCAGCGAGCGCTGCTCCGGCATTTCCTGACGAATCTTCAACAATTTCATTGATCCCGAGTTCCTTTATAAAAGAAACTAAAACGGTCGCTCCGCGATCCTTGAATGATGAAGTGGGATTCTGGGACTCAAGTTTTCCATAGACCTTTGACAAACCCATCTTCGCCGCAAATTTATCTAATGAAATTATTGGAGTGTTGCCTTCTCCAAGAGTCACGATATTCCCAGGGTTCGTTATTGGCATTGGAGCATCTGTTGCCCAAATACCTCTTTGTGATGTTTTGATTGAATCCTTCCTCTGTTCAGTGTATTGGATTTGTAGAGGAGATGAGCATTTCACACATATCTGTTGAGTCTTACTCTTTGTAAAGGTGTCACAAATGCGGCAATGAAGGGAATAGCGTGTGTTCATTTTCTTTTCTCCCTTTCGCCAATGGTGCATGGATGTGTTGGTGTCAGAACGGTTTTAGGGGAATGTTTGGAGCACGAGATAGATAGGTTATCCGTTGATAACCGATGCCGAATGAAGAATTTTGCTGGCCAAAACGCTTGTCGTAATCATGAAAAGTAATATAGAGCAGATAACAAGAACAACTTTTGGTCCAATTTTAACTACGTCTCGAATATCTACCGCCATACCGATTGCAACCATTGCGACGATGAAGGAATATCTTGAAAAGTTGCGAATTTGCCCCCCTTGATCTTCAGTAATGAAACCGATTGATCGTAGGATTGCCAGGAGTATGAAACCTAAAACGAACCATGGGAGATATTGTCGTATCGAGATTTCTTTGAATGTTTTTACTTCGTTCAAGGCCTGTGTTTTTTGGATTGATAGGATTATTTGTATAACGAGGACGAGTGGAGCCAATAAAACAACGCGAGCTAATTTTACAAAAGTGGCGACAGAAGCTGATGTGGCGCTGACTGTTGCAGAGGCGGCATACACTTGAGCGACTGCGTACACTGACATTCCAGCGACGATACCATACTCATAATTATTCAGTCCAAATAAAGGCGCGAGCATTGGGAGAAGAAGTATTTGGCCGGCTCCAAGTAAGCCGCTTACTGCGATTACCGCGGCAAGTTCACTGGAACTTGCTCCGATAATCGGAGCCATTACAGCTGCAGCCGAATTGCCGCATATCGAATTGCTAGTTCCTATGAGTATTGCAAGTTTTGGGCTTAATTTTAGAATTTTGTGCCCAACAATAAATGCGACTAGCATTCCTCCTGCGACACCAAAAATTATGAGGGCAACTAGACCTGAACCCGCGCGGATGACGTTTGGTAGAAATATACTGGCTCCTAAAATCATGACTGAAAACTCTAAAATTGTCTTGCCTGAAAATTTAGCCCCGGAACTATGCCATTGAGCGTTAGGCCAGATGGCTTTAAATGTAATACCGATGATGAGTGCTGCGAGGAGTGGATCATAATTTGGAACAGAATCCCATTGAGATATTAGTAGGATTAATGATGCAAGAATCAGGCACAAGGTAATGCCACGAGCAATTCCTAAAAATCCTTGTACGTTAGTCAACGTGATGATTCCTTTAATGTCTGGTCTGTGGTTGTCCACAGAAAAATCCGTGCCATCATGGTTGGCAGATTAATTAAATCAAACGAACCAGTCATAATCGTATCTCTACCGGCGATCGATCGTAACGAATGACACCGCGAGCCACTCCGTCTCATTTAAGGCAGTGTAACGGTATCCGAAAATTTAGGCCATACTATGCTATAACTGTTGGAGGAACATACCATGACTTCTATGCGCGCGATTGTGTTAGAAGGGCCACGGAAGGTACGAGTACAGGAAGTGCCTATGCCGCAAATAGGCACAAATCAGATTCTCGTTCAAGTAAAGAGATGTGGTATTTGCGGGTCTGATCTTCATTCTTATGCTCGTGGCAGTCGCAAGGTTGTGTCGGAAATTTCATTTGCGGGTGGCCATGAATTGGCTGGTATTGTTGTTGATGTCGGTAACACAGATTCAGATTTTGAAATAGGTGACCGAGTCGCGTTTGAACCAGTAGATTCTTGTGGTAGTTGTGATATGTGTAAAACAGGCTTGATGCAAAACTGCAATAACAGGAAATTTACCAATCAGGGTTTAGCCGAATATATAGCGGTTTCATCGAGTCGGTTGCATCGGGTACCTGAAAATTTGTCATGGGAAGCAGCAGCATTAGCTGAGCCGTTAGCAGTTGTAATTCATGCTGTCCGAGAATCTAATACTCACTGGCCTCGTAATGTCGTTATCATAGGTGCGGGTACTGTCGGATTGCTTGGACTGATCGTAGCGAAGCAAATGGGTGTTGGATTTATAGGGGTTACAGCACGATATCAACATCAAGCAGATTTAGCTGAAAACTTGGGTGCAAATAGCGTCTTGCTCTCGACCAAAAGTGATACTAAATCACATATCGGTGTATGGCTTGGTGATAATCAGATCGATACTGTGTTTGAAACGGTTGGTGGCCAGCAGCCTGTAGAGCAAGCATTAAATATTGTTCGCGGTGGAGGATTAGTTAGCCTATTAGGTTTAACGGATCAATATATTGTTTTGCCGATGAATAGTGTGGTTGTGCGTGAGATAACTTTAAGCGGATCTATTTTTTATGGTCGTCCCAAATCTGCTGAGGCAAGTGATTTTTCTTTAGCATTGCGTCTTCTTGGATCGGGAGGAATTCCAGTTGATAAGTTAGTCACTCATGTTTTTTCGGTCGACCAAGCGGAAGAAGCATTTGCCGCCGCCGCTGACAAACGATCAGGTAGTGTCAAAGTACAGGTGGATTTCTAGAGCGTGTTAATCATTAGTGTCTGAAAAAATGATCAATCAAAGTGTGATCGACTGATGGAAAGCAGGTGTGTATGCAGATACCTATTCAGGTTCTTGGTAAACAAAATTCTGTTTCGAAGAAAATTCTTACTGAAGATGCATTGGAATTTGTAGCAGGCTTAGCCAAACAATTTGAGACATCTCGCGCGCAAATATTAGTTGATAGGAAGAATAAACAACGAGCAATCGACGCGGGCTCTTTTCCCTCATTTTTGGCTGAGACCAGTTCAATTCGCGAAGGAAAATGGCGAGTTTCCAGGATTTCTTCGGATCTAGACGATCGGCGAGTTGAGATAACAGGCCCTTCATCAAATCGGACTATGTTCATCAACGCGATGAATTCAGGTGCACAGATTTACATGACCGATTTTGAGGATGCCCATTCTCCCCAGTGGGATGAAACAATGCAAGGGCAGGTCAACGTTTATGATGCGGTACGGCGTGCAATTGAATCCGTTAGCGCCAGTGGTCGCAAATACACTTTAAATGACAAATTATCGGTTTTGTGTATCCGCCCTCGCGGATGGCATTTAGATGAGCGCCACGTTCTTGTAGATGGATTTCCAGTGTCAGCAAGTTTGTTTGATTTTGGCCTTGCATTTTTTCATAATGCGAAAAGATTGATTGATAGCGGTTCTGGCCCTTATTTCTATTTGCCTAAAATGCAAGGTTACGGAGAGGCCCGTTTATGGAACGAAGTTTTTACATATGCGCAAAACATACTTGGAGTTCCAAATGGTTCAATTAAAGCAACAGTTCTAATTGAACATATTCTCGCGGTTTTTGAAATAGATGAGATCATATATGAACTGCGAGATCACATTAGTGGCCTCAACTTAGGTCGATGGGATTATATATATAGTGTGATTAAGACATTCAATAAGCATCCTGATTTTGTGCTTCCAGACCGGTCTGAAGTGACAATGAACACCAAATTTCTTGAATCTGCCGCCAAGCTTGTTGTGAGTGCGAGTCATAAAAGAGGGATCCATGCATTAGGTGGTATGTCTACGTATATTCCACGGCGAGATGATCATGAATCTAATGAAAACGCGATGCAAGCTGTTCGTACTGATAAACAACGGGAAGCTGATCAAGGATTTGATGGAGCTTGGGTAGCTCATCCCGGTCTCGTTGAACCTGTCGGAACAATTTTCGATGAAGCATTTTCTGGTGCGAATCAATTGAACAATGAGAGTGCATGGGACGGAGTTGCGAGTGATTTATTGACCATGCCCACCGGTCAGGTGTCGGAATCAGGAGTTAGGAATAATATAAGTGTCGCAATCAAGTACATTGAAGCATGGGTCCAGGGAATTGGAGCAGTTGCGATTAACGGGTTAATGGAAGATACAGCAACGGCAGAAATTGCCCGTGCTCAACTTTGGCAATGGATTCGTTATGAGGCCAAGTTACCGGACGGAATAATATTTGATGAAGAATTATATCGACAATTTCGTAGTGAAGAAGTTGAACAGATATTGGTCGATCGTGTGGATAGCAGTAAGCATGATCTTGATAAGGCGGTAGATCTTTTGGATCAACTCGTTCTATCTTCAGAATTCGTTGAATTTTTGACGGTTTTAGGGGACCGATTTTTGGATTGACGGAAGTTGCCTTGTACAAAAGTGGTGATTTGATTAGTGTCATCTCGTGCAGGAATGAGTGGTATGTAATACGTCAAACCATTATTCTCAATCACATGATAGGTTTTGAAGAGGTCATCAAATATTTTTCGGAAGTTTCTACCGAAAAGGGGCAACTTGTCCATCATGAAAAGATTTCAGGGCAAGAGGTCTCTCACGGAGATTTAGATCATGAGTTGCCTGACGCCTTGATGCAGATTCTTGTAGCCAAAAAGATGTTCCCATTTTATAGCCATCAGGCAGCTGCGATTAACGCTGTGAACAGGAAGCAGGATATTGTTGTTAGTACGTCTGCAGCCAGTGGCAAGAGTCTTAGTTATTATGTACCGATATTGAAGGCTTGGTTCGAAGATCGTTCAAGTCGAGCATTATATATTGCCCCAACGAAGGCCTTGGCTCGCGACCAGATCAGTCATTTCGCTGAGTTGGTTGAGGGGATTGGGGATTCAATTTTGATAGATCCATATGATGGTGACGTCCCTATGTATGAGCGGGCAGATATTCGTAGCAAAAGCAATGTTGTGTTAACAAACCCGGACATGTTGCATGTCGCTGTTTTACCGAATCATGCGGTTTGGCAGCGATTCTTACGTAATCTTGATTTTATTGTTGTCGATGAAGCACATGTTTATCGGGGTGTTTTTGGTTCCCATGTAGCGAATGTATTGCGTCGCTTACGTAGGATATGCCATCACTATGGAAGTTCTCCTCAATTTGTTTTAGCTTCAGCGACGCTTGGAAATCCTAAGGAGCATGCGGAATTGCTCGTAGGAAAACCATTTACGTTAATTGATGATGATGGCGCTCCGAATGGCGGTAAAGATTTTCTTTTTTGGAATCCGCCTCTCATAGATAACAAAAAAAATCTTCGTAGTAGTACGGCTACAGAGTCAGTCGCACTGTTTTCCGAACTAGTTACTCGTGGAGTCCGAACACTTGCATTTACGAGAACACGGCGAACAGCAGAGCTAGCATACAATTATGCTCGAGATAGTCTTCGTAAGGTGGATTACGCTCTTGGTAAACGGATCAGCGCGTATCGTGCGGGGTATCAACCGGAAGAGCGTCGTGCGATTGAAGCAGATCTGTTATCGGGGCAATTACTCGGTGTATTTGCTACAAATGCTTTGGAGTTAGGAATTGACATAGGTGATTTGGATGCCACACTTCTGATGGGCTTTCCAGGAAGCATTTCTAGCGCATTACAACAAGCAGGTAGAAGTGGTCGTCGCGGCCAGCGCTCGTTAAGCATTTTGGTTGGCCTAGATAACCCACTTGACCAATATATTTTGCGAAATCCACAAACCTTGTTTGGACATTCACCCGAGCATGTACTAATAAATCCCGAAAACAGGCATGTTCTCTCAGCGCATCTACAATGTGCCGCCTATGAAATCCCATTGAGCTTAGATGATAAGAAGTATTTTTTTACCGATTTACGTTTGGATCTTGATATGTTGGAGGCACAAGGATTGTTGTCTCGTCGCAGAGGTCAATGGTATTCGTCTCCACAGCATCCGTATCCTGTTGAATCTGTAAACATTCGATCATCGAGCGCCGATCCGTATAAATTAGTGGATTTGAAGACGGGCCAAATTTTGGAAGAAGTTGATGATTCAATGGCACATTTTGAACTGCACCCTGGTGCAATTTATCTTCACAGGGGTGACGAATATTTAATAGACGAACTAGATGTTTTTAGTCGAAGGGCGTATGTCCAACGAAGCCACCATTCCTATTACACTCAGGCAATTGATCTTAGTGATCTACGTGTAAAACGGGTTCTTGATACAAAGATGGTTGGTAATGTACGTGTTTCGCTTTCTGAAGTTGAGGTGACATCGCAAGTTGTGGGGTACAAAAAGAAACGGCACATGACTGAAGAGATATTGGAACATTGTGCCTTGAATATGCCGTCAGCTACGATTGATACAGTTGCCTTTTCATGGGAAATATCCCAACAAATGGTTGGAGAGATGACACTTAGCGATGCAGAACTGCCTGGAGCTTTGCATGCGGTAGAGCACACGGTGATTGGATTGTTGCCTCTTTTTGCAATGTGTGACCGTCAAGATATTGGGGGGGTATCAACACAATTTCATGTTGATACTGGGCAGGCGACTATTTTCGTTCATGATGCCCATGTAGGTGGTGTTGGAATAGCAGAGCATGGGTACAGTATCGTAGCGGAACTGTGGAATGCCGCTCTAGAGACAATTCGCTCTTGCCCATGTGAGGAAGGTTGTCCATCATGTGTTCAATCTCCAAAATGCGGAAATAACAATGAGATTCTTGACAAGAAATCTGCGAAACTACTTCTTGAAAAGTTGGTCTTTAGCTAAGAAAATGTTAATTGGTAAATGAACGAGATCAGATGAAGGAAATGTAGGAGGATCCTTTGGCAGCTGCTCAGAGTGCCCGACTACTCTTGATTGATGGCCATGCTCTGATTTATCGCGCCTTTCACGCGATGAATAATGCGTTGACGGTGTCAAAAACAGGTGAGCCCGTCTCGGCTGTTTTTGGCTTTACAACTACTCTGCTCAAATCAATCACAGATATTCAACCATCTCACATTGCGGTTGCTTTTGATTTGCCAGGACCAACTATACGAAGCGAGATTTATCCTGACTATAAAGCGCATCGTCCACCAATGCCTGATGAGTTGCGTCAGCAATTATCTCGTATTAGGCAGGTTGTTGAGAATTTTGGAATTAGTATTTACGAGAGCGCGGGCTATGAGGCTGATGATGTTCTTGGTACCTTGGCACGGCAAGCTGATTCTCAAGGCATGCACACGACGATTTTGAGTCTTGATAGCGACCTTTTTCAGTTGGTGAATCCTTCGACTCATGTCCTGGTTTATCAAAGTAGGCAAGGAGATACGCTCTACGATGAGGCTCAGGTTAAGGCTAGATACAGCCTTGACCCAATCCAACTAATTGATCTGAAAGCACTGCAGGGTGATCCGTCTGACAATATTCCAGGAGTCCCGGGTATCGGAGTAAAATCTGCGACTACATTATTGCAAAAGTACAGCACAGTGGAACAAGTATATGAGAACCTGGATCGTATTGTTTCTCCCCGGATTCAAAGATTGTTGCGAGAAGGACAGGCCGGTGCCCGCCTGGGCAAAGAACTTGCAACTATTGTCACTGATATACCCATCACACTGAATCAAGCGGATGTTGTGTGGGAAGGATTTGACCGGGCTAAATTAGTTCCATTTTTTGCAGAGCTTGAGTTTACGAGTCTTGTTCGTCGTCTTGACCCTCCACGTGAATTACCAGCGGAGTTAACTGTAGGTTCCTCACCCCAGGAAGTTTTGCCCGACGTTGCATTTGCTGATGACGTTATTCAGTCTCACATCGTGGATACCATTGAAAAATTACATGATCTTGTGCGCATGATTCAAGACACGAAATCATTTGCTTTTGACACGGAAACAACGTCGTTAAGACCGCTACTTGCGGCTCTTGTGGGCATTTCTGTAGCGGTAGATGGTGACAATGGTTACTACATACCTGTAGGTCACGTTGACGGCAAACAATTGCCTAAGGAAGTTGTTTTAGATGCGTTAAGTCCAGTGCTTACAAGCAGTGATGTTCTGAAGGTTGCTCATAATGGGCAATATGATGTCTCTGTTCTCGCAAATGATGGTGCGAATGTGGATGAGATTTCTTTTGATACGATGCTAGCGGCGCATCTTATGGGTGAAAGCAAGATAGGTTTGAAACCCTTAGCTTTGGCGCATTTCAATGTTGAAATGCTTCCGATAACAGACCTAATCGGTAAGGGAGGTAAACAGCTAACGATGGATCGGATCCCTATAGATCGCGTAGGTCCGTATGCCGCAGCAGATGCTGCAATGACTTTTCGCCTCTGGCAGACGCTCCAAGACCTATTGAAGGAAAGGCAAATGGAGGAGGTTTACCACTCTGTTGAGATGTCTCTCGTTCCCGTCCTTGTGAGAATGGAACGAACAGGTGTTTCTATCGATTTGAGTATCCTTGGAGAAATGAGTTTTGGTATTAAGAGTCAATTACAAGAATTGGAGGAACGTATCTTTTTTGAGGCTGGTGATCGTTTTAATATCAATTCACCTCAACAGCTGTCAGTAGTACTCTTCGAAAAATTAGGTTTACCGGGATCTAAGCGTACAAGTCGAGGTTATTCCACAGATGCTTCCGTCCTTGATTCTCTTAAAGATCAACATCCGATTATTGATTTGCTAATCTCATATCGAGAACTTTCAAAACTTGTATCTACATATATTGATGCGCTACCGGGTCAGGTTAATCCAAATACAGGTCGGGTGCATACAAGCTTTAACCAGACAGGTTCGGCTACAGGTAGAGTGTCCTCTAACGACCCCAATTTACAGAATATTCCTGTACGTACGGAAACAGGGCGTAAAATCCGAAATGCTTTCACGACTACAGATGCAAATAATATTCTGCTTGCTGCCGATTATTCGCAAATCGAACTCAGGGTTTTGGCTCATCTTTCTGAAGATCCAGGATTAACTCGAGCATTTGAAAACGATGAAGATATTCATGCAGCAACTGCGTCAGAAGTGTTGAATGTCCCTATCTCAGAGGTCACTTCAGATATGCGAAGGATTGCAAAAATGGTGAATTTCGGTTTGGCTTACGGGTTGACCAAATTTGGCTTGGCGCAACGCCTCGAAATCACTCGAGAGGAAGCGGGAAGTTTTGTTGACACTTATTTTGACCGATATGCAGGTGTTCGTGACTATATTGAGTCCACAAAGGACCACGCGCGAACATATGGGTATGTAGAAACAGCTATGGGACGTCGACGTTACATTCCCGATATCAAGGCATCGAATCGACAAGTGCGTGAGGCTGCTGAACGAATGGCAGTCAATATGCCTGTCCAAGGAACGGCCGCTGATATATTAAAGGTTGCTATGGTGCGTTTAGACGATCAAATTCAGAGGCAGTCGACTGAAGCAAAAATGATTTTGCAGATTCATGACGAACTTATATTTGAAGTTCCGAAAGTAGAAGTGGCTCAGGTCATGAATTGGGTTCAAGAGATTATGCCTGAAGCGATGTCTCTTAACGTGCCACTAAAAGTTGAAATGAAGACCGGCTCGTCATGGGGTGGTTTAGAATAGATGTCTTGGCATTTAGGGAGATTGGGCTACTTTAATTACATATCTTCTTTTAAATAATCTTTATACTCGATCGAGAATTTTTCCATCTTCGGTGTTATTACAACCTGACAATACATTTGTGCTGAGTTTTCCCGATAATACCCTTGATGGTAGTCCTCAGCTTTAAAAAAAGGGCTAAGTGGAACTATTTCTGTGACGATAGGATCTGTCCAGATGTTTGATTTGACGAGCTCTAACACTATGTCGGTTGCGCTTTTTTCCTGTTCTTTGGTATGCCAGAAAATAGCTGATCGATACTGCGTTCCAATATCAGCTCCTTGCCGATTTAAAGTGGTGGGGTCATGTGTTGCGAAGAAGATCTTGAGTATTTCATCATAAGAAATGATTGAAGGATCATATGTGATTTGAACAGCTTCAGCGTGTCCGGTTGTTCCTGAACAAACAAGTTCATAGCTTGGATTTACGACGTCGCCTCCAATGTAGCCTGATTCAACCAGATTGATCCCTTTCACCTTTTCATAGATTGCCTCAGTACACCAAAAACATCCGCCCGCTAGGGTCGCTTTTTCAAATTGTTTTGTGCTCACGTTTAACCTCCAAAAAACAATTTCTTTCCAAAAGTGAGGCCGCAACCAACAACTAAAAGCACCAAAGTGAGAACCATCATTGTTGCGTTTCGTTTAATGAATTCAAGTATATCTCACCATTTCAGTATGTCGGTATGTTGTTTTCTTTTTAGTATACCTAGTATAGATTGTTTATGGCCTATGGTCTGAATATACTAATCGTTATTTGGAATAGAGCTTCTGGAGGATATTTATGGCAGGTACATTTTATTCATCTGATGAACGGCGAGCAATTGATTCCTTTAGGAAAGTGGTTTCGCAATGGCTTGATGAGAATGCCAAAATTCCACCTGACATTCCTTTGCCACGCAGGGGAAATCCGTTACCTGAGCCTCTACAAGAATGGACCGTTCAGTTTCGTAAGAACCTTGGTGAAAAAGGATGGTTGGCACCTAATTGGCCTGCACAATATGGAGGTGGAGGCTTATCCGTACATCATGCATCAATCATTCAGGAAGAATTGGGACGGCGGCGGTTACCGCCGCTTCATGGCTCCACTATGGCGATGATGGCTCTCCGTGTTTACGGGACAGAATCGCAAAAGATGACCCTTTTATCTTCTGTTCTGCGAGGAGAAAAGACGCTGGTTCATATGTTTACTGAAGCGGATCGAGGTACGGATATCCGTTCAATTGGGACGGTGGCACTTAAGAGTGATCGCGGTTATGTTTTGAATGGTCAGAAAGATTACATTACCAGCCAATTGACTCCTGATCTTGCCTTATGTCTTGCAATCACGGATCAAGATATTTCGACCGATGAACGATTTAGCATAGTTGCCGTTGATACAACTGGGTCCGACGTTTTGATTCGGCCATCTAATCTACTCACCCCAGGAGCGGAGCAAACGATTTATATGACAGATGTAACTTCTCCGCTAGAAAATTTGATAGGTGCAGAAGGGCAGGGTTTGGAAATAGCGAATATGATGTTGGATATTGAGCGTGGGGGCATTGGAGTGCCACTAGAGCTCCAACGAGAGATTGAATGGAAAGAGAAGCAGGCTCACAATAACATACAGAACTGATAAACGACGATGTGATTAAAGGTGTTTCATCGTTTTTAGTTTAGTTTTGATATGAGTTCTTCGATTCCGGGTCTATCGCCTGATGAGGTCCCAATATATTTCCAAACGATTTCCCGATTTTGTCCAATCACAAATGTTGCGGGTGCGGAGACTCCGTCACCAAGGCGATTATATACTTTGTATTCGTCCACAACGGAGCCCGAAGGGTTAGATAAGACGGGGTATTTAATCTGTCCGACATCCACCATATTCTTGGCATCGATATTGGTGTCCATACTTATTGTTATCAGTTCATAATCTTTTTCCTGAATCTTTTGATAAACTTCTTGCAACTGTACAAGTTGGTTTCTGCATATACCTCAGAAAAATCCACGGTAGAAAACAATAACTACACCTCGATGGTTTTGCAGTTCGGATGTTAGGTTGATTTGTTTTCCTGATGCATCAGGTAGCGTGAAATCTGGCGCTAATTCTTTGGAGGAGCAGGCTGTGGTGGCAACGAGCGCAAGGAGTATTAATAGGGCCGTTGCGTTGCGCAAATATGTCGTGGTAACAATTGATAACCTAGGCATTAATATCAAATCCGGGATCTTGTATTGTTTTAAGATCTATTGTTAGCGTTGCGGCGCGCGATCCAGCAGTATTCACGGAACATTGCAAAAGCTGTCCAAATGTCAAATCATGAAAATGTTCCTCAATATATTTGCCGGCTGCTTGTGCCCATTGAGGGCGCAATTCTGTTGACTCCTGCTCTAGCGTTACACTGACAGGAGTCCCATCTTTCTCGGTCCGATGAATTAGCATTATTTTCCACCTAGTTGTTTTTATTCTGTGATGTATCTCGAACTAACGCCCCATCTTTTTGAATGTTCTTGTCGTAAGTTGTCAAAGAAATCTTTGTATTCCTTTGTCTTAGTATCACCGGTACTCATGATAAAAGCGTCTTCATTGTTGTCACTATAATAGTTTTTCCGCTTACCGACTATTGATAGGCCGTATTTTTTGTAGAGATTCTGAGCAGTTACGTTTGAGATTCGGGTTTCTAATGTCAGCATTTTAGTATCCTGTATGGCGCCTAGTTCAAGACTGGCAATTAGCAACAGCTCACCAATTCCATACCCCCGGTGGGTACTTCTGACTGCAATACTGGTGATATGGGCCTCGTCTATCATGAACCATAGGCCAACGTAGCCTACGAGAGAATCTGTTGTTTGAATTACTGGGGCAATATCGGGGACGAGGTGACGGATTATAGGTATCTTTTTCGTCCACGGTTTATTAGGTATAATTTCTTGCACGCTATTTGGGTTGTTGACTTTGGTTTTTGTGTCTACTGCAACGAGGTAACGAGAAAGATGGT
>CEVA01212641.1_pt1 | contig 12688 bp, 10 predicted proteins | sample 361521 | NCBI WGS metagenome assembly CEVA01 (sample SAMEA2622823, study PRJEB7988) | marine metagenome | isolation source: saline water (ENVO:00002010), including | reverse complement strand
AAAATCGCTAAAGGAGCTGGATGCTCGAGCGTTCTTCTCTTTGTCGACGTTTTTTCGCATGGGATGGAACCTAAGCTCACTTTTCCAGGCATGACGGTTGCCTTGGCCGGTGAAGACTTGACCAAGCGAAAGATAGGAGGAGTCAAGGCCAAGGCCACGTTAAACGTCCGGACCGTGTCCGGAGGAAGGCTTTCTCGTGTGCGCGGCGCAGTTCTCTTGGGGCTCACGCGAGGAATTTTTCAGTTCGAGGACAAGATATTGTGCCTTACGGGCGTACCAGGCAGCGACCAGCTTGACACCATGCTGGTTCTCGACATTGACGAAGAATTCGGCGCCGTGCTTACGAGAGAAGGGAAAATGCTTCCATCGGACGTCTCTCCGCAAGCTCTGGAATACTTGCTTGGAATAGCCACCGAGCTTGCGGTGACGGGTCGGGAGGGGAAACCTCTTGGCACCCTCTTTGTCATTGGTGACAGCGAGAACGTCATGCAGTACGTCAAGCCCCTCATCCTGAATCCTTTCCGTGGATATGCGGAGGAGGACCGCAACGTCCTGAATCCTTTCATGGACGAGACGTTGAAGGAATTGGCTCACGTCGACGGCGCTTTCGTGATCAGGGGAGACGGCGTCGTGGAGACCGCCGGAAGCTTGATCGAAGCCTCCGCTGAAAACGTCCGACTTCACGCGGGACTTGGCACGCGCCACGCCGCGGCTGCATCCATTACCCAGAGAACGGACAGTTTGGCCGTCGTCGTATCGCAGACGGGCCAAGTTACCTTGTTTCGTAAAGGGACGATGTTTCCTCTCTACGAGAAATCCGATGGGCCGCGCTTGCGTCGTCGTTGAGAATGACTTCATTGAGAGAACCTACCACTGGTGTCTTTGGGGGTAGTTTCGACCCTATCCACCTAGGCCATTTGCTTTTGGCCCGAGACGTCTTGGAGGCGATACCTCTTCGGCGCATATTATTCGTCCCGGCTCACCAAGCTCCCCTTCGAGCGAACCAGCCGATGGCTTCGGGGCAAGACCGTTTGGACATGATCTTGTCTGCAACCGCCAACGAGCCAAGGTTCGACGTCAGCGAACTGGAAATCAATGCTACTGAAGTCAATTACACCATAGACACGGTCGAAAAGTTAGTTGGGGTTTTTCCCGAAGAACGATTTGCTCTCATCGTTGGAGCTGATCAATTAATGAAGTTGCCGCAATGGAAACGCGTTGAGGAGTTGGTCGAATTAACCGATTTCATTTGTTTGGAGCGGCCGGGTTATGAACTTGCTTCTCTTCCTCGCCTAGAGTTGAACTGCCTCTCGATCAAATCTCGTTCCATTCAAGTCAGTTCATCCGAAATCAGGGAACGCCTTCAAAAAGGGCTTTCCGTTGAATATATGCTACCCAATCCAGTTTTGGAAATGATCCAAGCACGCCGGCTATACGGCGTTCAACCTATTGAATCACACTGATGTCCAACCAAGAGGAAACCGAACTACTACTACGAACTTGCTGCCTTGCCTTGGACGACAAGAAAGCAGAGGAGGTGAGGATCTTGAAACTGCCCGGAAATTGCTCGATCGCCGATTATTTCATCATCGCATCCGGCAGCTCGCAACCTCATCTGAAGGCTTTGCATCGATCCTTGGAAACCGCGCTGAAGGAAATAGGGGCATCCATTCTCGGCAAGGAACGCTATCGGCCCAGTGGGTGGATGGTGATCGATGTCTTCGATGTCGTCGTTCATGTTTTTTCGCGAGAGGCTCGCGAATTTTACGCATTGGAAGAGCTGTGGAAGGATTCAGAAAGCCTTGACCTCAGGGATTTCCTTCCAGAGGGCAAAGCGGTTGCCGGCTGAAATCAGTCGGTTTTCGAACCCGGAGGCAACGGGGGCGGGCTCTTTTTCTTGCCGGAACTTGGCAGATCGGATTGTTGCCTTTGATCGGATTCCAAGTTTCTTCGAGCAGCGTCCAAAACTTGCTGTATCTTCTTGCGGTCACGGTTTTTGCGGAACCCTCTTTCCTTGTTGGCAAGAGCTCCTTTAAGCACGATCAAGCCAACTAGAGCGACCACGAGAAAAACTAAATCCATAAGGCTTCCCGTAGTTCTGGGAAAAGAATCGACCAGCCATTAATTGCGAGTGCGGTTCACCCTTGAAAACGATGGCAGATAAGCTCCCTTCACCTTCAGCAACCGAGCTTGTCCCTGCTGGACTTCCTCCACTTTCTTCCGATGAGTGGAAAGAGTTTTCTGCATCAGCTCGAGATTGGTTTGCTGGGCTGCAAAAATACTTTCAAGTCGGGTGGCGAAAGAAGGGTTTTCGGTAGGGGGAAAGGTTAGTTTTTCTCCTGCTGAGCGAAGCTTGTCGAAGGCATCGTCCTTGAGGGAGAGAATGTTTTCAATAGATTCGGCGTCGGCTTTTTCAATCGCCTCTCTTTCGGCCTTCAAAAGACTCTCGCAAGAATCAAGCCGCTTGGCAAAGTCCTGCTCCGTCGCGGACATTCTCAGGCTTTCATGGACAACGAACCTGGATCACCTGATGGTGTCGGGCCGTCTTGGTTTTGGCTGAGCATTTCCTCCCATGCTTCCCGTAGTTCGGAAATTGTCTTATACGCATGGTCAATGGGTTCGGCGTCTTTTTTCAAGTTGGATTGTTGCAATTGATAAACAACAAAATCATAGAGGCGGTAAAGCGTGCCAGGCAAATCCCCCTTGACGGACATGTCCAAGGAACCCTGTAGTTCCATGACGATGTTCTGAGCACGGATCAAATTGTTGTTAACGTCTTCGTTCCGTTTGGTGAAATCCTCCTCCTCGAAACCCTTTTTCGCTGCATCCATGAACCGTAAGGCTCCATCGAACAACATAAGAACTAGCTTGCCGGGGCTAGCGGTCTCTATCGACTGAGCCTTGTAGGAACGAGCTACTTTTTTACTGTAATCCACGAAAGGAAGAGGTTGGGGATAGATTAAAGCGAGCTGGCGAAATCGTCGCTGTTGAGCAGGCCTTCGGCAAGTTTCTCAAGGAGAGCATCACTGGGGTAGTTTGGATCGGCTACTAGTCTTTTGCCCCGCTCCACCTCGTCGGCGCGCACATCCGGCCCACTGGCTGCTTTTTGTGCAAGTGCGGAAAGATCGGTAATTTGGTTGGAGCTTGCCTTCGTCGAATCTGGAGATGCCTGAGAGGCAGCCGAGGAAGGAGTAGGCACGACGGGATTCTGCCTGGCTGATACCGAGGAGTCGGTTCGATTGCTGATCGGATCCATGCTAATTCCTATTGTTTCCTTGTTTAACTAATATAAATATGAACTAAATCATTTAATTTGGCAACATCCGTTATCGAAGGGGTAGCGTGCCGAACGCCGCATCGGCAACGTACTTGGCAAATGCTCTCGGGGAAGACAGTACGCTGCCGTGTGAATGCTTGGAGAAAGTAGTGACTTGTTCTCGCTTTTGAAACTCGTCCGCCGCCGCAATGACGGAAGCATTTCCCGCATCGAAAGTCTCGTCCAAGGCCCAAATGAAATCCCCGCTTCTTAAGTCGACGAGTTTGCCGCGCACACCTAGCGCAAGTGGTTTATAGGCGCGATACCCAAAGATTTCGAGGAACATCACCCCGTCCACGCCAGGATGAGCGGTGAGCAAGCGGGCCAGAAGGTTCTCGGGTAATTTCCCTTGTGGTGACAACTGCGTCTTGCCTACCATTTCTCTGAGCTCCTCGCGGCTGACGAACACAGGTTCGAATGCCCGTTTCTTGGTTAGTTCCTGACGAAAGACTGCGTCCACGTAATCTAGCAGAAGCACATCCTCCGGGAAGTAATGACAAGGCAACACGACGACGCGCTGGAAGTTGCCCGGGAAGCGTTCGACGGAATGCAAGTTTGATGGAACGTGCGGCGTTGCCCGTTGGACGATCTTGTCGCGATTGGCATGCCGGCAACCCGAGAAGCAGATGAAGAAAAAGCCCAAAGAGCAAAGGAACAAGGATTTAACTCCAGGAAAGATGTTGGGTTGCTTCGGTTTCATGACTCGCGATGTTATTTCTTGAATGAGTTCTGTAGAGTTTGCAATTGGGTGCTCATCCGGGACTGCATTTCTTCCATGCGGATGAAACTTTGAGAAAGGGTTTCCTCCCTTGAGGTGAGGTAGCGCTCAAGGTCGTCTATGTTCGTGTCAATTCTCTCGTTTTGGTTGCGAAGGCTTTCCACATGGGTCTTGTAGGCGCCTGAATCGCTCTCCACGAAGTTCTCGATGAATTCATTGAGGAAGTAGGTCAATCCACCGTAATCGCGAGTCTGTCCGGTGTTGTGGTCCAGAACCGCAGCGGAAGGTTTTTCCTCGGAGAAAAGGGCCTTCACTTTATTGGGATTGTCGGTCAGTTCCTCTATGAGAAGGGATGAATCGTCTAAAAACAACTCATCGTTGCCTGCTTGAAAATCAATCCCAATGTCGTTGATGCGGTAAGCCGAATAGGTCGGTGTAAAATCCACCCAGTCGCCGGACGCTCCGCTCCAGACCCATTCTTGGTAGTTAGAGGTGCCTGTGTAGCCGCCCGCGGCTCCAGCGGAGGGATCCTCGACGTAGATTTTGTAGCCATCGTTGTCAGCATCAAAGCTAAACAGGTTGCGGGAATCTAGGTCGGCTACTGTCTTGTTGGTGCCATCGGAGGTGCTCTCACTGGCGGAATGAGGGTAATTCGAGCCAAACACCATTTTCCTCAATTGGCTTCCGAGTCCACTAATTTCCAAACTGCCGGAAAAGCGGCCCGCGGTGACCGAATCGCCGTCGCGGGTAACGGAAACTAAACTATTGATGTATTTTTGAGCGTCGTTGAATTCCTCGATGAATTTGTCGACTGCCGCTTTCGCTTCGGTGATGTCTTTTTCCACCGTGAAACTCATTTCACCAGTTGTTTTCTTGCTTACGTCGATCGTCAAGCCGGTGACTCCGTGGGCCTCGTCGGTGAAAACGTTGCTTTGGCTGAAAACCTTTTCACCACCGTTGATGGTGATGATGGCGTTGTCGCCGAGATTCGATGCCTTCGCTCGACCGACACCGTGCATTTCAGTCACGTCGGCCGCTGCAGTGGTGGCATCGGCTGCGAGCCCCATAAGTTCAAGAAGGTTTCCGGTACCCGTATTGGTAGAATCCCAACTAGCCGATTCATTGAGTGTGATGCCAAGGTTGCCGGTTAAATCACTTTGCAGGATGAATTGGTCACCGATGGGATCGTACGACATCGTCAAATTGGCATCGGATGCATTCACGCGATCGATCAGGTCTTTCAGGGTGTCGGTTTCCACGTCGTAAGCGATCTCGACTGCACCCGAGCCATGGCCGATGAAGAACGATCCCGTTCCATCGCCGTTGGGATCATTGAACGTACCATCGAGATTTGCATCCTTGATAGCCGCTGAAACATCCACTGCCCCAAGCGCTTGAGAGCTGGTAATAATGGTTTCACTTACTTCTTCCCAGTAGTCATTCGAACCGGTTGCGGGAGGGTCGGGAATCAACAGTTGTTCCCAATAGATAGGATCGGTGTTCAACATGGGGTCTTCATCGCCGTTTCCGATGACGCCATCGGGATTGCTTGGGCTGCCAATAAAGGCTTCTACGCCGATTTGGCCAATTTCCGACCAAAAAGAAACTCCTGGGCTCTCCTCCCCTTGTCCGGGTTCTATGCTCGTCCAATAATTGGTATCGTGGGAGGCATAGCTGTCCAAGTTAGCGTATTCTGCCCAATAAGTCGTGTCGCTCAAATTTGTAACGTCCGCATTGACGTTAGCCCAATATCCATCCGCTCCGTTGAGGGCTGTGTCTTCCGCGGCCCAAAGACTGCTATTTGCCGTGGTGGCATTCACCGATGTCCAGTAGCCTCCTGCCGAAACGTCCTCCACGGTCGCAGTGACTTCTGTCCAGAATGCCCCACCCGAGAGCTGCTCGACATCCGCAGTGGCATTGCGCCATGCTGGATCTACGCCCAAGGAAGGATCTGGAAGCAAGCCACCACTTTGGGCTTCCCAAACCGTCGTTCCATCTAAAACGAAATCACCGATGGTATAGTTGGTTGCGCCATTCCACGCAGTCGATGGGGAATTCTGCGACGCTTCATAGTATTTGCCACTATTGAAGACGAGCGCTCCCGCGGTAAAAGGAACGCTTGCATCAGCTTTAAGTGTGTAGTTGGGCTCATATATATCGTTGCTTGCTCCTGAATACACCTTGTCACCGCTGTCATACTGTGTTCCCGGCACATGGTCCGCGATGCTGTTCCAAGCGGTGCTTGCCTTGTAGACGTCGTCGGACGCGTCGTAAACTGTGTCACCTCCTGAATATTTGGTACCTGCGACGTAGGCGCTAACGTTATTCCATTTGGCGTCAGCCTGGTACACCTGATTGTCAGCGGCATCGTACGCTAAATCCCCGCCTGCGTATTGAGTGCTCGAGGCATGGTTCGCAATGGTGTCCCAAACGGCTTTGGCCTCGTAGAACTTCCCTCCCGGCCCGAGAGATTCCACCTGATTCGTTGCAGCGTACTTCGTGTAAGTTGGCCCGGCGTTGTTGTGGATGGCCGGGGCACTCCCTCCTGTGGCGGGAGAATCGGCGACAGCTTGAAAGAAATATTTTTTCCCGCCGTCCATTTTGAAGACGACGTCGCCGGTAAGATAACCGCGGTCGGTCGTGGGGTCCCATTCCGATGCCGGTGACGTGGCTCCGGAGTTTACGTGGTTCTTGGGGTCGATAACCAGCTCCCAATAACTGTCGGGAGAGCCGTTGCCTGTGGAGTCATAGGTGACTCTGTTGTCGGTAGGGTCGGTGGGGTCGTAGTAATTAGCGTCAGGATCGAATTCACTACTAGGTAAATCAAGAATGCATTTGTAGAGAAAGCCCTCCTTGTAGACGATATCGTCCACCACGTAGTCCAGTTTGCCAGGGGGGGAGGGTTCATAGAAAGTGGGGTTTGTTGCGCTGTCGTCGATCCGCTGGTACAATTTCCCTCCAAAGGAGGTGTAGTTTCTCGAGTCAGGTAATCCAAAGGCATGAGCCGGATCCGTGGTGTTGACCTCGGAATCTCCACTGCGGAGCCATGCTTGGGAATTGTCGAATGCACGAGAGTTGTCTTGGTCTGCTTCTCGTGTCACCAGTTCCCCGTCCAACAGTCTCATGACCTTGAGGAAATTGCTGGAGTCGTTGGGGTGACCCAAGATGGGCAGTTGGATCAAGCTGCCGGAATTCGCGTTGAGTTCGCCTCCGTCCACGATAACGCGATCAGCTGAGGTATCGTATTCGAAGGTGACGGGGTAGCCGTTGTTCTCGGGATCAGCGCTGATCTCGTTCAACAGTTGCTGCAAGGTCTTGGAGGATAAATCGGATTGAGTGATTTCGTAGGTCTGCGACTCCACCGTGAAGAATCCTTCCGTGATGCCGGTCTGAAGCGGCAAATCCTTCAGCAAAGCAGTGGGGTCCAAAGCCTTCCCGACACCCGATGCCTTGAGGCTTCCTGAGGTCAAGATGGTGTTCGTGCCCAAGGAGTGCACGCTCACTCTGTATTCACCAGCCAAGGTGCCGACTTCAGCAGTGGCGTTCAGGTAATCCGAAGTGTCTTCTCCAAAAGTGATTGTCCGAGCATCGTAAAGGTCATCGCTTTGGAGCGACTCGGCCGATGACTTAAGAGTTTCGAGCTGACTCTTGAGGATTCCGAGTTCCGAAATCTTCGTGTTGTTGGCTTCCTGTTCCTGAGCCAGCCGTTTCTGGGGAATTCTTTCCAGTTCAATCAATTGTTCGACCACTGGTTTCCAATCGAAACCAGAAGCCAAACCGCTTAAACGAAGGTCCACTCCCATGGTCAGTTCCCTCGAAAACTGCGGTTTTCAGCCAAAACACGGCAAAGAGTACCGTTGCTTGGGCTTGATGGCGTAAATTTAATCACGCTACACGCAAAGCAATCTTCATGCCATGTGCGCGTATATTAAGTGGAATCGAATTCCGTCAACTGATCGAGGAGCCATTTACAACCTTCGAACAAGCTCCAGTAGTATTCTTTGTTTCTCTGTAGCGCAACCCATTGATTATGTGCGCCTTCTATCGTTTTTATCTTCTTTTGGTAGGCTACTAGCTCCACCTTGGTTTTTCCTTCGAACAAGATGCTGTAGTCAAGTTTGCTGGAATCGACCAAAGAGTTGACGTGATCTGCCTGCTGCAGGCTTTTTCGAATGCGTGGATTGTCACTGTAATTGGGACTTGAGAATTTTTCAGGCAGGTTTTCGATTCGCAAGGCCGCATCGAGAGTGGCCTCGAGAAGGCGTTCGACGTATACACGGGTGGGCTTCAGGCACTCTTCGAGAGACATGGGCGAGGGTGTTTCCTCAAAAAGGTCCTTCATGCGTTGATCGAAGGCTGCATTGTCGTGGTCACTGATCCAGGAAAGAGCCTCCTCGAAGGTCATGTAGGGAACGCCTTTCACTTTGGCTCCCAGCCGAGCTAAATTGGCATATTCTAAATCTGAATGTCTTTCGACGAATTGTTCGAACGTTCTCAGGTAAACGAACAAACGGGATTCCACGGGAACGGATTCCAAGGTGTTCCCCGGTAGATTTTGAGCTCGAATGGTATCGCTGTAATCAGTGCCTTGATCCGTGTAAAAGGTGTCGCTGGTATAATATTGGCCATCTGCCTTCATGGCCATGTCTTGGCCGACTAGAAGGATTTTTGAACAGCCCAGCACGCGGGCTAGATCAAGCACGCAGCCGGAGACAGTGCCTTGCTCGAGAATGGGAGTGCCCGCAGGTCGAGAGGCGCGTCGTCTTATGATTTCGATAATGGGGTTGTTGGTGGACCAAGTGAGGACTCGACCAGCGAATTTCTCGACAATGGGAGGGTAAGCGCTGAAAGGAGCAGCCAACCAAACGTCGTCCAATGGAACGTCGAGGTAACCCTGTATGGTAGGTGAAAGAGGGTCGGCTGAAACCGTGAAATGGGGTTTTATGCCATTGTTCACGAGCTTTCGGTATGGGGTGTTGCTGCATCCAATTATGGCGTGTGGACGAGCAGCCTTAAGAAAATCCATCGATTCGTCCAGAGACGGACCGGCTCCAACTAGAATAAAGGGAACGTTGCTGAATTGGCCGGCTAATTGCCCCACGTCGGGAGCATCTCGAAGCGTCAGAAGGTTTTGAAAGGTGTTTTCCTGTAAATTCGTGGCAGTTCGAAGGTTCACTTCGATTAGCGGCTTGAGAACCAAATACTGCCGGAATAACTCGTTGCGCATTTGATCGTAATAGGACTCGTCGGTGGAGTAAGCGGGAGAAAAAACCAAGCGGTCGATGTCTCGCATTCCTTGAACGGCTGCATGTTGCAAATCCTTGAAATACAGGTCGTCAAGTTCTCCAGTCGCCAAAAACAACCGCTGATCGAGAAGTAATTCGCTGAAATCGATTCTAGAGAAAACCTCTCTTAACAAGGCGGGATTTTGTTCTCCCACGAAGACCATCGTTTCCGGTGTGGCTCTCTTGAGTAGCTCCTTGAGGTGAATGCCCAAACCAAAACCAGTGATCGCGTAAAGGGAGTCGGATTCGATGGAGATTAATTCCAGCCAGCGGCAGGATAGTTTTTCGGGATCGTCATTACCGTAAAACAGAAATTCATTTTCTCCACGTTTGATCCACAATTGCGTTTCTTCGCCTTCGCTCTCCAAACGATATGCCCCCATATCCTGGCCGGCAGAGAGGATTCGCTGGAACACAACCGGGAAGCGTTTCCTCAGGACAGCCTCGTTTTGCGGCAGCAGGTTCATCCGGCAAGCTCCATTTCTTCACGAAGTTGCGGCTGCATCTTCTTGCGGGACAGTTGGCGAAACTCAGCCAACATAGGTAGGAAGGAGCTGGCTATGGCATCTGAAAGACCTGCTGAATCGCCCGCCTTGAAACAGGTCAAAACCCTTTCCAACGCTTCGGATTGCTGGCTCTGCAGGACTTCAAAGGATCCTCTCCAAGGAGGATCGTAGGTTTTGGAAAACGGCTCCAAATTGTCGACTAAGTCGGCGATCGGCTGGATCTTGCCGACAAATTCATCCATCCGATTGAAGATTTCGGACCACCCAAGGAAAAGGACTTTGCGAGAATAAGCCAAAAGCTCTTCCTCCAGCGATTCAGTTTCCTTCTCCACCCTTTCCAGCAACCGCAACGTCAATTCAACGTGGGTGAGCGTGAAAGCTTCGATTTTCTGAAAACTGGATGGCGGCGGATCATTCTCCGCAAGGAACATGAGATCCTTGCCGTCTACCATGAATGAAACCAAAGCCCTGCCCCTTTCGCTCATGGCTCCAAGCAGTAGATCGAAAACTTGCCCCGCTTCTTGCGGAGCCTCGCCTTCGAACACGACCTCTTCGCCGTCTACGCTAACCTCAGCCATGGGTATGACGGAATCATCCAGTCCTTATAGTCTAAACCCTTGATCATTATCCATTTCATCCAGCGCCAAACGTCTTATCAAGGCAACTTCATTCTTAGCTGAGAAAAGCGCCCTGCCCCTGAATCTAGCCTTTTCAGGACAGTTCCACCATTTCAGGAAATCACTTTTTTTCAAAAAAGACTAAAGCGAGGCTTCATTCATCCGACGTTTAAGTGGTCAGGACAAGGAGGTCCCGACGAAAGGGAGCCAAAACCCTTTTCAGAAAAAAGACAGGAACAGGGCGGCAAGGACGCCGCCGACAAACGTCAAGGAGGACGTACCATGGCTATAACAATCAACACCAATACGATTGCCTCACAGGCATCGTTAAACGTATCGCGAGCAAGCAACCTTTTGCAGAAGAGCTTGTCTCGCCTGTCTAGTGGGCAACGTATAGTTTCGCCCTCGGACGACGCAGGAGGTCTCGCCGTCGGCATGAAACTCGAAAGTGCCATGAGGCGCACCGAGGCGACCAAGTTCAATATCCAGAACGGCATCTCCTACTTGCAAGTGCAGGACGGAGCAATGAAGGTGACGGGTAGCATTCTCGACCGCATGGCCGAGCTTAAAAGCTACTATAACGACATATCCAAGAACGATCTGGATCGCGAGAACTACAACTACGAGTTCAATGAGCTGCAGAAGCAGTTGAACGAGCTCCAAGCCGCCAAGTTCAACGGAGTGAGTCTTTTCGCCACCGTCGAGCCGGACAACAACCCGATGAAAGTCATCACCACTGAGGACGGCGTAACCGGCAAGGTGGAAATGAATCGCACCGGGCTTTTCGAGAACCTGAAATCGAAGTATGGCGCCGACAGCGTGTTGAACACCGGATCCAACGGCGAAGCTCGTCAGTTGGTAGGTAACTTCACCAAGGACGGCATGAATGACTCCGATGGCAACAGCACACTTAACGACGGCAACATCACGAAGGATTACGAAGTCGGTGAAGTCGTTTACTGGAACGGCAATGGAGTCGCTGCCAACGCAGGCTATTTCCAAGTCGTCGAAGGTGGAGCCAATATCACGGAAGTAACGGATGCCCAAGGCAACAAAACGAAGAAACTCATCTTCAATCCTGCTAGCACCATCGCTATTCAGGACACTGGAGCAGCTGACTCCAACTTCATCAAGATCGGCAATCCTCTACCGAACGATGCCGTCAATCACGACCCCTTCGCGGAAGCCTATAGCTCCGCTGAGAAATACAGCAGCATCAAGATGCAGTACGTTGGCAACAACACCGTTGGGTATCTTGCTGGCGACATGGTCAAGGTGTCGATCAACAACGATCCCGAAGGCCCTGGCTACAGGTACTTCAAGGCCGACGCAACAGCTGCCACGGTCATCGCCAATGGCGGTGGAACCACTCCCGGAGCTTTCAATGCCGCGGAATGGATCGAAGTCGGGCAACTGACTAATGCAGGCGGCGGATTCGCAGGAGCCGGTTCACGCATTCATGAGCCTACCCGTAAGAATGGCAGCCACGCGGATGGCGACGGGATTGATTACTCACGTGGAGACAAGCTGTATTTCCAAGGAGACTACTACCAGTACATTTCCTTGAGTAACTCGTCTTCGTTCGACACCTACAACGGAGCCGCCTCCGATGGTTACACCTACATGGAAGACCTGATCGACGCCGGCGCCGTGGTGAAGCTGAGCGCCTACGTGGACACCGTGGCCCGAGGCGGAAGCCCGGACTCCGACTCGAATGCGTTCTACGACGCCAATACCGAGCTCCAGTACATCGATCGCCTAGCCAACAGTGGAATGGTGAGAACCAATACCATCGTTCGAGCCAAGAACCCAGGTTCACCCAGTGGAGACGACATCTTCCGTTCAGCGGACGACCTCTTCTACAAGGGCTTGCATTCGGGTAACGACGGCATCTACGGCACTTCCGACGACTACTACCAAACCACCAGTAGCGAGGAAACCGCCAAGAAGGGTTACCACATCGACGCAGACGCCGACAACAACAAGGACTTGCTGGACGAGAGTTATGACCTCTCCGACTTCAGCGTAGCCGACTTCGTCGACTACATCCAGACCTTGGCGAATGCTCGCGCCGTGAACGGTGGCACCATGTCTCGACTCAACTATGCCCAAGAAATGCTCGAGGAGAACTACATGAACCTCGAGGCAGCCACAGGCAGAATCATGGATGCCGACATGGCCCTGGAATCCACCAAGTTCGCTCGCCAGAACGTCTTGGTGCAAGCCGGAGCGTCCATGGTCGTTCA
>CEVA01025089.1_pt1 | contig 12696 bp, 9 predicted proteins | sample 361521 | NCBI WGS metagenome assembly CEVA01 (sample SAMEA2622823, study PRJEB7988) | marine metagenome | isolation source: saline water (ENVO:00002010), including | reverse complement strand
TAGATTGAGAAGTGTTTTTAAGGTCATACCTTTATGATAATTATAAATACCGGGCACTTTCACCTGTCCAATGATTTCCACCTGATTTAATTCGAAAAATAAATGTCGCACAGTAATGCGATCAGCATTTAAAACCGGAATCAATTTGGTACTCCCAATGTCTACATAATAGGATTCATATGAGATACCGTTTGTTCTTTCGGATTTTGGTTTAATCATCCGTATTCCTACGGTTTCAGAAGCATTATGGTTTGAACCACCGGCATATTGAATAAGGTCATAAACCGTTTCTTCAGGCACTACTTCATAAACACCAGGATTTACAACAGCACTATCTATTGTTACCACTGATTTACGAGGATGAATTACAACAATATCCTGGTCTCTTAACTGGATATTTGCGGGCATATCACCTTTAATGAGATATTGATAGAGATCAATTGATGCTTCGACGACTCCATTCCTTTTAACCTCTATTGTCCTTAAAGAACCGGTGTTATCTACACCTCCTGCCTGAATGAGTCCGGTGATAACAGTGGAAAAAGGATGGATAGGATATACGCCAGGATACTTGACCTGGCCTACAAAATTCACATTGATGGATCTCAATTCACCTAGAGATACATCCATAAACGTAGTAGGTGTATTGCCATTCAGGGTCGCATATACACGGCCGAACTGGGCAGTTAAATAGGTGCGGGCACTATCTATGCTTCGACCAGTAAGATTCAAGAGCCCGACTTTTTCGTCATAAATTTTTCCCTCTTTAGAAATGGTATAAGTTTGCCGTAATTGGGTTTCGCCCCATAATGAGATGACCAATTCATCTCCGGGACCTAGTAAGTAATTGGGCGGGGTGGGAAGATTTTCCCAGAATGGTAATTCGCTCCTTTTTGTAAAAAAGTCATAACCAAAATATTTTAAGTCTTCTTTCGCAACTTCCACTTCCGTATCCATAGGCTGATAGGGGGCAATTTGGGCCTGACGAGGTAATCCAGTAGCGGGGTCGGTTGTTTCGGCCACCGCTCCAGGCACCTGAAACTGACCTTGGCTCTTTTGCAGCTTCTCGTATTCCGCTCGAAGCTTCTGCATTTCCTGTAGAGACTGGCCAAATCCATATGTAAGACCTCCTACAAGGAGGATATACACATATTGTTTATATTTGTTTATCATAATTATTGACTTAATATTTGAAAAATAAGGCTATTTTTCATTAATTCATACCTTTTTCACGGCTCCGCCTGGTCAGTCCCATTTACATGGACTGATCGGGAATATTTATATATCAGTTTGTTAAACATCTTTAATAGGATATTGAACAAATCTGCTGAGACACTCCACCGATGAGGGACATATATTATCATTTACTTCTATTGAGTATCTGTAACTAAGGTCACACATACCAATGGCTGATAATTATATATATCTCGGTTTGGATCTTAAAATACACAAAACTATAGAAACAAGAATATTATTATAAACTTATTGTGAATGAATGAATGCTCTTGGAGCAAAAAACGGGGTATTAACTTTCTTTATTATTTGTATTTTGGAAACAATTCAAGGGTTAATTTTGTAGATAATAAACACTTATGGAAAATCTATTTTTATGAAAATACTGGTTACAGGCGGATGCGGATTTATTGGTAGTAATTTTGTGCATCAGCAAATCAACAATACCGATAATACAATTCTCAATTTTGATATCCTTACCTATGCGGGCAACCCGGACAATCTTGCTTCAAAAGAGCAAAATCCACGATATTCGTTTGTTCAGGGAAATATTTGTGATACTGCTTTGGTATCTGAAACTATTTTTCAGTTTCAGCCTGATGCTATAGTCCATTTTGCTGCAGAATCCCATGTAGATCGGTCTATTGATGCTCCGATGGATTTTGTGAATACCAATATCTTAGGGACAGCAACATTGCTTAATGCAACTAGACAGTATTTAGAAGTCAGAAGTCAGAAGTCAGATGATAATGAATTTAGGTTTTTGCATGTGAGCACGGATGAAGTTTATGGTTCACTGGGAGATGAGGGGGTTTTTACTGAATTGGCCGGCTATGACCCCAGCTCTCCCTACTCAGCTTCAAAAGCCGGATCCGATCACCTTGTTCGGGCCTGGCATCGTACATACGGGTTTCCAGCACTCATTACCAATTGCTCTAATAATTACGGCCTTTATCAATTCCCGGAAAAGCTCATTCCCCTTATGATTGCCAATTGTGTGGATGAAAAACCACTCCCTGTTTATGGAGAAGGACTCAATGTAAGAGATTGGTTATTCGTGGAAGATCACTGTGATGCGATTTGTGAAGTGCTTCAGCATGGCAAAATCGGAGACACGTATAATATTGGTGGACATAATGAAATACGGAATATTGATATTGTTAATACAATCTGTTCCATTTTAGATGAATTAAAACCAAGATCTAATAAAAAATTATATTCAGAGTTGATTACCTATGTGACGGATCGGCCCGGTCATGATTTTCGTTATGCCATTGATGCGTCAAAAATTAAAAATGATTTAGGATGGACACCCAAAGAAACCTTTGAAACAGGGATACGAAAGACGATCCAATGGTATTTAGACCATGAAGACTGGTGGCGGAAAATTCAGGATGGGACGTACAATCAGGAGCGACTTGGGATTTAGAAGTCAGATTAGAGTTGGCAGAAATTAGACTTAATAAGGTAGAAGTAAGATGTCAGAGATCAGATGTGAAAAAATAGATGATAGATAAGCAATAAATTCGATGGGGTTTGAGCAATTAGACGTATGGAAACGGTCATCTAAACTATACACAAAATTACTGTCATCCTGAATGCAGTGAAGTCTTTCAAGCTAACTATTGACCAACAACAACGGACCATACGGAGAGAATTGCAAAGGTTCTAAAGGAAAATATGTATTTTTCCCACCTTCCCTTTGTCCCCTACTCATAAGAGGATGGGATTTATAAGGCATTGGACGGCCAATTAAAAGCGTTAGGGGTGGTGGCTAAATAATGAAATTTTATAATCTAAAAAAGCACACTAAAACTCGGAAAGCGCTTAGAAATAATATGCCTTCGGCAGAAGTTATACTCTGGACACATCTCAAGAGGAAAAGGTTTCAGGGGTTAAAATTTAGAAGACAATATGGTATTGATAGATATGTTGTTGATTTCTATTGTCCAAAGTTGAGGCTCGCAATCGAATTAGATGGTATCAATCATCTGGAAAAAAAGCAAAAACTAAAAGATCAAAAAAGACAGGCAGAAATTGAATCCTTTGGCATTAAAGTCCTTAGGTATATGAACACCGATATTTATGATAACATCGATGGGGTGGTCGAAAACCTTAATTGTAAAATAAATGAAATGAATTTCCCCGATTAAAGAATACGCAATTGAAGGCAAAGCTCCTTACTTCATAAATAAATGATATCTAATTTCTACCCTTCTATTCATTCAAAAAATTAAAAACCATATGCATAAACTAGTTCTTCTGCGCCATGGCGAGAGCCAATGGAATTTAGAAAACCGCTTCACGGGGTGGACCGATGTGGATCTTACAGATAGGGGGATTGTCGAAGCTGAATCTTCCGGGAAAATACTGAAGTCAGAAAATTTCCAGTTTGACCTGATATATACTTCTGTTCTTACAAGGGCGATTCGTACCATGGAAATCTGTCTCAAAGAAATAGATATCCATGATATTCCAATTGAATATGATTGGCGGTTAAATGAGCGGCATTATGGCGCCCTCCAGGGATTAAATAAAGCAGAGACTGCCGAAAAATACGGCGATGAACAAGTATTCATCTGGCGACGAAGCTACAGCACACCACCACCAACATTGGATATAGATGACGAGCGGCATCCTCGTTTTGATGATCAATATAGCCATTTAACTGAAGCGCAACTGCCTGCATCGGAATGTTTAAAGGATACAGTGGAGCGATTCCTTCCCCTTTGGCATAAGACCATTGCCCCATCGGTTCAATCGGGGAAACGTGTCCTCATTGTTGCCCACGGGAATTCACTTCGGGCTCTGGTGAAATATTTGGATAATGTTTCAGATGAAGAAATTATGGGGTTGAATATTCCCACCGGGGTTCCATTGGTTTATGAGTTGGATGATCAGTTAAATCCCATTAAACACTATTATCTAGGTGACCAGAACGCTATTTCCCAAAAAGCTGCCGCAGTGGCTGCCCAAGCCAAATCTAAAAAATAACGCATTATAGAAATTTATGATTTTTGATATTTTAGTTACTGTCGTATTTACAGCGGCTATACAATCGATGTTTGGCACAGGCGTTTTATTATTTGGCACCCCATTATTATTGCTTTATGGTTATGATTTCCAATTTGCCCTAACTATTCTGCTCCCAACATCCATACTTATTAATCTTTTGCAATTAATTAATAAGTATAAAAATATAGAAATTCAATTTTATAAGAAGCTGGTTTTATGGACTACCCCTTTCATTGTTTTCTTTTTATATATCATCAGCTTTGCTTCAATTAGTATCAATTCATTTATTGGCGCATTTTTGATTTTAATCGCGTTAAAAGAAATCAATGCTCTAGTCAGTCGTGGTATTCATATTATTATCAAATATGAAACTCTTTACCTAATAATAATGGGCATCATTCACGGCATGACCAATCTTGGTGGCGCATTACTATCAGCAATTGTTTTTAGTAAAAGTTTATCCAAGGAGCAGACAAGAGCAACTATTGCTATTTGCTATTTGACTTTTGCGATCTTTCAAATAATAACATTGGTTGTTTTCCTCAATAATTTTGAAGTATTCAATATAATAAATTCTATCTATTGGCTTTCAGGTATGGTAGTATTCTTTATAATGGAAAAATTTGTTTATCTAAAAATAGATGACAAAGCATATAGTAAATATTTTGCTCTTTTTATATTTATCATTGGTGCTTTATTGATATTTAAAGGTTAGATCAGCCAAAAACACCCGGTTTTTAACCTCTCCAAACTCCCTCCCTTTGTTATAAATTCAGGGGAGTGATTTAAAGGATTTGAAGTGTATTCTTTATTTCATCATAGTCTGGTTCAACACCCGGGTTTGGCGAAGCCTCCCAACTATATTTGATCACACCATTTTGCACGATAAAAACTGCTCTGTTGGAACAGGTGTAGTCTTCAATACCACCAAGACCTTGAAATAAAACATCATACTTTTTTGTGACCTCCCTATCAAGATCAGATAGAAGATCAAATTCAAGGTTGTACTTTTTTGAAAATCCACCATTTGCCCAGGGCGAATCAACACTTATCCCAAGTACAGTTGCATTAAACCCGTTGAACGCTTTCAGATTATCCTGTAGGGTACACATTTCGGTATCGCAGACACCTGTGAATGCACCCGGGTAGAAAGCCAATACTACTGTTTTATCACTGAAAGAGGACAAAGAAACGTCTTCTCTTTCTGTATTCTTTAGAGTGAATTCCGGTGCAGGTTCATTTACATTTAACATTTATTAATTCCTTTTGATTTTAGTTGATTTAATCTCCTAAAGTTAGTTAGTAATATTTATATATATCTTAGTATTTTTATTAGTATTAGTATTTATTACTGTTTATAATCACATATGCGATATAGTCATCAAAGAGATACAATTCGAAAAATCATATATTCTACAAATTCGCATCCAACTGCAGATCAAGTATTCATAAAAGCTAAAAAAATAATTCCTAACATTAGCTTGGGTACAGTTTACCGAAATTTAAAACAGTTAGAAAAGGCAGGTATTTTGCAAACGATTTATGATGGTAATATTATCCGCTATGATTGGAAAACTGAGCCTCATAATCATTTAAAATGTAAAATTTGTGGTGATTTGATTGATGTCGATATGCCGGACTTAATCATCCAACTTAATTTTGAAAAAAAGTATAAATTTGAAGTTGATAATGTTGAAATGACAATCATTGGCACATGTAATAAACATATTAATAAATAATAAGGAGAAATGATGGAAAGTAATGGAAAATGCCCAGTATCACACGGTGCAAATGAACAACATACACAAGGGGCTACTGCAAATAACCAGTGGTGGCCTGATCAGTTAAATTTAAACATCCTTCATCAGCATGATGGAAAATCTAATCCAATGGATAGTGATTATGACTACAGAGAAGAATTCAAAAAACTAGATTATGATGCCTTAAAAAAAGATCTCAATGATCTTATGACCGATTCACAGGATTGGTGGCCAGCAGACTATGGTCACTATGGACCTTTCTTTATTAGAATGACATGGCATGCTGCAGGTACTTATCGTACTCTTGATGGTCGTGGCGGAGGTGGTACAGGTAACCAACGTTTTGCACCACTTAACAGTTGGCCGGATAATGGAAACTTAGATAAGGCCAGAAGACTCCTTTGGCCAGTCAAACAAAAATATGGAAATAAAATCAGTTGGGCTGATTTACTTATTTTAGCTGGAAATGTTGCGATTGAATCCATGGGTGGAAAAACTTTTGGGTTTGGTGGAGGTCGACCAGACATTTGGGCTCCAGAAGAAGATATCTTTTGGGGTAAAGAAAATGAATGGCTTGGGAATAATCGTTACACAGGTGAACGTGAATTGGATAAGCCTCTGGGTGCAGTTCAGATGGGATTGATTTATGTTAATCCACAAGGCCCAGATGGTAATCCAGATCCTCTTGCGAGTGCAAAGGACATCCGTGAGACTTTCAGCCGAATGGCAATGAATGACGAGGAAACAGTTGCACTTACTGCAGGCGGACATACCTTTGGTAAAGCACATGGGGCAGGAAGTGAAGACTTAGTAGGTGTTGAACCAGAGGGAGCTCCGATTGAACAAATGGGATTTGGTTGGAAAAGTTCTCATGGTAAAGGAATAGGTCGGGATGTAATTACTAGTGGAATAGAAGGCCCTTGGACAGCAAATCCTACCAAATGGGATAACGGCTATTTTGATTTACTTTTCAAATATGATTATGAATTAAAACAGAGCCCGGCTGGTGCACATCAATGGCATCCAATAAACCCAGAAGAAGAGGATATGGCGCCAGATCCTGAAGATCCAACAAAAAAAGTCATTACTATAATGACAACAGCTGATATGGCTATGAAGATGGATCCTGAATACAATAAGATATCAAAACGTTTTCATGAAGATCCAAATGAGTTCCAAGATGCATTTGCACGTGCTTGGTACAAACTTTTGCACAGAGACATGGGTCCAAAATGTAGATATCTTGGGCCAGAAGTTCCTGATGAAGAATTAATCTGGCAAGATCCAATTCCTGAAGGAAACTCCAATTATGATATAGACGCTGTCAAAGAAAAAATATCGGGAAGTGGATTAAGCATTCAAGAAATGGTTGAAACAGCTTGGGCCAGTGCTTCTACTTTTCGTGGGACAGACCTTAGAGGCGGAGCAAATGGTGCGAGAATCCGTCTGGCTCCACAAAATGATTGGGAAGCAAATAAACCGCAACAGTTACAAAAAGTACTCAATGTGTTAGAAAACATTGCATCTGAATCAGGTGCTTCCATGGCTGATTTGATTGTCCTTGCTGGTAACATTGGTATTGAGAAGGCAGCCGGAGTAAATGTCCCATTTACACCAGGTCGTGGTGATGCAAGTCAAGAACAGACTGATATTGATTCTTTTGCAGTTCTTGAACCTGTATCAGATGGTTTTCGCAATTATCACAATAATGGTTTACCCGTAAATGCCGAGAATATGCTTTTGGATAAAGCGCATATGCTTAATTTAAGTGCTCCTGAGATGACAGTGCTTGTTGGTGGACTTCGTTCTCTTGGAATAAGTACAGATGGAAAAGGCGTATTTACTGAAGATATAAATAAACTATCCAATGATTATTATAAGAACCTATTGGATATGAATACCAAATGGACGGCAACTGGATCAAACAGTTATGAAGGTCATGATAGGAATTCAGGTGAACTAGTAAGAAAAGCAACAAGAGCGGATCTTGTATTTGGGTCTAATTCCCAATTACGTGCTCTTGCTGAAGTTTATTCCCAGGATGATTCTTACGATAAATTTGTAAGTGATTTTGTATCCGCCTGGAATAAAGTAATGAATAATGATCGCTTCGATTTGGGGTAGACTTTAGATCAATTTGTATTACAGTTATAAAAATCTAAATTTAGATTTTTATTGTTTAAAAGCCCCTCCATTTGGAGGGGCTTCCCATTTTTATTTCCTTTCATTTATCATAAATTCAGGGGAGTGATTTACAGGCATTGACTATAATTGAATTGATATAACCCCCGGCACAGGGTCATGTGCAAAACGTGGCGTGAGAAAATAATATCATGTTGCGACCATTACATCAATCGGGACTATGTTCACACATCTGAACGTCCACTCCCATTATTCCCAAATGCAGGGAACGACATCCCAGCAACAGTTCATTACGGCTGCCCGAAACCAAAAGGTGAGCCATCTCGCTTTCACTGAAACCAATGGACTCTGGGGTTTCATCTGTTTTACTCAGCATGCCCATAGGGCCAAGATAAACCCCATAGCCGGCGTCAATCTTATTACCGATAAAGATGAAGCCATCCTTCTGGCAGAAAATCAGCGTGGATACGAGAATATCTCTAGAGCCATTTCTGCCATTCATGATAATCCAAATCAATCGATTGCTCATATTTTGGATGGGCAATCTGATGGGATATTCATCCTTTCTCATCAAGCCCATACCCTCAAATCATTGTGTGGAACTATCTCCAATAGTCATTTATTTGTTGAGCTTCGTCCGGGGATAACAGAACAAGGCGCCCATCGTATGGCCAAACAATATCGTTTGGAAATGGTGGCTACGGGAGATGTGTATTTTTTGAATCAATCCGATTGGAAAACACACCAACTCCTCCGGGCCATTGATTTAAACACCACACTCCATGATTTGCCAACATCCACCTATAAGTCAGATCAACATTGGTTTCGATCTGAAAAGGAGATAGTTCAACTTTTTCCCAACAGTCTGGAAGCTATCAATAACAGTACCTACTTGGCAGAACGGTGCAAGCAGGATTGGTCCTTTATTAATACGATTTTTCCCCACCTTTCTTTGAAGGACACCCAGCGGGCCAGCCGCATCCTGAAAGCAAAGGTCATAGCCGGGGCCACAAAGCGCTACGCAAAAATGACTTCTCATATTCAGTCCCGGATTGAGCATGAACTATCCATCATTATTTCGAAAGGGTTTGCTCCTTATTTTTTGGTGGTGGCGGATATTGTGAAACAGACCAGAGCTACCATTGGTCGCGGATCTGGGGCTGCATCTATCGTGAGCTATTGCCTGTTCATCACCCAAGTGGATCCCATAGAATACAACCTGCAATTTGAACGATTTATTCACCCCGAGCGAAGCAATATGCCGGACATTGATGTGGACTTCCCTTGGGATGAACGGGATGATATTTTGAATTATATTTTCAAAAAATATGGCAATGAGCGAACGGCTATGGTCTGCAGCCACGTGTTCATGAAACCTCGCTCCGCCATTCGAGAAGTGGCGAAAGTGTATGGCCTATCCAATGAGGAAATTAAATCTCTCACCAAGCGGGTGGGGTGGTACGCTTCCCGGCGGGATCTTTTAAATTGGGTGAAGACGGACCCACGTTTTGCCCATGTGGAATTGGATGAAACACTGGAAACCATTTTACGCGAGAGTGAAAAAGTGGTGGGTACATTTCGCCATCCATCGGTTCATCCCGGTGGGGTGGTGATTGTGCCAGATGAGATTCGAAAATACGTCCCTGTTCTAACGGCACCCAAAGGTGTACAAATTGTGGAATGGGAGAAAAATCAAGTGGAAGATTCGGGCTTGCTGAAAATTGACATCCTCGGCAATCGGAGTCTGGCTGTGGTGCGAGATACGATTTGTCAAATTAATTTGCACTATGGGCAGAATACATCTCAAAACGCTTATTTGGATTATCATCAGATTGCACCCATTGGTGACAAAAAAACAGAGGCACTCATGCAATCGGGGAAAACTATGGGCATCTTCTACATTGAGAGCCCTGCCACGCGTCAGCTTTTAGCCAAAGCCGGTGTGGTGGATTTTGAACATGTGGTTATTTATTCATCCATCATTCGTCCCGCAGCGAACCGATTCACCAAGATTATGCTGGAGCGTATTCATGGCAAGCCATGGAAAGTGCCTCATTCGGATTTAGATTTTTTAAATGAGAGCTACGGTATTATGGTCTATGAAGAGCAAGTGTCTAAAGCGGCCATGGTTATGGCGGGGCTGGGATATGGTGAGGCAGAATCTTTACGAAAAACCATGAGCCGCGATTCCATGCAGCATCTGATTCGCCACTGGAAAGACAAATTCGAACAGGGGGCCGCCAAATGTGGATACGATGAAAAATTAATCCGTGATGTGTGGGCTATGATTCAATCCTTTGTGGGCTATTCATTCTGCAAGCCCCACTCCGCCTCCTTTGCCATGCTATCATTTACCTGCGCTTATTTAAAGGCCCATTATCCTGCCGAATTTATGGCAGCAGTCATTTCGAATCAAGGCGGCTTCTATTCCCCTTACGCCTATTTGAGCGAAGCACGGCGGTTTGGGATTGAAATTTTACCGCCGGATGTGAATCATAGCCACATGGATTACCGCGGCCGAAAAGGAGAAATCCGTATGGGGTTCATGAGTATAAAAAATTTAAAAGCAGAAACGGTGAAGGATATATTAGACGAACGGAAGGCGGGCACCTTCATGTCGCTCCAAGATTTTTTTATTCGCATTATGCCCAATCTATCCGATGCCATGGCCCTCACAAATGCAGGATGTTTCTACAGTTTGGCCCCCAAACTCTCTCACCAACAAATTGCCTATGAAGTGGCTCTCTATTGTTTGAAGGATCAGCATAAAGTGATGTTCTCTATACCCGATCCCCAATCAGGGTATGATCATAAAATGTGTAATCCACAGCATCTTTCTATATCCGATCGATCCTGGCTGGAGATTGAATCATTTGGTTTTCCCATATCATCTCATCCACTTACGCCTTACTTGCCCATTATTAACCATCGCGTCCGGAAAGCGGAAAATCTTCATCGCTATGTGGGGCAAACCATCCACTTGGCAGGCGTATATATTACACGGAAAGAAACAGCCACAGTTAAATCCCGAGAGCCTATGGAGTTCCTCACTCTAGAAGATGAAACAGATATTTATGAATGCGTCCTTTTTCCAAAAGTGTATCAACAGTACGGAGATCTTCTTCTCTGGGAAAATTTATTTCTGCTCCGCGGTAAAGTGGAGGAATCCTTTGGCGTCATTACGGTCACCATCGAAAAGCTGGGCAGTTTATCCAAAATGGCTATAACTATGGCGAAAAAGGGGGTGTAAACTTTATTACCGTAACTGGGGAACATCTGATTAACTTTTCACTTAAACTTGAAACGAATTGAGAGGATGATGAAAGGAATTATATTAGCCGGCGGCAGTGGCACAAGACTATATCCCGTAACCAAAGTGGCGAGCAAACAGCTCATGCCTATCTATGACAAACCTATGGTATATTACCCCCTCTCTACCCTCATGCTGGCGGGCATCCGAGAGATATTAATTATATCCACGCCAGAGGATATGCCCAAGTATGAATCCCTCCTTGGAAACGGCACACAGCTGGGTCTTAATATGTCCTATAAAGTACAGCCCTCTCCGGATGGATTGGCCCAAGCCTTTATTTTAGGCGACACATTTATCGGTAATGATGATGTGTGCCTCATCTTAGGGGATAACGTTTTTTATGGAGGACGTCTACCGGAACGATTGAAAGACAGCGCAGAAGAAGTTGGGACCAATCAAAATGCAGTGGTCTTTGGGTATTATGTGAATGATCCGGAACGGTACGGTGTGGTAGAATTTGATACAGATGGGAATGCAGTTTCTATCGAGGAAAAGCCAGAAAAACCAAAAAGCAATTATGCAGTTTCCGGATTGTACTTTTATCCCAATGATGTGGTTCAGGTGGCCAAAAATCAAAAGCCTTCTCCACGGGGTGAGCTAGAAATCACCGACGTGAATAAGCATTATCTTGAAGCGAACCGTCTAAAAGTCGAGCAAATGGGGCGAGGCTACGCATGGCTCGATACAGGCACCCACGATTCTCTTTTGGAAGCATCTCAATTTGTTCAAACGCTAGAAAAACGGCAGGGCATGAAAATTTCCTGTATTGAAGAAATTGCTTACCGTATGGATTATATTGATAAAGATCAGCTAAGACGATTGGGAGAAAAAATGGCCAATAACCCCTATGGCCAGTATTTATTAAAGATTGCCGAAACAGCCTAAACGGCTTTAGTGGCTTTCGAGGAACGTCTCGAGCTTCTCTTTAATCTCTCTCCTCGTTTCCCGGAATGAGTCCATCTTGCTCGTGTCAAAATTCCATCCTTTAAAGGGATCGTCAATGCTCCAATGAATTCGTTCTGCGTTTCCGGAGAATGTAGGGCAGGACTGGTTCGCATTATCACAGACCGTGATTGCGATATCGATACCCTTATGTAAATAGTCATCCACAAAATCAGATGTATGATAAGAAATATCAACACCCACTTCTTCCATAACCGCAACACTCATGGGGTGAACGCGGCTGGGATGGGAACCGGCGCTAAATACTTCGAATCGATCACCCGCCATATC